>ENA-UPXC01005126-UPXC01005126.1-human-gut-metagenome-genome-assembly--contig:-NODE-5126-length-11108-cov-42.450730_pt1 | contig 11108 bp, 9 predicted proteins | sample MGYA00250047_ERZ773371 | MGnify/ENA primary metagenome ERZ773371 (study PRJEB29103, sample SAMN06111975) | human gut metagenome | biome: human gut; feature: ankylosing spondylitis patient; material... | reverse complement strand
CGTTACTCCTTCCAGCCAGACAAGACATTTATCCGTGGTGGCGGACAAATACCAGTAGCTTTGCCTGTCCTCATTGATGGCATTGCCTCTGCGCGTGATAATCATCAGCTCAGTAGGGGGATAGTTCCGGCCTCCCGGCACCTCGCTGTCCGGATACACCAGTACCGAGATGGAGTTGGCCGCTATGTTCTTCGACAGCACACGTACCCATGAAGTGTAATACTCCCCCGTAGAAAAGAGGTTGTTCACAATCCCATAGACCACATCCCCCTCCTGGAATGCGGTAAAGTCATTCTCCCAACGCTTGCGCAATTTCAGGGTATAGGTTCCGTCGCTCTCCAAAGTCACGGACTCAATGACCCCGTTCTCGGAGTAAGACGTATCGCCCTCTTGTGCGTTCAGGCGGTTATAGATGACCTCCTTGAACACTGCGGAACCGCGCACCTCAAGACGCTCGAACTGACCGCGCCCGTCAGGATAGATACCGGCACCTTTACCGGCAATCATGGAGTCGATGAAATCACCGAACTTGGCATATTTCTTAATGACAGTTCCGCCCAGTAATGATAAAAGAAAATTTGTAGAGTCCTCCTTGTCTTTGCGCAAAAAATATTTAGCCAATTCACTTATATTTGCACCTCCCGATATGGCAACAACCCTGTCTTTATTGGTTCTTATGTAAATAGAAGGATTATTATCATCATTATGTATGTATATCTCCCCCTCATTCAACCCTTCCAGTCGCTTTTCAAATGACGGGGATATTTTCGGTATAATCGGATTTCCTTCATCATCCGTTTCCGAACCGTACCACAATATCTTTATAGGATGATTTCTAGCCATGATTACACGTAATTTTCATTAACAAAAGCAGCTTTCGCCTTCTTATATTTCAACACATCGTCCTCTTCGGGATTAGTTAGTAAAAACGCGATGCCTGAAGATGAAGTTGTAATCTCAGTTTTGCCTCCGATCCCGGCGATATCATTTTGTCTAGGGCGTAAAGTCACTTTATATATAAACATCTGTTTCTTACCTATTGTATCAATCTTTTCCGGGACAGAATCCCCTTCCCGTACAAACAAATTACCGTTTATGCTGACGTGAGAAAGGCAAAGTACCTTATTTATAAACTCCGCTATATAATACGGAACGCCACAACTTGTCCCGAAAACAAAATCAAATGTTTTATAAGGGAGAGAATACATTTCTATTATCTCCTGCTTCTGATTCACAAACTGTTCGTTTTCAACTTTCAACTCCACCCCATCCGGCTTGAATCCTCCTATTATTCTGAACTGGAACATCTGCCGAACCTCATCAATCCAGAATATATTATCAAACGCAGAATTATTATCTTTATGGGAATATTCAATCAGAATAGAATCACCTATATTCTCACACACGCAGAACTCCTCACATTCTTTATCGCCTATAGTTACTGTATATATCCCCTCCGAAGGAGATAATGAGGCATAATACATCTTAATGCTTTCATTTACATCATAAGTAAGCAGTGTTATCTTGGAGGAAATATTGCCGATCTTATCATTCAAATAAGCTGAAGGTTTTTCGCCGTTATCACAAAAGATTTGCAGCAGGATGTTGTCTGACACAGAAAATACTTGTCTGAAACATCCAGCATTTGAATATTTATATTTCAGCGGTTTAAAGAATAACGGACAAACATCTCCGATTGATATCATAGTCTTTTCGTAAGTTTCTAGTAACTTGTGACTTCACAAGCTTTCATTGCAAATATAACAATTAAAATTTGAATCTTTATAACGAATTAAAATTTTTCACGATCAAAGTTACTTTTGAACTTTGTGATTTTGTAAAATTGTAATCAGCCTGCTGATAATATCCCTGTACAACTTTGCCTTGGTATTCCAGTTCAACAATTCCTGTAAGATCTTCCGGGAGTTCCACATCCGAAGTCTCAAATTCCACCTCCGCCACAGTAAACATCCTTTTTGAGAGAATTATATCCCTACTTTCCCCCATTCCATCAATACCCACATCACTATTACCATCTGATGACGCAAAAGTAAGCATCTCAACAGATGAGCCGATGTATGCTTCATTGGCCAAAACCATAGAAGAAGGGGAAAACATGGCATTGAACATTGTGTCAGGGCTGAGAACGCCACCCATAAGATAATCTCTGTTCAATATATACTTAAGTCCAGATGAATCAGATTTCACCCCTACCATAAATAAATCAGTGTCACTTTCGTTGTCTGTAGTATCTTCACCTATCTTGTCAGCAAGGAACTCTATGCCGTATGCGTCCGCACGGTATGGAGATATCATTTCAAGGCTATTGTCCGTCATGGTCACGCCTGTGGTATATTCATTCGTAAAACGGAACTCGTCCTTTCCATTAGCCGTGTCGTAATCCTGTTTGTCAAAGCCTATCCGTATCCGAGAATACACCAATGCAGAATTAACCTTCATCTCATAATCAGATAAATCATCTATCCTTTTGACAACATCATCCGAGAAGTATTTGCTTCTATGCCGGAAAGTTACTGTATTCCCGGATATGTCGTAAGCATAACCAAACACATAACTCATCCAGTTTGCAAATTTGGTGAAGGATGTATATATTTTGGCTCCAGGAATCTTACGGGCTGATTCAGCCGCCAAGAGCATACAATTATCAAGCCTTCTATCTCCTGTCCCCTCAATCACTCCAGTCAAACCATCTTTCTCTCCATTAATACTTTTAAGCAATCTGTTCAGCAATGTATCGGGCTTTATAACATCCATCTCAACAGGGTTTATTCGATTTTTCCATGATGCTTTAAAATAACTTGATGTTGAGACTTTGTATGGCAAATCCGGCAATACAGGTACAATCTCTTCTTTCTCATTGACATACATAGCTCTCACTATTATTTTATCATCATGCAAAAGACTTATATTGTACGATTCCGAAACCTTCTTTTCCACTGGCGTTTCTGATTCTGTCGTAAGTTCAAAACTTCCTATCACCGTTTCCGTAGTCACCGCTTCCCCATTACTATCAATCTCATTACTTATCTTCATAATCTGGAGCCTCACACCTCTTACATCATATCCCAAAGCACCAGACTGATATTTCCTAAACACAAACATATCAATATTAAACTCTATATTTATCCTAATTGATTTCAGAGCCTTTATCGAATATACATCATCACCACCTACTGTTTGATCATTAAATTCAAGAGACCCCTTTATTAAGGAATCACTGGCAGTTATATATATTGGCATTGGTGACATTTTCTTGCTGAAATAAACATTAATAAGAGTGTCATCGTCTTCCAATGTATCACCTGTAGGAATCCATTTTGCTGATTCAGAAAGTTCAAGTCCGTCATAAACAAGAGGAATGGGGCTTTTCACCTCTTCGACCGAATATTCATATTGAGTTCCTTTTTTTGACTTTATCATGGACGCCACGCTATCATCCACGGCATTTATCTGTAAGATACGACCATTATCCTGCAATGTAGAGAAATTGAGAGCGCAACTAAACCGTTCATTATACAACCAACTGTTATTTCTTGTACTTATTATTATTGAGGCAGAAGCATTCAAATAATCTTCATCATATTGTTTTAACAGCAATTTTCTAGCATCCCCAGCAAAAGAAAATTTGTTGGAAAATGTACGGATAACACCGTCATAGTCATTTCTCTTGAAACTAGCCTTCACCTCGTCCCAATTCTCAAGATCATCAGTAACCCTGTACTTCAGACCATTTATAAGTAACTCACATCGATAATACATAATTATTTCTTTTTACGATTCAACCCATCGATTTCGTCACATGTCTGCCTTACAAGACAGGCATAAGATCCGGCGGCCCATTCTTTCGGATTGATATACATCTTATTATACTTCCCAATAGCGACAACTTCATTTATAAATCCACGTTTTGTAGGCTTCTCCTTCAGTCCCTCATTCTTTTCCTTACTTATCTTATCCAAATCATATTGTGCACGGGAATTTAATGCGGATATTCTAGCATTCATAGCCATTACATCACCTTTTTTACACGAATAACCTATCTTCATCAGGATATCACGCACCTCATCATACATTTTCAACTTCATCATGTTCTCACATGCCTTCATGCACTCCACGGTCATTGCAAGATTCATACGCTCATTACAATTCAATATCTCAGAGAGCAACTGTTTGCTCCCGACAATTTCTATATAGTCATTGATAATTTTTGCCGATGCAGCCCCTTTGTCCTCATCGTCAAATTCAATAGTATTGCTATCATTGGTATAAATCTCTATAAAAACGGACAAGGGAAGTTCATATATGTCACTTGTATACCTCATAATCAGATACTTTTTGAAAATTGCTGATAATTGTTTTCTCTTATCGCCTTGGCTAATTTTGCAAATCCTATCTGCTGTGATTTTTCCAGATGCCCTATCTTTTTCTCCAGTTCGCTATAATCATTAACTATTGATACAGGAGGAAGATCGTTTTCGCTTCTATATGCCATAAGACCATCAAAATCATTTGCATGAGCCTTTATCCTGTCCATATCCACTGCATAAGGTATAACCTTCGCACCTTTAGGGATGTCAACCAAAGTAGGGACAGACGGAGTAATATACGCTCCTTTTTCAGTAACGATTGTTTCAGGGACACCACCATCACCCACTACAGCCAATCCGCCTTTATGCGAATCAGTACCCTTGGCATACTTCGGAATAGGAGTCGCTATAATAGTAGCAAGCTGTATCGCTCCCATAGCACCTAGAGCAGCTATCATAGGTATTGCAGCAGGGAAGCCCAATTGTTTTATCGTCTGCAAAATACCACCTGCTATCTGTATAGCCGCCTCAGCTATACTGGTAGCTTTCTCAAACTTTGCCTGTTTTGTTCTTAATGCCGCTTTTTTCTTCTCCAATTCGGCATTCTTTTGTGCCGTTTTATCTTCCGCCGCACGTTTACGCGCTTCGGCTTCTTCAGTTGTTATAGCACCTCTTTCTTCTAAAGCCTCTATACGGGAAATTTCCTCTTCACCTGCTTTCTCATTCGCTTCCTGTTCAGCCTCAATAGCTTCAATCTGGCGATCATAAATGGATGATATCATTTCACCAATTCCACTAACCATAGAAGCCCACATCTCGGTAGTTCTTTCCATCTTCTCACCGTCTGTAAGTTCTTTCCAAACACCCGATATCTTATCAGACATAATACTGAATCCCTTATCCATCCCATCAAATATACCGGCAAACGGGCTATCGATATCCGATGCAAGATCTTTCAATGCAGAAGAATAACCTTTCAACACTTCAAAATTCCTTCGTGTGATATCCTGTTGCTCTTCCGCTTTTTTCAACTGATCATCCGCATTTATAGAACCTATCTCTGCTTCCATAGCCTTTATGGATTCTCTCAGCATTTCAATTTGTTGCTTGCTTACCACGCCCGATGCTTCCGCTATCTCAATCATTTTTTCAGCAGCATCTATCTGTATCTGTAATTGCTCGTTTGCGGCTTTCCGCTCCAGTTCACGCATGGCTTCATCGTATTCTTTTCGCGATAGCAGCCCTTTTGAATAATTTTCTGTTATAATGTTTTCAAGTTCCTTATATCCAGTACTTGTAGCTGCTATACGGAGAGATGATTGTTCCTCTTCCAGTCTGAGCATCTCATCAGTATACTTTTTCTTTTCCTCGATCCTTTTTTTCTCAGCCTCTGCCAATTTCTTAGCATATTCCTCATTCTCTTTCGCTATCTTCTGCATTCTCTCTTGGCCCAACATTTCCCGAAGTTTGTTCTCTTCCTCAGAATATCCCTTTACAGCTGCTATCTGGTCTTTATATTCTTTCTCTATGGCAGCAAGATTACGCTGGTGCTCATCCTCTATAAGAGAAACGGACAAGTCAGCCATTTTATTCCTAAGATTCTCTATGTATTGTGCTAGATCATTTGCGGCTTTATCAACAGAATGAGGATTAAATGTAACATCTCCAATGTTAATAGAATTTGCCAGCCTATTATTTTCCAAGTCTATTGCAGATGCTTCTTTTCTCAATTTAGATAAATCTGCATCTATCTTATCTACTTTAGCTTTTGCTGAATTATATTGTGATTCGGCTATTTGATTAGATGTTCTTAAAGATGTTGCTAATGCTTTTGTTCCAGATGTTCCTAATTGATTTATTTTTGTTTGCGCTAATAGCCTAGCATTATCACGTTTTTTTTCTGCCAATTCTAATTTAGTTTGCGCCTTCTCTTGTTCTATATACTTATCCTCAATTTGGGCTTCTAGTTCAAGTTGTTTTTTTGCATTCTCTATTATTTTATCCTGCACAGCTCTCGCCTTGGCAGCAGAAACAATTGCCGATGCAAGCCTTTGATAACTATCAGCCGCTTTACCTGCAAGAATGTTTTCATCACTTATATTTTTAAAGTATGAAGGATATTGCTTTTTCAGTTCCTCAACGGCTTTTTTCCGCTCTCCCATAGGTTTATTCAAATTGACAGCAGCCCTATATAATATATCCAATTTAATAGCTTCATCTTGGGCATTTTTCACACCTTCTTTTTGAGCTTTATTCAAATCCTCCTGAAGCTGTTTTAGATAATCAATTTCTTTTCTTGCATCAAACAGGCTACCCACCCATTTGGTTATCTCACCTCCATAACTCGATAAAAGAGTTATCCCAACAACTAAAGCCGTCTGCCAACTAAGAAGGGAACTCAATACCTGTTTAAATACAGGTGTAGCAGTCTGCCCCGATTTTTTAAGAAGTTCATATTCCACCCTTGCTTTCTTTAACTCATCAATAAATATAGGAAGGTTATTGGATATAGCAAGAAAGAAAGTATTGGCACTAACAGACAAAGCCGGAAGTTCTCTCGCAATCTGTTGTATGGAAACATTAAGGCCATTCCAACCAGAAGCATAATTACCCACATTACGTTGGTAATTGCCCATCTGTGCATCTATATCCTTTAATTGTTGATTCAGCTTGCCGATATTGTTCAAGATATCCATACCTTTTGCTCCCTCGCGTGCAGCTTGTGAAAGGTTATAATATTCCTTTTCCAACTGAAGCATTGAAGCCTTCATCTCGTTATAGCTTCCTGTAGTGGCAATCGCTACCTGTGTATGATTTCTCAATATCGCCAAATATTGTTTATTCTGCTCTGTCAGCGTGCGTAACTGGGATACCGTAGCATCTCTTTTGGACTTGTATTCCTCTTCGCTGATAGCACCTTTCTTATACTCCTTCGATAATTCCCTCAGAGATGTTCTTAAGGCTGAAATTGTTTCTTTGTTATCACTTAACCTACTGTTCAATTCGGAGGCTTGCGCATCAAAAGCCTTTACCGTCTGACGGATTGAATCAAAATCAGCAGCAGTCATGGATATTTTCTTAGATGCTTCTTGAAATGAAACAGAAGCATTTTCCGCATCTTGTGACACGTTTTTCAGATCTTCGGAAGCACCTCTCAAATTTACTTTTACTTCCGTTATCTTGTCTGCCAATGTATTCAATGGTTTGGTAAGAAGCTCTATCTTACGGGAAATATCGGTCAATAACTTTAATTGACTAGCCTGTAATTCAGACAACCTATTTTGAGAAGCATATAATTTGGTAATTGTAGTATTATAACTGTCAACTTTAGACTGGTATTCTCTTAGATTACCCGGCTTAAAATTTATGCCATCACTTAATTGTTTTGTAAAATTCGCATATTCGGAAGATGTGGTTTGAATATTAATCCTTATCTCATTCAACTTCTTAACGATGTTAGGATCAATCGCATCAGTAATTTTAAATTCTGCTCCTGCCATGGTCTTTTCGTAAGTTTTGGGTAGTGCATGACTTCATGCACCTTCTAAGAGCAAAGATAGTGATTTTATTGATATTATGAAGGTGAGGAAATAAAAAAGGGAGAAGCAAAAACTTCTCCCCGTGAAAAATAATTTATTTAAATTACCAATCATCATTTTCATTGCCCACAAGACCATTCTTCACAGCTTCTTCTATTTTATCCATAATAACATTGGAATATGCATGAGCCATAATCAATGCTTTAGACGATGTTTTCTTTGCCTTATGCTGATCTTTGGGGCTGAAAGGATAACATGTTTCTATACCCCATTTTTCTGTTTTCTTTGTCGTGTCCGCAGGCTGTCCTGTTGTACCAGCAGAAAAAGCCCCCATCCATCCGCCTCCGATGTTCTGCTCAACCTCATAATATTGAAGCGTATATGTAACACGAATTTTTTTATCTTTAATATCAACTTTTATAACAGGGTGGATGTTAACATTATAAGCTGTCATTCCTCCAATATGTTGAGCGATTCCTCCCACAAATCCTTTAGCAATAATTACTCCCGCATCCTTATCATTCAATTTAATTACTGAGTTCGCATCGTTAAAAGATTCCGCAAACCAATGGTTTAAAGTAATATATAACTGCTCTTTAGTCTGTTCCCCACAATTAATTATCTGCTCATAGGTCAAACTCTGATTCTTATCCAATACCAATGAAGAACCTAAATTTTCAGCCGCATCCACCCACTTATCACCATAATTTTCCTTTGCATATTTTTCTAATTCTTCCGCTCTCATTACTTGAGCACTCAGATTCATACTGAATAATGAAACAATCATTAAAAATAATACTTTTTTCATATAGTTATAATAATTTGGTTATTTTCAGCAAAGTAATATACTTTTAAAATCAAATCAAAACATTACGACATATTTGTTTGCAATTTAGAATATTGTCTAAATAAATTACAAACATAGCATTTCAATCTTCATGTTTAAATTTCACCTTCTCACTTCTTTTCCCAGTGCATACAATCAGTTTGAGATGTTTGCCGTATATCCGTTCAAGTCTATTATTTTGTTCTTCCATTTTTTGAAGTATAATTTCAAGTTTATCTATTGTTTTCATAGTCTTTTCGGGTTATGTTGCGAATCGCAACGTTAACGGATGTAAAGAGTCTGCCCACCTCGTAAGCAAGGTGGGAAAGACTTATTAATATGTAAAATCTAAATTAGGCTATCTTCATCAATTTTCCGTCAGAACGTTTGCCACCAAACAGGTAATTGATGTATGCAAGCCCTTTCTGTGTGCATAGCACAGCCATCACGACAAAGCCCGGATGATTATCTCTTGGGATAGGCTTTTCTTTCATCTCAAAGTAGCCTGCATCAATATATTTCTGTTTTGGCTCATTCCTGTTAGCAAAGAATACTCCTGCTTCACGAAGCTTCTTGAACAAGGTATTTCGTCCGAATGGTAAGCCGAGTATCTTGGCAGCCTGTCCTATATCACATTTGCCTTCCATCGCAAAGGCTTTGTCGGCAAAGTCAGCTTTGGGCTGGAGCTTGGAATTTTGCTGTTCAAGACACTTAATCTTTTCCTCCGCAATCTCTATACGTTTCTGTAGAATCTGCTGGGAGCGCATCAAGATGTAATCATCATCCTTTAGTAGGGCTTCCCGTCTGTTGAACTCATTGATGAATCTTTCTTTAAACTCTCCGGCTTTTGCCCCAGTGTAGCCCATGACAAGGAAACTAAAACCGTCCTTTGTCATTTCATAAGCGGTCTGTTCTCGATTTCTACTATCGATGTAGGTAATAACGCCAAAATTGGCGGCATTAAAACTCGCTGAGCATGAAAGACTTTCAATGTCTCTGACTACTTTACTATGTTCTTTCCCGAACACTTCCGCAACAAGTAACGAAGTAGTCACATCGTTGCCGTTGCTGTTTTGAAATACTAATTCTGCCATAATCTGTGAACATTTAAGATTATAAGAAATTATATGTGGCAACTTTATCAAAAAGAAAGCGGTTGCACTTTACGCTGTTCACAGATGGCGCATTCGCTACGAGAGCAAATACTATAATCTTACGTAAAGGCAACCGCCAATATCCAATAAGGGCATAAAAAAAACCCATGTATGATATGAGCAACTTAACCGCTTGCTTAACGTAACGAATGCAATCGTCATCTGTGAACGGTACAAAGTTACGCAAACTTTCCATACTACCAAACGAAAACAATATTTTTTTGAAGGCTATTTTTTGAAGATCCTCCACTGAACATCCCAACTTATCTGCTACTTCATCAAATGTTAAGCTATTATTCATTTTTATTTCCATGATCATGCAGCCATTAAAGATTTAAACTTATTCAGAAAATACACCTGACCTTTACCTGTAACGTAACAGGTATGTTTTATAAAAATGGGGCTTCCACCCGATACTATCGGTCTTTCTTTCACGAAGAACAATCCCATTTCTGCCGCCCTCTGTGTGGGCATATAGTCATTTATATATTTATTCTTCGATCTGCTGTATCGCTGCCTTCTGATAAGGAACTTGTTCTCTACCATCCATTCATAAAGCCTTATTTCTCCAATCTTATATCCGTTTTGGGTGATAAGTTTCGCAAGATCTCCTATGAGAATATTGGTAGACGAACTTGTAAAACATTCTTTGAAAACTACAGCGGGTTTTGTTTCTTCTATAATAGACTGCTTCTCCTGTTCCTTCTTCTGCACTTCCAATGCCAATCGTTTCTTTTCCTCCCGTTCGCTCTTTAGCTGTGTGGCAAGACTGATAACAAGGTCAGGGTTGTTTATCATCTGCTCAAGCGTTGGCTGCGTGGCGGTCATGCCGTATTGAAGAAGCTCTTTGATGCGGTCGTTACACCAAATAGCAAAAGCAGGACTTAACCAACGAGCAAATTCTAAGGCTACATCTTCGTGCATCCAAGTACCGGGATTATTACCTCCTTTCGTAACCTGCACTAAATCAGTCAAAGTTAGATTTCTTACTTTGGATAGTTCATTTAGATAATCTGTTGTAGATTGGTTCATTAGCCAAAATTTAGGCTCTTTGCCGAAAGATTTAGCCATCTGTGTTGCATTTACCATTACACTATCGCCTTTCTGAAAGGTGATAGGACTTCCGTTGTATTGGAAGATTTGATTTTCATTCAAGTGTCGCATAATAATGAAAATTAAAAGTTTTAAGTACATGACAAAAATTTGAAAACATCGAATTTAGGAGTATAAGCCGGACGCAGAAGTATGGTCGCAATCTCCT
>ENA-UPXC01005112-UPXC01005112.1-human-gut-metagenome-genome-assembly--contig:-NODE-5112-length-11137-cov-3.947920_pt1 | contig 11137 bp, 10 predicted proteins | sample MGYA00250047_ERZ773371 | MGnify/ENA primary metagenome ERZ773371 (study PRJEB29103, sample SAMN06111975) | human gut metagenome | biome: human gut; feature: ankylosing spondylitis patient; material... | reverse complement strand
AAAACGGCGGACGCTCCACCCCTAGAGCCCCGCCGTTTTTTCTGTGCATTTCAAAATAATATGCGTATTCCCGTTGTAAATACGCACGTTCATCTGTGTAATTGAGTATCAATACAATTTAAGAGGTTATCCCTTATGCTGTTTGCCATTGACCACGGTAACTCTGCCGTGAAGACTACCAATTTCGTATTCACATCCGGCCTTGCCGAGTACCCTGTGAAACCGCCGCTCCAGACGGATGTATTGGAATGGGGCGGGAAGTTCTGGGCTCTTTCCGGTCAGCGCATCTCCTTCATGCGCGATAAGACCCGTGATGACCGGTTCTTCATCCTCACTCTCTTTGCCATCGCCATGGAGCTGCGGAAGATGGGACAACTGCAGCCTATGCTCAGCGTGGAGCTGGCGGTCGGTCTGCCGCCCGAACACTATGGCACCCTGCGCGATAAGTTTGCCAACTACTTCAAGCGCGGCTCCATCCAGTTCGTCTTCAATGACACGCCTATCTGCCTGATGGTGCAGCAGGTATTTGTCTATCCGCAGGCCTACGCAGCCGTGGTGCCCCAGGCCGAGAAGCTGCGCGAGACACCTCGTACCTTCGTGGTGGATATTGGCGGCTATACGACTGACGTGCTGCTGCTCCGTACCACCCGACCCGATATGCAGTTCTGCCGGAGCCTGGAGCTTGGCGTCATTGATATGAACAACGCGATCATCGGCAAAGTGAGCGCCCTGCACGATATTCAGATCGAGGACGACCATATCGCTGACATCATTATGGGCCGCCCCAGCATTCTCCCGCAGGAGGTGCAGGATACCATCTTCTCTGAAACCCGTAGCTATTCCAGCCAGATCCTCGATAAGCTGCGTGAGCTGAAGGTAGATCTGCGTGCTACCCCGGCCATCTTCATTGGTGGCGGCGCCGCTCTGTTCCGCAACTTTATCGAAAGCTCTCCCATGGTGGCTCATGCGGACTTCATTCCCGATCAGCGTGCCAATGCCATCGGCTACGGTATGCTGGCCAATGCTCAGCTGAGCCGGATGCAGACCTATAACGGAGGAGGGGATGGTATTGTTCGCGGATAATAAGTACAGATACTCTCTCCAGTGGGACGCCTTCTCCGAAGAGCAGATCCGCGCCGGGCAGCTGATGGAACGACTCGGCAACCATAAAAGCAAAGTGGTTGTGCCTGCTCTGATCGAGTACATGGAGCGACACCCGGAGGTCATGCTACCGGATGGAAAAATCAACATTGTCGTACAGCAGACCCAAAGCAGAGAACAGATGGAAACCATGGTCAAGAGCATGGCTCGTGCTGCCGTGGAGGAGTTGATGGCCGGAATGAAGTTGGTGCCTGAGACTTCTGATCCTGGGCAGGCCCCGGCCCCCACGGTCAATCTGGATGACATGCTCAACAATCTGGACATTTTCAAAGGGCTTTAGTCCCTCAGAACACCCTGCACCGATGATTTGCGTCGATGCAGGGTGTTCTATCATATTTAGGATATAGGGATTACAGGCTCACCAATGCTAACGGATTCCACGTCGTCAAGACTCACGGGAATTGACCAATGGTAGGAACCATTAAGCGTTTTTCTATCCGAGGTGGGTGAGACACTGCCATCGCTCTATCCTATCTCGAGAGCCTTCGGAACAGCGATGTGCTTATGCACGTCGCTGTTCCGAGGCGTCGCGGCCCCGCTGGGCTGCGTGATCCTTGTTCGCATGTTGATTGCTCTGCTGGGAGGCCCTGTTGCAAACTTTCCAGCGCTGTGGTACGATAAATTCAATAAACTGGAATCTGTCATGCACTGAACAAATTATGTTGGCCGAAAACCTGTACCATTTTTCTAAGCAGAAACTTTGTAAGAAATTCGTAAGACTTTCGTCGATTTGTTTGTAAGGCTCCGCCGCTACAATGGAGACAGCTTCAAGGGAGGAACTCGCTATGAACGAATGCATTCTCGTGGTCGATGATGACCGTGAGATCGTAGGGGCTATCGCCATCGTGCTGGAGCGGGAGGGGTATACCGTCCGCAGGGCATACGATGGGTTGGGGGCGGTGGAGCAGGCGCTTGACCCGGCGGTACGGCTCATCCTTATCGACGTGATGATGCCGAAGCTTGACGGGCTTTCCGCCCTCATGCGCATCCGGGAAAAGCGGAACCTGCCGGTCATCGTTCTCTCTGCCAAAAGTGAGGATACCGACAAGATCCTCGGCCTCTCCATGGGGGCGGATGACTATGTGACCAAGCCCTATAATCCTCAGGAGTTGGCCGCCCGGGTACGGAGCCAGCTGCGCCGCTACACCCTGCTGGGAGATGTTCACGCGGAGAAGCGTGAGGGCGAGATTGTCAACGGACGCCTGTCCTATGACCCAGAGCGCCGTGAACTGAAGGCGGACGGCGAACTGGTAAAGCTCACTGCCACAGAGTTGAAGATTGTGGATCTGCTGATGCGAAATCCCGGACGGGTGTTTCCAGCGGAGGAAATCTATCAGCGGGTCTGGCAGTCTGACAGCTACGCCTGTGAGAATACGGTGATGGTTCACATCCGGCGCATTCGTGAGAAAATCGAGTTGAATCCCAAGGAGCCAGACTATATCAAGGTGGTGTGGGGCATTGGATACAAAATGGAACAACACAACTGAAACTGTGGAAATCGAGCCTGTAATGCCGCAGAGAAAGGGGACCGGTTTGCGCGCCGCGGCGGCTTTTCTGACGTTTTTCCTGGGCGTGAGCTTGACGCTGGGCAGTCTGTGTGGTGCCGTAGGGCGCCTGGCTATTGGAAGTGATTATGCGGAATGGTGGCAGAATGACTGGCAGGAAACACCGGTGTTCCGCAATCGTATCTCCAACGATCTGGAATCCTTTCTGGCGATAGGCGTTGGGAGAACGGTGGACTGGTATCATCCGGATTATTCTGTTGAGGATACCGTATCCGGAACAGGTATGATCTGGACCTTTGCGGAAACACCAACGGCAAGCTATGAAACATCATCCGCTGAAGCGCAGGACACGTCCCCGGATTCCGCGTACAAGCACGATCTAAACACAATTTATGCGATTCGCGCAGCCGATGGCAAAAAATACAGCAATCTGGAAGAAGTGACCGGTTACCGGATGGCGCTGGATGAATACAGCAAGCTGCCGAAGGGCTACAACTTCCTGCTGATCTATGAGGACGGCAAAGTTTCCATTTGGAAGGACGGCAAAAAGCTGTCCGTCTATGACAGCGATAACATTCTGGACGAGGACTCTCTTTGGAATGTCCCCGGCTATACCAATTTCAAGGTCGGCGAGGAAGAGGCAAGGGTTACCATAAAAATGGCTGTGCGGCAAATCCCCATTCTCTACAAGGGCAGCAACAGCTATTCGTACAACTCCCTCTACTGGATATACCGGAGCCTTCAGAACAGCCACGAGGCGTGGAGATCGCTTGCAATTTCCTTCTGCGTGGGGCTCGTGCTGCTTGCAGCATGGTTCGTGCTGAGGAGGGAGCGGCGTGCGGCAGATCAAGCCATCGCCAAAGCGACCTTCCATATTTGGACGGAGCTGCGCTTCCTTGTGGTATTCCTGTGCCTGCTCTGCCTGACGGTTCCCATGCTGGCGGCGGCTGACGGCTATAACTGGTGGTATCCGGACGATATACCTTATGCGATAATGCAGACCCTCCGCTGCTTCGGTGCGGGGTTGTTCAACCCCGGCGCAGCGCTGGGGCTATTCTGGGCGGTATGGTTCATCCGTAATGACCACCGTTATCATCCCGCCGAAACGCGCAAGAGCCTATACCGCACCGTATCCAGCGCCCTGCGGAAAAATGAATTGACCTATCCCATACAGAAGCGGATCAATCGCCGGATCGCCATTCGTAATTTGGCAACGGTTCTCGCCGTGCTGGGTTCTTTCGCTCTTTTGCACATTTATGATAGAACCTATGACGAAATCGCACTCTTGGGTATATGCGCCGTTTGGCTGGTGCTTGGCCTGCTCTCCTCGATTTTGTGGGGACGCCGCGAACGGGCGCTCGCCCGTGATTTTGGGCTGCTGGCCGACCATGTGACTGCGATCCAGAGCGGCGAGTTGACCACACCGCTGGATCTGCCTGCGGATGCAGACCTGCGTGAGACCGCCGAACGGCTCAACAGTATCCAGTCCGGCCTAAAGGCAGCGGTGGCAGAGCAGACCCGCAGTGAGCGCATGAAGGTGGAGTTGATCTCCAATGTATCCCACGATCTGAAGACGCCGCTGACCTCCATCCTCAGCTATTCTGAACTGTTGATGCAGGAGCCGCTGGAGGGAGCGGCCTCGGATTACGCACAGATCATCCAGCAAAAGGCATTGCGGCTCAAGAGTATGGTGCAGGATGTGTTTGAGATCAGCAAAGCCGCCAGCGACCAGCTCCCCGTGAAGCCGGAGGTGCTGGACTTTGGCAAGCTCCTGCGTCAAACCCTTGCCGACATGGATGGCGAGATTCAAAAATCCGGCCTGACCTTCAAGCTTGACCTGCCGGAGCAGCCGGTTGAGATCACGGCCGACGGTACGCGCCTGTACCGGGTGTTCCAGAATCTCCTTCAGAATGCCCTCAATTACAGCTTGCCTGGGAGCCGCGTCTACCTCTCTCTGAAAACCACCGGCAAAGCGGCAGTCGCCTCCCTTCGCAATACCTCCCGCAATGAGCTGCCGGAAGGTGTGGACTTCACCGCCCGGTTTGTGCGGGGTGACGAGAGCCGCACGGATGGCGGCACCGGCTTGGGACTGTCTGTCGCCAAGAGCTTCACCGAGGCCTGCGGCGGCACCTTCCGAGTAGAGACCATGGCGGACCTCTTCACCGCCATCGTGAGCTTTCCCGTGTCCATGCATGAACCCAAGCGGTGAAAGATGCAAATATAAGGAGACATGGGTTGAACGACAAAAAGAGGATGGCACTGGCGGAGATGTTTGCCCTGCGACCCACACCATGACCCACGAGCAGAAAAAACGGGGCGGAAACAACGGAACGGAGCGCACCTGCGGGTGATAGAACCCTGCGGCAAAACCGCCAAAGTCCTCTGAAACCGTGCGAAAGGCATCCCTATCGAATCTTCCCTATCACGAGGTAGAGGCCCTTGCCCGTGTCCTGCTCCCGGAAATCCAAGCGTTCTTTGAGAGCGAGGAGGGGCAGCGGGAATATGCCGAGTGGAAAGCAAGGCACCAGGCCGAACAAGAGAACAAGACATAACAAAGGCGGGAACATCTATAACGATGCTCCCGCCCTTGCAGTTCTTACTGTAATATGCTAGCATAATAATAAAGTACGGAACTTTTTCCCGCTTTTTTCGTCTATATAAGTAAACGCAAAGTAAGGAGGGATATCCGTGAAAAAGTATACTGCTTTGTTTGCCGCCTTAACGCTTGTTTTAGCATTAGCGGGATGCGGTGCGGAAACACAAACACCAATGCCAAGCCAAAGCGAACAAGAGGAATTCACCCAAAACAGTACAGAGAACGTAAACGAGACAGACGGCATGACACTTCTTGACAGTGTTTTTGACACGCTTTCCGAGGGAACGGATGTGACCATCACCCTTGAACAAGAGGGCGTTCGACAAAGCTATCCGAACACGCTGGACACATATTGGGCCATGCGGATGCCCACAAGCGAGAATTTTAATTGGTGCGGGATCACAAAAGAGGATTATTCCGCAGCATCTTCTGAAGGTGAGGGTAAGCAGAATAGGCTATCCCTTTCGGGAAGCAAGGATGGGGAGCAGTGGTCCCTCACGGTGGAGGACGATTCAAATTACGCCGTCTTAACCTATGGGGATGAAGCATACTATTTTGTCGGCGCCAAGGAGTACGCCTATGATTCCGATTGGAGCGCGGCTATGGCGCTTCGCTCCTTCTACGATACGATGGAATATAAGGCACTTGGCGGAAGCTACGATACCGACCCAAAGATTGTCATCCCCGATGAAGGACAGGATTATTTGGCAGCGGCACAAGCAGGGTATCAGCAGCAGGAGGAAGTCCATCTGAAGGTATCCAAAGGCAGCAAATTTTGTTTTTCTTTCGTTAAATGTAATGTGATGCCCGCAGAAGATCAGACAGAGCATTTTAGAAAAGAGGGCTTGATCGACGAGAATACCTGGGCGATTTACGCGAGTACGATTTTCGTACCGGAAAATGAGCGTGCCTATCAGAATTCCATGGCGGGAAACACCGAAGAGTATTCCGGAAACGACGCGGATGTACCGGCAGGCGCGTTGGGGTATGGCCGTGTGGGATATGTCACGCGATCCGCGGATGGCTGGCATGTTAATATTGCCGGAACCGGCTGGTAAACAAGGAAACGGTGCAAGCGGAATAAATCCGCTTGCGTCGTTTGTCAGAGCACATTCTCAATAGAAATGATAAATCCGAACACATTACCCAGCTGGATAATGTAGTTCGGATTATCATTGTTTGGTCCGGCATTTTGCTGTTGAACTTGAAGACATTGGCGGCCTCTGGGAAATTATTGCACAGAGCGTAGAAATTGATTCCAAAACATAAATGAGGAAGTATCATGGTTCGATTTTACAAAAGAATTCAAGATCAATGGTTCTATAAAGAATGCTGGCAGGACGGAGATCGGGTTATCTTCCACCATGGCGTTGTTGGAAATGAGGGCAAGGTAGACAGCGAGCCGTGTTTGGACTTCTCCGCATACTACAACAGTTTCAAGCGCAAATACGAAAAGCAAGGATATTCCGAATTTAGTCCGGACCATGCGGAAACCATTGTATTGAAATATGCCCTCAAGTCATCAGAAGAAGCTGAGTCAATTACTAAAAGCGTAATTCCTCTCCTGAATGAAAGATTAGGGTGGCTTGGTCTGGGTTATGTGGATGGATATGATGCAGATGTGAAACGGAGCATTTTTCGAAAGCCGAAATTGCAGGTGTTCTGTATTGTGATCGACGGCAATCTGGCGGCGAAGATAATCCCATCTGCGTTGGAAAATACGCCTTTTTCGATATGTGATGTATCTGTAACAAAAAAGGAGCATTGATAGCATGAAATCAATGGGAGATCTATTGAAAAGAGCAATCGGGCAAAGTGAAAAACTACCCCCGAAATACTGGACAGAGGGCTGGAATAAGTTTAGTTTTTTGATGACACCAGAACAGGTAAAAGAAGTTTTTGAAGCCTACCATCTGATCATAATAAACTCGTCTGTTCCAATCGACTACGTTGAATCCGAATTGAGCGAGTACTTGTCTGCTTATTCTGAAACGTATAAGCAACTGTGTAGTGGTGAAAAAGTAACTACATGCAGTTTAGACCTATGGCGCGGCATTACATCGAATCTGGCAAGATGCCGATATGGTGAAATACGTTTGCGAGATGGGAAACAGTATAAAAGGGCTACATTTGACGAACCTGTTGTAGCAGTTGTTCCCGGCCGTCTGGGTCTCGGCAGGTATGATGACGGGAAACTGTTTTGCTCAACCGCTTATACCATGGTAACAGAGGATTTCATGGGCATTCAGTTCCACTATCCGAAAAAGGTACAGTATGAGAAAAATGGTGTTTGCGGACCGTGGTTTTCCACCAAAGATCTGAACTCGTATCAGGATTTCGAGAATTTAAAGACAACAATCCGGGGAATGACGCGTCCCTTAACCTTAAAGTCTGGGGACGAGCAACGGCGCTTGGACATTCGCATCACCGATGAAGCAAGGGAACAAATCAGGGGATGCTATCTTTTCAGAGAGTACGGTGTAACCGTAAAATAGTAATAATCGCGCAGCAAAGCGGACGGTTTGTACCGTCCGCTTTGCTATTGTGTGGGTCAATATGGAAATCAAATTTTCAAAGTGCGTTCCACTGATCCACAACTTTTTCTCAAAATTTCATCTTTTGTTGGGCAATTCATGTTCTGCATATCGGGATAGGGAGTGAAAGACGAAAATGCGTCTTCGGGAAGGTATCATCTGTACCTTGAAAAACAGGCTTCCACTGCCTTATATCGCCGGTAGGCACGTTAAGCATATGGCCCGGAAGGGGCAGCCGTGCGTAATGACTACGCCACGACCCTATACATTTATATTATATAGGCGAGCGAGATAGCGGACAAGCAAGCTATGGCAACTTGCGGCCATAATCCATATGCCCGATGATGATACACCTTCTTCAGTGCAGTCTCAGTGGAGCCATGTAGCGAGCTGCGAAGGAGCCAGAGGAGCCTGGGGGTGTTCACCCGTGGAGCAGTTTAGCCAACTGCCGCCTGCTGTACTTAGAATTACCACCTTATCTAAAATCGCTTGGCTATCTGCATATGGTGTGCTACAATGAACTTACTTGCTATTTTGGCGAAGGGAGGGTGTAGACACAATCAAACAGGTTGCCAAGCTGCAAAGGAGTTCACTATGGAAAACACGATTTGCAGCAATGATTCTCAGCGAACTTATACCGCTGAGCAAGTGGCCCGGATCCTTGGTGTGAGCGTTCGCACTGCATATTATCTCTGCGAGCGCACAACTGAATTTAAGGTAATTCGGCTGGGCAAACGCTGCCTGCGCGTCCATAAAGAGTCGTTTGACAGATGGCTCGATGGGCAGACGAGCGTTTCCTAATCGCGCCAACGAAAGGACGATCATTGCATGGCAACATATCAGGTCCGTGGATCCTCCCATAACATTATTTACCTCTATCGCACCGATGACGGTAAGAGCAAACAGCATTGGGAGACCTACGAAACCGAGCTGGAAGCTATACAGCGGAAGGCCTATATTGAACTATTGCAAAAAGAGAAGCGGTATGACGATATCCGACTGGCGGTACTGGACTATAAGCGCAGAAGAGCTATTGAAAAGACGCAGCGTGAGCTTGCTCAGGCAAACGCAGGTCTTCCAAATGTCCCAATGCCGTCAACGAAGGAAGACAACACGCATCAGACCTTCAAGCACTTTATGGAACGCTTCCTCCCCTTCTATGCACGGAAAAAGCGTTTCTCCCCAAACACATATGACAGCTACGTCAGCAATTTGAACAATCACATCTATCCCTATTTCGGCAACTGGGTAATGAGCACTATCACCGCTGAGGACATTGACCTGTTTCTGGATTACCTCAGCCAGAAGCCCTGCTCAGGAAGCAAAGGATACAAAAAGAAGCCGTCGGAAGTACCGCGGCTCTCTTCCCCAACCATTAAAAAGGTTTTCAATGTCCTCATGGTTGGCTTCCCTACTGCTAAGCAATGGCGCTATGTGACCGAGATCCCAGATGTCGCCCCACCTTCAGAGAAATATCGGAAGCGCAACTACTGGCAGCCAGAGCAGATCCATGATTTCCTCAAATTGATCGAAGATGATCCCATGCTTCACTTGGCCGTGCATATTGGTTTCGTATGCTTTTTGCGCGCCGGTGAAGTGGCCGGCATCGACACCAGCCTCATAGATCTAAAGGACAAAAGCCTTTGGATCAAGCGCATACTGCAAAGAGTTTCCGATGAGTCACTGGCAACGCTGCCGAGGGAAGAAATTATCCATGTGTTTCCTAAAAAGAAGAAAACCTCAAAGAGCAGCCTCATCCTGAAGGCTCCGAAGACAGAAGAAAGCTACCGAAAGCTCTACCTGACAACACCGCTGGTCGAGGAGATCCAACGGCGCCTGGATGAGATTGCAGATAATAAGGCTGTCTTCGGTAGTGAGTACCAGGACCAGGGATTGTTGCTCTGCTTTGCTGATGGATCACCTATTGAACCCAAATCAATCGGTGACGCCTTTAAGGATGCACAGCGACGGCTCAAGATAGAGGATATGTTGGAGTTTCAGGGGCTGCGCAAATCATGTCAGATGCACAAGGTACGCTTGTCGAATAATAACTACCAACTGGTCGCGGAGGCTGCCGGCCAGTCCCCGGAAGTTTTGATGAGCAACTACAATGAAGCGCAGGACTGCGAAAAGCGTGCTCTATCCGAAAAGGTAGAGGAAAGCTTCTATTCGCCCACAACCACTGCTCAAACAGCGGTGCATGCAAAAAAAAAAATTTGAGGCCCAAGATCTTCTCGCAAAAGTACAGGAAGATCCGGACCTCTCTCAGCAGTTATTGCGCTTATTGCTATCCTCTGCAATTAGCAAACTTTGATGCAGAAAGAAAAAGTTTAGCTGACTTTTTAGCAAATTTCCGCGTTTTTGATGCTTTGTCAGAAATGCACAAAACCCCGTAACCATTGCGGTTACAGGGTTTTGTTGGAGCTGCTGGGCAGATTCGAACTGCCGACCTCATCCTTACCAAGTGTTCCGGACAACCTGTTTGTACTGCTGTTTGTTCATGTTTTTTCAAAAACAGCCTACTTTCTGCAAACATTTATCTGCAAATAGCGCACCATGCAGAAACAGGTGTCTGTACTGCTCTCTTCGCCAAATAGCAAGAAGTTTAGAGAACATGCGCAGCTAAAACCCCGATTTTGAGGGCAACTCCAAAAAGGCCCTTTCCGACTTAGCCAGATTATATCACTGTCATTTGTCATCCGCAAGCGCGTAACACTATTATATTATAATGTATAGGAGGCCATCAGCATGAAGTGCTTATTTAAGTACCAATGGGTCAAGCTGCCCCGAAATCAGCTGCCCAGTGGTAAGGGCATCATGGGTGCATGGGCCCGACTGGCCTCCAGAGCAGCCTTCCGCAACGGGCAAGCCACGTACTGCGGTCACATCAACGAGGTCAAGAAAGGATCCTGGGCAGGTGGTGTCGTGGGGCTGAAAAGCATTCTCGGCATCAAGAACCGTCAAAAGGCCATGGATACCCTGACCACTCTTTCCGAACTCGGATATGTCAGCCATGAATTAGATCCAAACACAAAGAAGCTCACCTATCAAATCAACGACTGGGTGTTCCGCTGTTCCGGCGCCGCCTGTATGAATGAGACGGACGCAGTCTACGCTACACCCGGCTATGGCTTTTTATGCCTCCCCCGCAACATCACAGATCGGCTCGTAAAACAACATTACTGCTTTGAAGAGGCAGACGCATGGCTGGATCTCTGGTGCCATACAGTATGGCAAGATCCTCGCAATGCTTTTTCTCACACAGCACCTGCTGTCCAGCTCGGACCGCATGGGGCTGTTTTTTCTTTGGAGTCATTGGGCAAACGGTGGGGATGGGAGAA
>ENA-UPXC01005075-UPXC01005075.1-human-gut-metagenome-genome-assembly--contig:-NODE-5075-length-11218-cov-3.217305_pt1 | contig 11218 bp, 8 predicted proteins | sample MGYA00250047_ERZ773371 | MGnify/ENA primary metagenome ERZ773371 (study PRJEB29103, sample SAMN06111975) | human gut metagenome | biome: human gut; feature: ankylosing spondylitis patient; material... | reverse complement strand
GCATGCAAGAGGTCAGCGGTTCGATCCCGCTTAGCTCCACCAAATTTCCAACCCTCGCTGCAAAGCGGGGGTTTTTTGTCTCTGCTTTTTGCCGCTTTTGTAATACAGTCTACGTCCGGGTTAGTGCCGCCTGGTGAAAGCATCATTGGATGAAAAATCGGCAACAGGCTGGCCCTTGTTTGCTTCGCGATGCGAATAAACTTATTATTTGTGTGCCTGAAAACCCCGATCAGTGAGAGTAGTGTACTCATGTTTGTGGAGCATAACCTGATAAAAAATATCAAGATATTCACACTAGCGTTTACGCTCACCGTGGTACTTATTCAGCTTTCCCGTTTTATTTCGCCACTTGCCATTATCCATTCCAGTTATATCTTTCTGGCGTGGATGCCACTGTGCGTAATGCTGTCAATCTTGTTTATCTTTGGCTGGCGCGGTGTCGTTCCCGTTTTATGCGGGATGTTTTGCACCAATCTGTGGAACTTTCATCTCTCTTTTTTACAGACTGCGGTCATGCTCGGTAGCCAGACGTTTGTCGTGTTGTGTGCCTGCGCAATATTACGCTGGCAGCTGGGGACGCGTTGGCGTTATGGATTGACCAGCCGATATGTCTGGCAACGTCTGTTCTGGCTTGGTTTGGTGACGCCGATCGGCATCAAATGCAGCATGTATCTTGTGGGGAGCTTCTTTGATTTCCCGCTAAAGATATCCACCTTTTTCGGCGATGCGGATGCCATTTTCACGGTCGTTGATTTGCTAAGCCTTTTCACCGCTGTGCTGATTTACAACATGCTTTTCTACTATCTCACTCGCATGATTGTAAGTCCCCACTTTGCGCAGATATTGTGGCGCAGGGATATCGCTCCGTCGTTGGGCAAAGAGAAACGCGCATTTACCTTAAGCTGGCTGGCAGCGTTAAGCGTGCTGCTACTTCTGTTGTGCACACCTTATGAAAACGACTTTATTGCCGGTTACCTGGTACCCGTTTTCTTCATCATCTTTACCCTCGGGGTCGGTAAGCTTCGCTATCCGTTTTTAAATCTCACCTGGGCTGTTTCAACGCTTTGCCTTCTGAATTACAACCAGAACTTTTTGCAAGGGGTGGAAACCGAATATTCGCTGGCATTTATTCTTGCGGTGCTGATTTCCTTTAGCGTTTGCCTGCTCTATATGGTGCGCATTTATCATCGCAGTGAATGGCTTAATCGCCGCTGGCATTTGCAGGCGCTGACCGATCCGTTAACGCTCCTGCCCAACTTTCGTGCGTTGGAACAAGCGCCGGAGCAAGAGGCGGGCAAGAGTTTTTGCTGCCTGCGCATTGATAATCTTGAGTTTATGAGTCGTCATTACGGCTTAATGATGCGCGTTTACTGTATCCGCTCAATTTACCGTACGCTGCTGCCGTTGATGCAGGAAAACGAAAAGTTGTATCAATTGCCGGGTAGTGAACTGCTGTTAGTGCTGAGCGGGCCGGAAACGGAAGGGCGACTCCAGCATATGGTTAACATCCTGAATAGTCGGCAAATTCACTGGAACAATACCGGGCTGGATATGGGCTATGGTGCTGCCTGGGGGCGTTTTGATGGAAATCAGGAAACCCTGCAACCCTTGTTGGGGCAGTTAAGCTGGCTGGCGGAGCAATCCTGCGCACATCATCATGTGCTGGCGCTGGATAGCAGAGAGGAGATGGTTTGCGGGCAGACCACTAAACAGGTGCTATTGCTGAATACCATTCGCACGGCGTTAGATCAGGGTGATTTACTGCTCTACGCCCAGCCAATTCACAACAAAGAGGGTGAAGGTTATGATGAGATCCTCGCGCGACTGAAGTATGACGGCGGCATTATGACCCCGGATAAGTTTCTGCCCCTTATTGCTCAGTTTAACCTTAGCGCGCGTTTTGATTTGCAAGTGCTGGAATCCTTGTTGAAGTGGCTGGCAACACACCCTTGCGACAAAAAAGGACCGCGCTTTTCAGTCAATTTAATGCCGCTCACGCTGCTGCAAAAGAATATTGCCGGGCGGATTATTCGTCTGTTTAAGCGTTATCACATCTCCCCGCAGGCGGTCATTCTTGAGATCACCGAGGAGCAGGCGTTTTCTAACGCAGAAAGCAGCATGTACAACATCGAGCAGCTGCATAAGTTTGGTTTCCGGATTGCGATTGATGACTTTGGCACCGGATATGCCAACTACGAACGGTTAAAGCGTTTGCAGGCTGATATCATCAAAATTGATGGAGTCTTTGTGAAAGATATTGTCACGAACACGCTGGATGCGATGATTGTGAGATCAATTACCGATCTGGCGAAAGCGAAGTCATTGAGTGTGGTCGCGGAGTTTGTCGAGACGCAACAGCAGCAGGCGCTATTGCATAAGCTCGGGGTGCAATATCTGCAAGGGTATTTGATTGGTCGCCCGCAGCCATTAGCTGATTAACAGGCGTAAAAAAGCCGGGGAATGATCCCCGGCTTTTTTATGTATGGTTTTACAGCACCAGTGCTGCGATTGACGCAGACAGCACACTCACCAGGGTAGAGCCGTAAACCAGTTTCAGACCGAAGCGAGAAACCACGTTACCTTGCTCTTCATTCAGGCCTTTAACTGCACCTGCGATAATCCCGATTGAAGAGAAGTTAGCGAAGGAAACCAGGAACACAGAGATGATGCCTTCAGCACGCGGAGAGAGCGTGGAAGCAATTTTCTGCAGATCCATCATCGCAACGAACTCGTTGGAAACCAGTTTGGTCGCCATGATACTGCCCACTTGCAGTGCTTCACTGGAAGGAACACCCATCACCCATGCAATCGGATAGAAGATGTAGCCCAGGATGCCCTGGAAGGAGATGCTGTAGCCAAACCAGCCAGTAACGGTGGCAAACAGTGCGTTCAGCGCGGCGATCAGGGCGATAAAGCCGATCAGCATCGCGGCAACGATAATGGCAACTTTGAAACCTGCCAGAATGTATTCACCCAGCATTTCGAAGAAGCTCTGACCTTCGTGCAGGTTGGACATCTGGATGTTTTCTTCACTGGCATCAACACGGTAAGGATTGATCAGCGACAGCACGATAAAGGTGCTGAACATGTTCAGTACCAGCGCCGCAACGACATATTTCGGCTCCAGCATGGTCATGTATGCACCAACGATGGACATCGACACGGTGGACATTGCCGTGGCAGCCATGGTGTACATACGATTACGGGAGATTTTGCCGAGGATATCTTTATAGGCAATAAAGTTTTCAGACTGACCCAGAATCAGGGAGCTGACGGCGTTAAAGGATTCCAGTTTGCCCATGCCGTTGACTTTGGAGAGCAGGAAACCAATTGCGCGGATAATAACCGGCAACACGCGAATGTGCTGGAGAATACCGATCAGTGCAGAGATAAAGACGATTGGGCACAGCACTTTCAGGAAGAAGAATGCCAGGCCTTGATCATTCATGCTACCAAAGACGAAGTTAGTCCCTTCGTTGGCAAATCCGAGCAGTTTTTCGAACATTTCGGAGAAGCCTTTCACGAAGCCTAAACCAACGTCGGAGTTCAGGAAGAACCACGCCAGTAACACTTCGATAACAAGCAGTTGAATAACATAACGGATACGAATTTTTTTGCGGTCGCTGCTTACCAGCAGTGCGAGAATCGCAACAACGGCAAGTGCCAGTACAAAATGAAGGACGCGGTCCATATTTGCTCCAAATATGAGGCAGGTTAAATTTCCGTGCACATTCTATGTAACATGGTTAAGGAAAACGAGATCTGACACACACTATAATGACGTCCTGTGACAAGCTTCAAAAATAGTGAGCTGTCATACATTTCTGCTATGTTGTGTATGGAAGCTGAAAGTTATGTAAATGTGCTAACATTAAACATAACCATAACATTCAAGTCATCAATCTTTTCGTAGTCATAATCCTGGTCTATCAAAGAAATCACCACAACCCATTTAAATGAATTTGATAATCATTCTCGTTTGGCATAGCATGAAACATAGCAAAGGCTATGTTTTAGAGGCACAAGATGACGAACTATCGCGTTGAGAGTAGCAGCGGACGGGCGGCGCGCAAGATGAGGCTCGCATTAATGGGACCTGCGTTCATTGCGGCGATTGGTTATATCGATCCCGGTAACTTTGCGACTAATATTCAGGCGGGTGCCAGCTTCGGCTATCAGCTACTGTGGGTTGTCGTTTGGGCCAACCTGATGGCGATGCTGATTCAGATCCTCTCTGCCAAACTAGGGATTGCCACCGGTAAAAATCTGGCGGAGCAAATTCGCGATCACTATCCGCGTCCCGTAGTGTGGTTCTATTGGGTTCAGGCAGAAATTATTGCGATGGCAACCGACCTGGCGGAATTTATTGGTGCGGCGATCGGTTTTAAACTCATTCTTGGTGTTTCGTTGTTGCAGGGCGCGGTGCTGACGGGGATCGCGACTTTCCTGATTTTAATGCTGCAACGTCGCGGGCAAAAACCGCTGGAGAAAGTGATTGGCGGGTTACTGTTGTTTGTTGCCGCGGCTTACATTGTCGAGTTGATTTTCTCCCAGCCTAACCTGGCGCAGCTGGGTAAAGGAATGGTGATCCCGAGTTTACCTACTTCGGAAGCGGTCTTCCTTGCAGCAGGCGTGTTAGGGGCGACGATTATGCCGCATGTGATTTATTTGCACTCTTCGCTCACTCAGCATTTACATGGCGGTTCGCGTCAACAACGTTATTCCGCCACCAAATGGGATGTGGCTATCGCCATGACTATTGCCGGTTTTGTCAATCTGGCGATGATGGCTACAGCTGCGGCGGCGTTCCACTTTTCTGGTCATACTGGTGTTGCCGATCTTGATGAGGCATATCTGACGCTGCAACCGTTGTTAAGCCATGCTGCGGCAACGGTCTTTGGATTAAGCCTGGTTGCTGCCGGACTGTCCTCAACGGTGGTGGGGACACTGGCGGGGCAGGTGGTGATGCAGGGGTTCATTCGCTTCCATATCCCGCTGTGGGTGCGTCGTACAGTCACCATGTTGCCGTCATTTATTGTCATTCTGATGGGATTAGATCCGACACGGATTCTGGTTATGAGTCAGGTACTGTTAAGTTTTGGTATCGCTCTGGCGCTGGTTCCACTGCTGATTTTCACCAGTGACAGCAAGTTGATGGGCGATCTGGTGAACAGCAAACGCGTAAAACAGACAGGCTGGGTGATTGTGGTGCTGGTAGTGGCGCTGAATATCTGGTTGTTGGTGGAGACGGCGCTGGGATTGTAGTTGAATGAGCGTCGCATCTGGCACTATTGGCGGATGCGGCGTAAACGCCTTATCCGCCCTACGCGTTAAAGAGCCGGTTTGTAGGCCTGATAAGACGCACTAGCGTCGCATCAGGCATTGTGCTCCATTGGCGGACGCGTTTAATGGCGGTGCCCATGACCCCGGCCTTTTCCGCGATGATCGTCACGATCGCGCCAGCCTTCACGATAGCCACGCTCATACGCTTTACGCTTATCCCAGCCACGATGATAGCCATTATCATGACGCCACCAACGGTTTTTGCGCCACTCATAATTGCGATGCCAGTAGTCACGGTCGCGCCAGTGACCACCGTCCCAGTAATTACCGTAATGATCGCGATCGCCAATTTGTAATTTGATTGATGGCAGTAGGGTGATTTCACCTGCGTTTGCTGCAAGCGGGGTAAATGCCATCAGGGCGGCCGCCAGAAACAGTGACCTGAACATTGTTATTCTCCTTCACGATCGAAGCCGTCAGCGGCCTGTTAACGCAATATTACGGGGAGGTAAAGCCCCGTATCATCGCCATAACTCTTAAATCATAAAGGAGAGCATTTTTTGCTAAACGTTATCGTGGGGTGGCTGTTGCTTCGGACGATTGACCATCATCATCGGCTTACCTGCTAATAACAGCCATGCCGGAAGCATGACGATACAGAGCAGCGGTAGCAATGTGGTATTGGGTACAACGACTGCCGCCATAAAAAGACTTAACCAGCCATCGCGTGTTACCACCAGCACGATGCCGAGAATAGCGCAAGAAACGGTTATTGCCGCTGGTACGGCGGGAACGTGCTCATGCAGCATCAACCCTAATGCCACGCCGACAAACACTGCCGGGAAGATTCGCCCACCGCGAAAGCCACTGGCGGCAGCAACGACCAGGGCGGCAAGTTTAATTACCGCCAGCAAAAAGTAATCGCTGGTGCTGAAAGCCTGATTTGCCACCATCTGCTGCATCTCATCCAGCCCTTTAAACAGCGAAACTGGTCCACCAATAACCCCCAGAATACCGAGAATAAATCCGCCAATACCCAGCACGAGCACCGGATTTTTCATTTGATGCATCATCGCGTGCAACCGTGGTAAGCACCATACGGCGACCATCCCTGCTGCGATGGCAATCGCCGCGACAATTGCACCGCTGAGAATATCGGTCATTTCCATCTGTCCGTAATGAGCAATGGGCAGTGAAAAATGAGGATGGAAAAATAATCCGGTAGTAAGTGCACCAGCTGCTGCCGCCATTAACGGCGCAAAAAGACGATCCCATAGCGGAACTTCACTACTGCCATTTAAGGTTTGCGAAAATATCAACGCCGCCGCAACAGGTGTACCAAACAGCGCGCCGATGGTTCCGGCAGAGGCTAAAATAGTCCACTCCATTCGGTTGACGCGCGGTAACAGACGAGCGCCAATGGCAACCGCAAGGGCGATATTGACGGTCATGATCGGATGTTCCGGCCCCAGGCTGACGCCGCCAGCAAGACCGAGAATTAATGCTACGATAAGTCCAGGTAGCGCAGAGGGCGGAACCGGTGCGCCGATCAGCGGTTCACAGGCGGGGTCTGGTCCGGCATGACCCTGGCTGAAACGGATAACCAACCCCACCGCAATACCCGTTAGCGTTAATACACCGATGATCCAGAGGGGTGAATCCTGGGCTATCCCCAGAGTTCCCGGCAGTCGTTGCCAGAGCAAATTCTGTAATACCGAGGCGATTTTCATCACCACAATCAGAATAAGACTGGACGCAATCCCAATTGCCACGGCGGGGAGCGATAATAACAACATGGTTCTGGCTCGCGGATGGAGCATGTTCTATTCCTTATGCGGGGTCAGATACTTAGTTTGCCCAGCTTGCAAAAAGGCATCGCTGCAATTGGTGCTGAAACGATAAAGTAATTGTGTGACCCAGATCGATATTTACAGGGAGCCTGCCTTTCCGGCGTTGTTGTTATGCCCCCAGGTATTTACAGTGTGAGAAAGAATTATTTTGACTTTAGCGGAGCAGTTGAAGAATGACAAAGTATGCATTAGTCGGTGATGTGGGCGGCACCAACGCACGTCTTGCTCTGTGTGATATTGCCAGTGGTGAAATCTCGCAGGCTAAGACCTATTCAGGGCTTGATTACCCCAGCCTCGAAGCGGTCATTCGCGTTTATCTTGAAGAACATAAGGTCGAGGTGAAAGACGGCTGTATTGCCATCGCTTGCCCAATTACCGGTGACTGGGTGGCGATGACCAACCATACCTGGGCGTTCTCAATTGCCGAAATGAAAAAGAATCTCGGTTTTAGCCATCTGGAAATTATTAACGATTTTACCGCTGTATCGATGGCGATCCCGATGCTGAAAAAAGAGCATCTGATTCAGTTTGGTGGCGCAGAACCGGTAGAAGGTAAACCTATTGCGGTTTACGGTGCCGGAACAGGGCTTGGGGTTGCGCATCTGGTCCATGTCGATAAGCGTTGGGTAAGCTTGCCGGGCGAAGGCGGTCACGTTGATTTTGCGCCGAATAGTGAAGAAGAGGCCATTATCCTCGAAATATTGCGTGCGGAAATTGGTCATGTTTCGGCGGAACGCGTGCTTTCTGGTCCTGGGCTGGTGAATTTGTATCGCGCAATTGTTAAAGCCGACAACCGCCTGCCAGAAAATCTCAAGCCAAAAGATATTACCGAACGCGCGCTGGCTGACAGCTGCACCGATTGCCGCCGCGCATTGTCGCTGTTTTGCGTCATTATGGGCCGTTTTGGCGGCAATCTGGCATTAACGCTGGGAACCTTTGGTGGGGTTTATATTGCTGGCGGTATCGTGCCGCGCTTCCTTGAGTTCTTCAAAGCCTCTGGTTTCCGTGCCGCATTTGAAGATAAAGGGCGCTTTAAAGAATATGTCCATGATATTCCGGTGTATCTCATCGTCCATGACAATCCGGGCCTTCTCGGTTCCGGTGCACATTTACGCCAGACCTTAGGTCACATTCTGTAAATCCTTCCTTTTATATCGGGAGGTAACTCTCCCGATAATCTTTTAAATCATACAGTTAATTCAATTTTTCTTTGTGTCCCCTCACAAGGCCGACCTGCGTCACACTTCCGTACAGCGGGATTAATTCTCCAGTAAATGCATTATTTGTCTGGTAACGGCGATTTGTTTTGCACGTTCATAATTTCACTCGTCAACTATCACTGAACGAGGAATTAACGATGAGTAAGAAACTGATTGCCTTATGTGCCTGCCCAATGGGCCTGGCTCACACTTTTATGGCCGCTCAGGCGCTGGAAGAAGCGGCGGTAGAAGCCGGTTATGAAGTGAAAATTGAAACCCAGGGCGCGGACGGCATCCAGAATCGCCTGACGGCGCAGGATATCGCCGAAGCGACCATCATCATCCATTCCGTGGCAGTTACCCCGGAAGATAACGAACGTTTCGAATCACGCGACGTTTATGAAATCACTTTGCAGGACGCAATTAAAAACGCTGCGGGCATCATCAAAGAAATCGAAGAGATGATTGCCTCTGAACAACAGTAATATTCGACAGGGATAATTGTTATGGCCATTAAAAAACGCAGTGCAACCGTTGTGCCTGGCGCATCCGGTGCGGCAGCGGCAGTTAAGAATCCGCAGGCCTCTAAAACCAGCTTCTGGGGTGAACTCCCGCAGCATGTGATGTCAGGGATTTCACGCATGGTGCCGACCTTAATTATGGGCGGTGTGATCCTCGCTTTCAGCCAGCTGATTGCTTATAGCTGGCTTAAAATTCCTGCTGAGATCGGCATCATGGATGCTCTTAATAGCGGGAAATTCTCCGGTTTCGACCTCTCCTTACTTAAATTTGCCTGGCTGTCGCAGTCCTTCGGCGGCGTGTTGTTTGGTTTTGCCATTCCGATGTTTGCTGCTTTTGTGGCGAACTCTATCGGTGGCAAACTGGCGTTCCCGGCTGGTTTTATCGGCGGCTTGATGTCTACCCAGCCGACGCAACTGCTGAACTTCGATCCCAGCACTATGCAATGGGCGACCTCTTCGCCGGTGCCGTCCACCTTCATTGGTGCGCTGATTATTTCTATCGTCGCGGGTTACCTTGTGAAGTGGATGAACCAGAAAATCCAGTTACCGGATTTCCTGTTAGCGTTCAAAACCACATTTTTGCTCCCGATTCTTTCCGCCATTTTTGTCATGCTGGCGATGTACTACGTCATCACCCCGTTTGGCGGCTGGATCAACGGCGGTATCCGTACCGTACTGACTGCTGCAGGTGAGAAGGGCGCGCTGATGTACGCAATGGGGATCGCCGCGGCGACAGCAATCGACCTTGGTGGCCCGATCAACAAAGCCGCAGGTTTTGTTGCCTTCAGCTTTACCACTGACCACGTATTACCGGTCACCGCTCGTTCTATCGCTATCGTTATTCCGCCGATTGGTCTGGGGCTGGCGACCATTATCGACCGTCGTTTAACCGGCAAACGCCTGTTCAACGCTCAACTTTATCCGCAGGGTAAGACCGCCATGTTCCTGGCGTTTATGGGGATCAGTGAGGGTGCGATTCCGTTTGCGCTGGAAAGCCCCATCACCGCCATTCCGTCGTATATGGTCGGCGCTATTGTCGGCTCAACCGCCGCTGTCTGGCTGGGCGCAGTGCAATGGTTCCCGGAGTCCGCTATCTGGGCATGGCCGCTGGTCACTAACCTGGGCGTCTATATGGCGGGGATCGCGCTGGGGGCAGTCATAACTGCGCTGATGGTGGTGTTCCTGCGTCTGATGATGTTCCGTAAAGGCAAATTGTTAATCGATAGCCTGTAAGAAGGACAATCCTGATGACATTACTCGCTTCGCTGCGCGACTGGCTTAAGGCGCAACAACTGGATGCAGTGCTTCTCTCCTCACGGCAGAACAAACAGCCGCATCTGGGGATCTCCACCGGATCAGGCTATGTGGTTATTAGCCGTGAAAGTGCGCACATTCTGGTAGATTCGCGCTATTTCGTTGAGGTGGAAGCCCGTGCGCAAGGCTACCAGCTGCATTTGCTTGACGCGACGAACACGCTTACCACTATCGTCAATCAAATCATTGCCGATGAGCAGTTGCAAACGCTCGGTTTTGAAGGCCAGCAGGTGAGTTGGGAAACCGCGCACCGCTGGCAGTCTGAACTCAATGCGAAACTGGTTAGCGCCACGCCGGATGTGCTGCGGCAAATCAAAACGCCAGAGGAGGTGGAGATAATCCGCCTCGCCTGTGGGATTGCCGATCGCGGAGCGGAGCATATTCGCCGCTTTATTCAGGCGGGGATGAGCGAGCGCGAGATAGCCGCTGAACTGGAGTGGTTTATGCGCCAGCAGGGCGCAGAAAAAGCCTCTTTTGACACCATTGTCGCCAGTGGCTGGCGTGGGGCGCTGCCGCACGGCAAAGCCAGCGACAAGATTGTTGCAGCGGGCGAGTTTGTCACTCTCGATTTCGGTGCGCTGTATCAGGGCTACTGCTCTGATATGACGCGCACCTTGCTGGTGAATGGCGAAGGGGTGAGCGCCGAATCTCACCCGCTGTTTAACGTCTATCAAATTGTCCTGCAGGCACAGCTCGCAGCAATCTCCGCGATTCGCCCCGGCGTGCGCTGCCAGCAGGTTGACGATGCCGCGCGCCGGGTCATTACAGAAGCAGGTTATGGCGACTATTTCGGTCATAACACCGGTCACGCTATCGGCATTGAAGTTCATGAAGATCCGCGTTTTTCACCGCGGGACACCACGACGCTACAGCCAGGCATGTTACTGACCGTGGAGCCGGGGATTTATTTGCCAGGGCAAGGGGGCGTGCGCATCGAAGATGTTGTGCTGGTTACCCCGCAAGGCGCAGAAGTGCTCTACGCCATGCCGAAAACAGTGTTGCTCACGGGAGAGGCATAATGGATTTATCGCTATTAAAAGCGTTGAGCGAG
>ENA-UPXC01005070-UPXC01005070.1-human-gut-metagenome-genome-assembly--contig:-NODE-5070-length-11231-cov-30.670074_pt1 | contig 11231 bp, 9 predicted proteins | sample MGYA00250047_ERZ773371 | MGnify/ENA primary metagenome ERZ773371 (study PRJEB29103, sample SAMN06111975) | human gut metagenome | biome: human gut; feature: ankylosing spondylitis patient; material... | reverse complement strand
TATAATTTCTTTCCACCTGCAGAGATCCAGATCACCCGCTTGCTTGCAGCCTCCGGGGCTGCGGCACCTGCCGGATTGGTTACCGACGGGGTGTTCGGAATCGTATAAATGGCGATCCCACGGACACCGGACACGGATGGGTCAAGTTCCTCCACCCGGTTTCCTTCCATCACCCACATGCCGATCTGCTCCATCAGAATCTGTGACTCCGACTGCAGATCAATCTGCGCAGACGCGTGGTTATAATTTTTGTGCGCCATTCCAAGGAAAAGCGTTGCAGCGCCTAAAATAACCGTTGAAATTGCAATCGCGATAATCAGTTCCACAAGCGTAATTCCCCTATGATCGTTCGGCACACTGCCACCCCCTTTAAAAAGTTACTGCTCCGTAAAATGCCTGCCGGTATCTTTCACCAGCCGGATTGTGTATGCCGGGACACCATCAATATAAATGGCATTCACATTTGTACAATCATCATAAAATGCCGTTTTCTTATAGGCAATCTTAATAAATGTCCCACCGGCACCCGGTTCTGTCAGTTCCTCCCCGGTGCTGCTGTCCTTACGGATTTTAATTGTATTATTACACAGCTTCGTCCCGTCAGATGTCAGCTTTGTATCGTCAAAACTGCCCAGATTATCGGACAGGACACGCGTATAATATCCATTGTCCAGCTTGTAAATATACAGATAAGAACTGCCGGCTTTGCTCATCGTCCTGACCTGAAGCGCATCCAGCGTCCTTACCACCTTCTGCGTATTGGCATAGTGCAGATGCCCGATCATCATGACAGACGTGCTTGCAAGAATGCCAATAATCGCAATAACGATAATGATTTCAACGAGCGTAATTCCATTCTGCCCCAAAAGTTTTCGTTTCTTCATTGGCACACCCCTTACCCGTTCTTCTTCCAATTATCATAGTTCAAATAAGAATCCAGATCAAGGTTTCCGGAAATATTTGATGCCGCAAGGGAAGAACAGCCTTTGAAAAACTGGGAAAACAGCGGAGTATCCCGTTTCTGGTCCTCGGTAAACAGCTGGGAAACCAAAAGCTTGTTTCCCCGTACCGAAGCATTGGAATCAAAAGAGATCACCCCACCGGAAATAATCATTCCCTCAAACTGGCCGGACACCCTGACATCCCCGGTTGCAATGACAATTCCCTTTGTAACCGTAGCTGGAAGTGCATAAGTTCCGGCATTTTCAATCAGGTATACATCTGCGGCCGGGGAATACACCGTTTCCGAAGCCGTCGGGGATGCCTTGTGTTTCTCCACCTCTGTGGTAAATGCACTCCGGTCAATCAGATAGTCAAACAGCGGATTTACCGTTTTGTCAATCACTTCATGCCCACTGGCATCCGTAGATGTCAGACGGACATTGTCTTCGGTCACTCCCTGCCCCTGATCCGTCAGTCCCAGTTCCAGCGACTTATAGCGCACGGCAAGCTTCGAACAGTACTTCCAGTATAACCCACTGCTGTCTTTCCAGTTGTCCGGCGCAATCGTATACGTTCCAACCTCCAGCATATCTGCAGAAGCCGCCCGTTTTAAAATGTCCCCGGAAAACGTCATAATCGTATTGGAATCCACAATCAATGCATCCTCATCCAGATAGATATTGGCATACTGTGCCGTTTTCCCCTGATTGTTCACATAATACTCAGAAAAAAAGTCATTCGCAGACTTCTCCGAATTAAAATTCAGGTAATAATAGACCCCACCCGGAAAATAATAGGGAACCACCTGCCGGCTGCTGTTTAAATATCCTTTCAGCGTACTTTCACTGATTCCGGTATATGCCGCATACTTCTTTTGATCCAGACTTCTGCCATCTCCTGACACATATTCCAGTGGAACATAATATGCCAGCTGGTTCGTCCGCGCGGAGATGGACTCGCCCATCAGAATATCCTCGTTACTGGCGTCGAGCTTTCGCGAAATAAACGTCCGCCCTGCCAAAAGCAGGTAATTCAGCCCTTTGATATCCAGATGGCTGCTTTTTCCATTGACCATCATGGCACTGCTAAACTCCGCCTTTTTCGCGGAATCCGGATCCTGTGCACCATAATTTTTCTGGAAATTATAGCCGTAATAATTGCCCTGCAAAGTCACGGAACTCCCCCTGCCAGCCAGTTCCAGATCATCCGCCACATACATATTTCCGTTCATATGGATAGAGGAAGCACCGTTTGTCCCGGCAGACGATGTCCTTATATTTTCCGCCCAGATCGAGGAACCACCGTCCCCGACCGTCAGGTCTGATCCGCTCTCCGTCACGATATCCCCGCGTGTAAGAACCGTCTTCCCCTTGATCGTACCGTTTCCTCCTGTGGACGCATAAATTCCGTCTGCCCCGGCATACACACTGCCATCCACCGTCACATTCTGTGCCCCGATGTTGATCTGTCTGTCGGCTATCAGCGCGTAACGCATAAACTCCTGCACCTGCCCCCTGCCGGAGAAATTCATCTTCGGGGTGGAAAACACAAGGTCGGTTTTGATCGTTGTCTCATAATCCTGTGCATCTTTATACCGGATCTGCACACCCTTTAACGTAAACGTCCCTGCGCCGTAATCCACCTCATATTTTGGATCCGTGGCAGGAATATAACAACCCTGGTCTGCGGCTTCTTTGATGCAGCTTTTTACCGTATCCGTATCATAGCCGGAAACCCGGTACGCCACATTGCCGGAAGCGTCCATGGTATCCGACGCACCAACTGCCGGATCTGTATGGTTTTCTGCAAACTGCTTCTGCAGCCCGTCCATATATCTGGTGGCAAATACTTTCTGCACATCCCCGCCGGAAGCAGAATACGTCAGGTAATTTTCAAGGACATCCGCATACGCTTTCTCCAGTGACTGCTCTGCAAGTTCCCTTGCACCGGCACGCAGATTATCCATCAGTTCATCCGCACTGTAGAAATTTTTCTTCGTGCCGCGTTCCACTTCCTTCATCTCAATATTGACAATCGTAATCTTCGTGATCACCACGGCAATCAGGCTTACCACAACCATCAGAACCAGTACGGCAAGCAGGGAGGCGCCACGGTTATCCTGTTTGAACCGGTTTCCTTTCATCGCTACTCTCCTTTCGACGTGCTGACCGTAATATAACGGTACTTTTCCTTATCCGGATTGTTTCCGCCCTTGCCTTTCTTATATACACAGACCGTCAGATCGACCTTTCGCACTCCCCCGCTGCTTGCCACCAGAGGGGCAACCGACCCAGCCGGCAGCTTAAAGCTGTCCTGATAAATTGCTCCCTTGTTGGTCACCGCAGCCGGATCATCCGGATACGACTTGTTGCCAAGGTTTGATGCCACAGACGGCATCGGGCATCCCTGCGGCAACACTGTCATCTTATAATCCGGTCTGATGCTGTTGACATCCGCAATATTCTGGCATACAAACACCAGCTTGGGATTCACACCGGCAGCGTATGTAACCTCCATCGTATCGCTGTCCTGTGCCACATGGTACATAAGATAAATATGCTCCACATCACGGATATCTTCCTCTGCAAACTCATTACATTCGTATACTTCCGAAGGATCTATGCCCAATACCTCATCGCCTGTTTCCCCACATGTATAGCTGCATGCCACCCGGACATGCGTACTGTCTGCCGTAACCGAAAATTTCCGCTTCATCTTCGCCTGCAGTTCGCTGTCCCCAAGCGGAAGCGTTCCCGGATGTGCAGCGGCATATGTCATATTTTTTTCCGAAAAATACGTCATTGCTTCCTGCAGCTGGTTATGTTCCAGTGCCACGACATCCTTTGTGTCATCAATCCCTTCGATCTGTGGGATATTGGTGTCATTTTCAGCTGCAGCCGTACTGACAGAAACCTCGACATCATACGTGCTGCCAGAAGTGCCTGCCGCCGCGTAGTACACATTCTCCGCCTGAAATGCGGGTGCCGGGGCAGCCGCCGGAGTCTCACTGAGCAGGGTGTAGCCCTTTCCTTCCAGATAGGGAACACGAAATCCTGCCCCTGTCGTCACCACAGCCAGCTCTTTTTGGTTTTTTAAATCCTCCAGCACTTCCTGCGCCAGATTGGTTGCATGCTGTTTGTCCGCCATCATCGCATTGTACTTCATGGACTGCGTAAAATAAGACAGCAGCGGAATGGAAATAATGGCAAGAATTGCCATGGCAAGGATGACTTCCAGCAGGGAAAATCCACCATTGTTATTCGGTTGTCTCTTCATCTGCGGACCTCCTTCCCATCCGTTTTACGGTGCAGTTTCAAGCGATGTGCTTCTGCCAAAAATACTCATCACACCTTTTGACATATTCGGGAATACCGGTGGAACATACTCTTTTCCGGTGTTCTCCAGATAATACATATTCAGTGTCATCTCCCCGTTTAATTTTCCGGTGGAATCATCATAATTTGCCGTAAACTGTGAAATCGTTGTACGATCCTTAAAATTGTTGACATAAGCAATCATTTCCTTTAACCCGGCATAGCCTGCCTCATAGCGGATACCGATAGAAGCATAATATCCCCGGACCTCTTTTGGCTCCGGTCCTGCCGTTTCCTGTTCTGCTGCGTCTGCCCCCTGTGTGCTCTCTTCACTCTGGCTTTCGGATGCAGAAGATGCCTCTGCATCCGATGCGGTAGTGGAAGAAGCATCCGTTCCTGCGGCCGTGTCCGTGCCATCGGTCTGCACATCCACAGCAACCGGCTGGTTCATGGTAAACGTAATGTCCGTAATATGGAAATCGCTGCTGTTATCCTCATACGCCTGTAACGACTCAATGGCCTTCTCGGTTGTCATTGCCGAAGGATACATACCGATAATCGTCTTCTGCTTTTTCACCATCCGCTGGATATTTTCTTTTACCTTCGGAAGACCTGCCTCCATCTGTTCCATCTGCTGCACTTTCGCCTGATCAGCCGTATTCTGCTCTTCGATCTTCGCTGCCTTGCTCATTCCCTTACTGAAAATAAAGAAATACGAACATGCCACTATGACAATCGCACAGAAAATGAGCAGCAGCCGCTTGTCGGAATCTGAAATTTTAAATCTATTCATTGGTCTGCTCCTCTCCTTCCACGCTGTCTGTATCGGCATCGGTATCCGCAGACGGAACCGCTTCTTTTATGAGATGCCCGTCCTCCCCGAGAAATGCACCGGTATAATAAGCATTTAACGTATACGTCCACGTCACCGTGCCGCTGTCTTCATCAGACTCCTCCGACATGGACGGAATCGAAGGATTTTCAAGCAGCGTCACATCCGCAAAATTCAAAAGCATCTGTCCGACCGTAACTTTCCGGTCTGCCTCCATATTCAGTGTTATCAGTGAACCATCCGTCTGAATGCTTTTTACATGGATGGTTGTCGGAAGTTCATTTTCCAGCTGCATGATCAGCGGATACAACTGCTCATTTTTCGTGATGGTGGCAAGATCCAGTTTCTCATACACCTGTTCCTCCGCCTGTACCCGCGCGTAATCGTCATACGTCTCCTGCACATAGGAAAGATCATTGATCCGTTTGGTCAGATTGCGGTGCTCACGATAAGCCAGCAGCTGACGCACACCAGAACCGAGAATCAGCAGGACACTTACCAGTACTGCCCCCGCCAGAATCACATATGCCGTGTGCAGGTCGTTCTTTTTGGAATCTGCCACAAGCATGTCCTTTGGCCTGGCATCAATTGGATGAACCGCCGCACCGATGACCGAAAGAAAACCGACAGCCGTTGCCGCCTTCGGTCTCGTCCCGGAAGATGCCGCATCCGGTGTTACCATCCCCTCAGCCGCCTTATTTTTTCCGCTCCGTAAATCGATGACCTTCGTGAAATCAATTTCCTGCAGCGGAAGCGGAAGCTCCTGTGCAAACAGTTTGTGCATGCCTGCAAAACGGGAACCATCGCCAACCAGATAGACATTCCCGACAAATTCCTGTTTGACCTGGTTCTGATAATACTCAACCGCCGTGTTTGCAATGCGCAGATGATACCGCAGGGACTCTGCCAGATCCTCATATGCCTCTTCTGCCAGAGCCTGCTGGCGCTTCATCTCCTCCTGGTTTCCCATCTCCGGAACCGTCGGACGGTTGTATATCACATTGTGTTCTAAAAGGAAATCAAGTGCTTTCTCCTCATCGTCAATGCCAAGCACCGGATGGTCGATCACCATCGTGATCGTGGCTCCATAGCCATACGGTGTCACACGCTGAAAGACCAGTTTTTTATTTTCCAGAATACTGATGACCGTTGCCTGTTCTTCCAGCTGCACGACCACGGCATTTTCCAGAAAACTGTCACACAAAAGCTGTACCGTTCCGTTTCCGATATAGTCAAACGTCTCCACCTTAAGCCCTGCCAGCTCGGCAAAGGTCACATAGTTGTTTAAAAGGTTATCCGGAATTGCAACGAGAAGCAGCTTAAGCATCTTCTTTCCGTCTTCTTCCTCCACGTCCATCTTGCTGTAGCTGATGGTGTAATTGCTCACATCCATCGGGAAGTAATCACGGATCTGTGCCTCGATGATTCCCATGATCTTATTGTCCTTGACAAACGGGATCATGACCTCGCGGGTAACAACCTTAGAGGAGGAAAGGGTAAATACAACTTCCTTCTCATGGATATCGTGTCTGCTTAGTTCGGTCTTTAATGCCGATGCAAACGCTTCTTTGTCGCGGATATAGCCATCTTCCACCGCATGTTCCGGGGTGCGGAACGCAAACGCTTTATGTACCGGCGGATTTTTCTTGCGGTAATCGGCCAGTGCGACTTTTGTCCACCATACACCGGCCTCAATACTTACTACTCTTTTGACCATTTTCATTTTCTCCTTAATATATTTTCCGAAAGGTTTTCATTGGAAAATGTACAAAAATAATTATGCTTTGTTCATGTTCTCTTCGGGAAGAGACTGTAAGAATTTTGGCGAAAGGTTTTGCGTGCCGGACGCGACCGGACTCCATTCGCCATCCGGGCTCATGTCGTCCTTTCCCGTACATCCGTGTACGGGAATCGCTGGGTGTTGACAAAATTCTAACAGGCTCTAACCCTTGAGAAAAATCACAAATCCTAATTATTTTTCTACATTTTCCATCGTAACGTTGTGGCATAAAAAATTATGCGGTGAAAATGACAGATGTTTAAAATTCGCCACAGGAATAAGAAAAACTTTACTTTTAGTTCATGCCACGTTTTAATAAATGCCCATCATGCCGAGATACCAGGTCCAGAAACAGCTGCCCCAGAGTGCGGCGATGAATATGCCTGCCGAAAGGTACGGACCGAGTGCAAGCAGGTTGTTTCGCTTGCTTACTTTCATACGGATGGTATGGATGACGGAGCCAAGAATGCATGCAAGAATAAATGCAAAAATAATGTTTTTTGCGCCTAAAAGCAGGCCTGCATATGCCATGAGTTTGATGTCTCCCCCACCGATTGCTTTGCCGGAGGAGAAATAATACAGGCCATACAAAAACAGGCTGACAATGACTGCCCCGATGATATGGGACAGGATATGCCGGAAATCATACACGGTCATGATGATACCGAGCAGTCCCAGAAACAGGTTCTGGGAAACCGGTATCTGATAGGTTCTCTCATCGATGACCGCAATGACAATCAGGGCAGATGTCATGAGGCAATACAGCACACTGCTGAACGTGAAACCGCCCGCCATGAAAACGACCACATACAGCACACCATTTAAAGCCTCGATTAATGGGTACTGTATGGAAATCCTAGCACCACATTGCCGGCATCTGCCCCGAAGAATTATGTAGGAAAATACAGGAACCATGTCCCGCCAGCCCAGCTTACGCCCGCAGTTCATACAGTGCGAGGACTGCACGATATTCTCTTTTTTCGGGATACGGAAGATCAGCACATTTAAAAAACTGCCGATGACGATTCCGTATAAAAATATAACAATGTAAAGAAAAATCGTAAGTTGGGTTAGCATTTGTTTCTCCTATTTATAAATATTAAGGACTATAATGTTGCTTCAACATCTTTAATTTTATATGTTGGGTTAGAACCATCATACTCTACTTTTGTTACTGCTTTATGAGTAGAAGCATTAAACTCTACTTTTACAGCCGTTACTTTTGAACCTGCATCTGAAGTAAGTGCCTTTTTGAATGTGTCCAAATCAGTAAAATTCGATGTTGATTTAATATCAGCCTGAATCTGTTTCTCGATATCAGCCGCTGGCACTCCACCAAATACATCAATTGTCATATCAGCTGTTGCACCATTTTCTGAATATGCTGTAACTGCTGCTGTTGAAATACTATTCAATACCTGCTGATCTTTTGCGACTTTTGATTTGCTAATATACGGAATTACCTGTGTACCAACAATACCTACCAAAATTGCCATAATTGCGATAACGATAATCAACTCTACGAGAGAAAAACCTTTGTTATCCTTCTTTTCATTCTTTGCTTTCATGTTCTGAAGCAGTTCCATAATTTTCTTCATACCCTTTGTTCTCCTTTTACTAAATATGTTTTTTATGTATCTATCATCACATGTCTCATGGCAGACATGTAACAACCCTTCTTCTGCCTGCGGTCAGGCTCCGATGCTGTCGTACAGACTGTACATCGGCATCATGATCGCAAGAACGATCGGCACCACAATAACTGCCATCACGATGATGATGAGCGGCTCCATCGCGGCAAGCAGTGCCTCGGTCGCCGACTCCACCTCTTCATCATAATATGCTGCGACTTTGTCGAGCATGTCTTCCATATTACCGGTTTCCTCCCCAATCTCAATCATGTGGTAGACCATCGGTGGGAAGACCCCGGAATCCGCCAGTGGCTTCGAGAGTGGGATTCCACGGCTGACCTCTTCGGTCGCATCTTTCAATGCCTGCTTAACCACGGCATTCCCCATCATCTCGGTCACAAGCCCGAGTGCATCCACCAGCTGGACACCGGAGCCCATCAGTGTGGACAATGTACGCGTCATGCGCGAGGATGCCGTCTTGATGCTGAGCGGACCAACCAGTGGTACCTTTAGAATAAATTTTCCTAATATATGTGCCCCGCCCTCTGTCTTTTTCCACGCATGGATAAATATTGCAATGCCGGCGATGATGGCGATAATAAAATACCAGCTGTGCACAAAGAAATCGCTGACTGCCATGACTGCAAGCGTGATGCCCGGCAGTTTTCCGCCGACTTCGTCAAACTGGGAAGTAAAGGTAGGCACAATCTTAATCATCATGATGGCTACAACAACGATAATAACAAGAATCAGGATGACCGGATAAATCGCCGACTTGATGATCAGTCCCTTCAGGTGGGCCTCTTTTTCAAACTGGCTTCCCACACGGCTGAATGCTTTATCCAGTCCACCGGAGGATTCCCCGGCGGCAACCATCTGCACCATGAGGTTTGGAAAAATCTTCGGGTGCTCCGCCATCGCAACGGCGAGGGTCTCCCCGCGCTGTACGGAATCCCGCACTTCTGCGATTGCGTTGGCAAACGGTTTGTTCTCGGTCTGCTCGGATAGCATGTCGAGTGCCTCAACGACGGTCACGCCGGCATTTAATACGCTTTCAAACTGGCGGCAGAATACGCTCATTTCGCGGACGCTGACGGCTTTTCCGATATGGATTTCGAGATCTTTGTTAAATGCGTTGGCTCTTGCGATGGAAACGATGGTGTTGCCGCCGGATTTGAGTTCTGCCGAAGCGACTTCCATGTTCATGGCCTCGATGGTGCCGGTTTTTGGTTTTCCATCGGCTCCGACCACTTCGTATTTATAACTTGCCATGTCTTAACTCCTTTTTAAAACAGCTTCTGCTGCATGTTTCCTGTATCCTGTGCATACTCTACGGCATTTGCCGCATCGATTTTGTGTTTCAGGTACAGGCCGAATAAGGAATCATCCATCGTCTGCATGCCAATCTTCTTACTTGTCTGCATGATGGATGGAATCTGGTGTGCCTTATCCTCCCGGATCAGGTTTTTGATCGCCGGGGTACCGAGCATGACTTCAAATGCCGCCACACGGGATTTCCCGTCGATCGTCGGCAGAAGCTGCTGGGAAATTACCGCCTCAAGAACCGATGCCAGCTGCGAGCGAATCTGGTTCTGCTGATGCGGTGGGAACACATCGATAATACGCTCAATGGTAGGTGCCGCACCGATGGTATGCAGGGTGGAGAATACCAGATGTCCGGTTTCTGCTGCTGTGATGGCAGTGGAAATCGTATCAAAGTCACGCATCTCCCCCACAAGGATGATGTCCGGATCCTCACGGAGTGCCGCACGGAGCGCATTTCCATAGGAATCGGTATCCAGCCCGATCTCCCTTTGGTTTACGATGGACCGGTTATGCTTATGTAAATACTCGATCGGATCTTCGAGTGTAATGATATGTTCGTTCCGTTCTTTATTGATGACATCGATCAAAGATGCCAGTGTGGTGGATTTACCGCTTCCGGTCGGTCCCGTGACAAGGACAAGCCCACGCTTTTTCTTTGTCAGCCCAAGGACAGCTTCCGGCACCCCGAGGTCCTCCGGTGTCGGGATATCGCTTGCCACGATACGCAGTACAGCCGCATAGGAACCTCTCTGGTGGAAGGCGTTGACACGGAACCGTCCCACACGCGTATCCGTGTAGGCAAAGTCCACTTCCCCTGTGGCTTCCATGGTTTTTTTCTGTTTTTCGTTAAACATGGATTCCACCAGTTCTTTGGTCATCGCCGGTGTCAGTCTCTCAAATCCGTCCATTTCATAAAGTGTTCCGCTGATCCTGCACTTCGGCCGTACCCCCACGGTAATATGTAAGTCAGACGCATGATGCGCTTTTGCTATCGAAAGAAGCGTATACATTGACAATTCCATCTGTTTTGCTGCCTTCCCTTTCCTTTTTATTTAATCCTCTTCGTCATCGTATGCCACACGCTGCACTTCCTCGACGGTGGTGATTCCGCGCAGTGCGTAATCAATGGCACTCATGCGGAGCGTTTTCATGCCATGTGTTAGTGCGATCTCCTCAAGCACATCCGCATTCTCCCCGCGGTTGATCGCCTGCCGCAGGTCTGCTGTGACCGGCATAATCTCATAAATACCGATTCTTCCATAGTATCCGGTTCCGCCGCAGCGGACACACTCTTTGTGCCCCGGTGTGCGGACATTGATCCGTCTGGTAGGATCCTTTATGCCGAGTATTTTTTTCTCCCCTGCGGTTGCCTCCCGGACAATTCCGCATGCCGGACAGACCCGGCG
>ENA-UPXC01005059-UPXC01005059.1-human-gut-metagenome-genome-assembly--contig:-NODE-5059-length-11254-cov-4.108705_pt1 | contig 11254 bp, 9 predicted proteins | sample MGYA00250047_ERZ773371 | MGnify/ENA primary metagenome ERZ773371 (study PRJEB29103, sample SAMN06111975) | human gut metagenome | biome: human gut; feature: ankylosing spondylitis patient; material... | reverse complement strand
GAAATATGATCGAATTAGGAAAGATGCAGACGCTTACTGTGCTTCGTATTAAGGATTTTGGCGTCTATCTGGGACATGAAGGAGAAAAAGAGAGCGTGCTGCTTCCAAGAAAGCAGGTTCCACAGGGAACAAAGGAAGGAGATGAGATCGAGGTATTCGTATACAAGGATTCCATGGATCGTATCATTTCCACAACAAGAAGACCACTTCTTGTAATGGACGAGATGGCAGTGCTGACTGTTAAGGAAAAGACAAGAATCGGTGCATTCTTAGATTGGGGACTTGAGAAGGATCTTCTTCTTCCATTTAAAGAGCAGACAGTTCCAGTAAGAAGAGGAGAGCATTGTCTGGTGGCGCTGTACCTTGATAAGAGTAAGCGTCTTTGTGCAACAATGAAGGTGTATGAGCGTCTTCACAGTGATAGCCCATATCAGAAGGGAGATCAGGTAACAGGTACTGTTTACCGCGTAAATCCTGAGATAGGTGTGTTTGTTGCGGTAGATAACCGTTACTTTGGTTTGATCCCAAAGAAAGAAATTTACGATAATTACCGTACCGGAGATCAGGTTAATGCACGTGTCACAGAGGTGCGTTCTGATGGAAAGCTGAATCTGGCAGTTCGTGATAAGGCATATCTGCAGATGGATACAGACAGCGAGACGATTTTAAATGCAATGGAGTCTTTTGGCGGATATCTGCCATTTGGCGAGAAGGCAGAGCCGGATAAGATTAAAAGAGAACTGAAGATGAGCAAGAATGCGTTTAAGCGTGCACTTGGTCATCTGCTCAAGGAAGGAAAGATTGAGATCGGCGAGAATCGTATTGAATACAGAAAAGAGAAGTGAGTATGACGAAAACAGCAAAATTAAATTTGACGTTTCTGATTCTTGCGATCTTTTCAATTGGAGGCTCATATGCCTATGTGCTCTTGACAAATGGCATGGAGCTTCCAATTTACGCAGATCTTTTAGTGGCACAGCTTCTGATCCTTCTGCCTGCATGGGGATATACAAAAAAAGAGCATATCAACCTTTATAAAGAGATTCGCCATCGCCGTCTGCATTTTGGCGCACTTCTTTGTCTGGTTGGCATCACGCTTTTATCAATGCCGCTTTTATCGTTCTTGAATCTGTTTAGCTCACTTTTTGTGCCGAATGCAGCTGCAGGGCTTGCAGAGCAGATGACAGGCGGTCCGGGATGGATGAATATTTTATTTCTGGCTGTTATTCCTGCATTTAGCGAAGAATTTGTTTTCAGAGGCGTCTTTTTCCATGGATACAGAAGCCATGGCTTTTGGAAGGCAGCACTTATGAGCGGATTGATCTTTGGATTAATGCATCTAAATTTTAACCAGTTCTCATATGGCTTTGTGCTTGGTGTTATTTTTGCAGCTGTCGTAGAAGCGTCAGGAAGTATTTATGCATCCATGGCAATTCATTTTCTGATTAATTTTCAATCAGCACAGGCAATAAATGCACTGACATCGCTTACTGCATCAGGTGTGGAAGAGGAAGGAATGCTTGAAATTTCAGGAGCTTTTAAGCAGACCTATCTTGTTACAACAGTAATTGTTGTAGGTATTGTAGCTATTGTGACTACAGCGCTTGTTGTTGTATTAGTGAAGCTTTTAGCAAAGCTGTGTGACAGAGAGGACTACTTTGCGTGGGTTCTTAATGGCGGAGAGAAAAAAGCACTTCAAAAAAGAGGTACTAGCAGACTGATTGATCCATTTTTTATTGGTGCAGCAGCAATATGTATTTTATTTATGGTTAGCCGTCTTTTGATTTAGAGCTGTCAGAGCTTCGTAGATGATCTAAATAAGTATGAATCAGCTGGTAGCAGTCTTTTGCCTCCCGCACAGAGCAGGAGGCAAGAAGAAGCCCAATATCGCGGCGGACACGATAATGTTCTGGTTCCGCAACGATATTTTGCATGATGGGTATAGTATCATCTGGCTTTTCGAGTCCTTCAAGCAGGTAATCGTAGGAAATATGTGTTTTTTCGTGAAGGCGGTTCATAATGCTTCGCGAGACAGGGCGTGTGCCGCGCTCAAGTGCACCGAGATAGCTGGGTGAGATGCCAAGCAGTTTGGCAAATTCAGATTGTGTCATACCTAGTGCAATTCGTTCATTACGGATACGGTGGCCGATCAGTATTGAGTATGAGGATTCATAAGAAATCATAAAAAAAACTCCGTTTCTGTATAATAAAAGGTACTTTGAGAAGAATTATAGGATAATAAGAAGAGAAAAGAAAGGAAAATCCCTCGCAGGATTTTGCTTTCTTTGTTGTTTAAGGAGAAAATATGCTACAAAAACTTACAATTCGACAAAAAAAGCTTGCCGAATATCTGCTGATTGTGGCAGGTACGGCAGTTATTGCAGTATCACTTCAGTTTTTCCTAGATCCAGATGGAATGGTCCCGGGTGGTTTTACCGGAATTGCAATTATAGTAAAGGAACTGACAAAGGGAATTGTTCCTGATGGTGTTCCGCTGTGGGTAACGAACCTGATCTTAAATGTGCCAATGGTTCCTATTGTATTAAAGATCAATGGATGGGACTTTGCAAAGCGCACAGTGGCGGGATCACTTCTCCTTTCTTTTTGGCTTGCAGTGATCCCATATGTACAGCTGATGGAGGAACCTGATCTTTTTTTGACATCTGTTTTTGGTGGTGTCAGCATGGGTATCGGTGTTGGTCTTGTTTTTTTGGGAAAGGGAACTACAGGCGGTACTGATATGTGCGGTGCAATTTTACATCATTTCTTTCCTTATATTTCATTGCCAAAGCTTATGCAGCTGCTTGATGTAGTTATTACATCGGTAGGAATTATGGTTTTTGGAATTCGCATTGCGCTTTACTCTATTATAGTAGTTTATCTGACGGCGAAAGTTTCAGATCGAATCATGGAGGGAAGTACTTCGGCCAAAATGCTTTATATCATTTCAGATCAGTCAGCGTTGATTGCTGAGAAAATTATAGAGAAGCTTGGCAGAGGTGTCACTGGACTGCAGGGAAGAGGCATGTACACAAATCAAGACAAAACAATTCTCATTTGCGTTATATCTCCTCGTGAAATTGCTCGTATAAAAGATGTCGTTTTAGAAGCAGACAGCAGAGCTTTTGTGATAGTAAATGACTCAAGAGAAGTATTGGGTGAAGGTTTTGTGGAAATATAATAAAAATGTCGTTTTCAACCCACTAATAAAATGTGAAAATTAGGTGTACAACATATATAAAAATGTCGTTGTTTTTTTGGTGAAAAACAGTATGGTAAAAAATTACGAAATCATGTATTATAACCATATCAGAAAACTGACTGTCAACAGTTTCGAAAATTAGGGAGGAAATTCAAAATGGCAAGTTTGTCTTTAAAGAATGTAACTAAGGTTTATCCTAACGGCTTTGTCGGCGTTAAGGATTTCAGCCTTGAGATCGCAGATAAGGAATTCATCATCTTCGTAGGACCGTCTGGTTGTGGTAAGTCTACTACTCTTCGTATGATCGCAGGTCTGGAGGAAATTTCTTCTGGTGAGTTAAAGATTGGTGATAAGGTCGTTAACGACGTAGAGCCAAAGGATAGAGATATCGCAATGGTATTCCAGAACTACGCTCTGTATCCGCATATGTCTGTATATGATAACATGGCATTCGGTCTTAAGTTAAGAAAAGTTCCGAAGGCTGAGATTGATAAGCTGGTTCATGAGGCAGCTAAGATCCTTGATATCGAGCATCTGCTTGATCGTAAGCCGAAGGCTCTTTCCGGTGGTCAGAGACAGCGTGTTGCTATGGGTCGTGCAATCGTGCGTGAGCCAAAGGTATTCCTGATGGATGAGCCTCTGTCCAACTTGGATGCAAAGCTTCGTGTACAGATGAGAATCGAGATCTCCAAGCTGCATCAGAGATTAGGTACAACCATCATCTACGTAACACATGACCAGACCGAGGCTATGACTCTGGGTACCAGAATCGTTGTTCTTAAGGATGGTGTTATCCAGCAGGTAGATACTCCGCAGAACCTGTACGATAAGCCGGCTAACAAGTTCGTTGCTGGATTCATCGGTTCTCCGCAGATGAACCTGATCGATGCTAAGGTTGTTCAGGTAGGCAACCAGGTACATGTTCAGTTTGGTAACGCTGATATCACTCTTCCAGATGAGAAGGGTAAGGTATTAGTTCAGAAGGGTTATGTTGGTAAGGAAGTTTGCTTCGGTATTCGTCCAGAGGATATCCATGATGGCGATATGAGCAACTATCCGGGTGCTACTCTGACTGCTACAATCCGTGTGTACGAGCTTCTGGGTGCTGAGGTATTCCTGTACTTCGATATCAACGAGACAAGCTTCACCGCTCGTGTAAGCCCAAGAACAACTGCTAGACCGGGCGATACTCTGACTCTGGGTCTTGACCTGAGCAGAATCCATATCTTCGATAAGGATAGCGAGCTGGTTGTATTAAACTAATTGAATTAAATTAAGATTTTTTGGGGAAATGTAAAAAATTTACATTTCCCCTTTTTTTTTCTCGAAAAATGTTATACAATATAAGAAGGAATGGCGGTAAGCTGTGAAAACTATAAGCTGCTACGGCGGCGGAATGTGAGGAAAGTATGATTTCGAACCAGATTTTGCAAAGTACAATTGAAGGGCTGAAAAATATCGCACGAATTGATTTGTGTGTATGCGATACCGACGGAAACATGCTGGCATCTACGTTTGGTGATCCGGAGATTACCACGGAGACCATCGTGAATTTTACGTTGTCGCCGGCAGACAGCCAGGTAGTTGCTGGATTCCAGTTCTTTAAGGTATTTGATGAGCACCAGCTTGAATATGTAATGCTGGCAAAGGGAGGCAGTGACGATGTTTACATGGTAGGAAAGATTGCAGCATTCCAGGTACAGAACCTGTTAGTTGCATACAAGGAGCGTTTTGACAAGGATAACTTCGTTAAGAACCTGCTTCTTGATAACCTGCTGTTGGTAGATATCTATAATCGCGCAAAGAAGCTTCATATTGAAGTATCTGCGAAGAGAGTTGTCTATGTAATAGAGACAAAGAATGAGAAGGATGTCAATGCACTTGAGACGGTACGCAGCCTGTTTACCGGAAGAGTAAAGGATTTCATCACTGCAGTTGATGAGAAGAATATCATCGTTGTTCGCGAGGTAAAGCCGGGCGAGACACAGGATGATCTTGAGAAGACAGCTCAGGTTATGGTTGATATGCTTAATACAGAGGCAATGAGTCAGGTGCATGTTGCATATGGAACTGTTGTAAATGAGTTAAAGGAAGTTTCCAGATCCTACAAAGAGGCAAAGATGGCACTTGATGTTGGAAAGATCTTCTTTAGCAACAAGAACGTTGTTGCTTACGCTAAGCTTGGCATTGGTCGTCTAATTTATCAGCTTCCGATTCCGCTGTGTCGTATGTTTATCAAGGAGATTTTTGATGGCAAGTCTCCAGATGAGTTTGACGATGAGACATTGACCACAATCAACAAGTTCTTTGAGAACAGCCTGAATGTATCTGAGACATCCAGACAGCTGTATATTCACAGAAATACACTTGTATATCGTCTGGACAAGCTTCAGAAGAGCACTGGATTAGACCTGCGTGTATTTGAGGATGCGATTACCTTTAAGATTGCGCTTATGGTTGTGAAGTATATGAATTATATGGAGAAAAACTAAGGCTCCAGCGTAGAAAAACCGGGGGAAACGGACGTAAGAGTCTGTTTCCCCCTTCTGGTTTTGCATACAAAAGTATTGACGGACAGATTTTGGTCATGCTAATAGCATTGATAGATCTGACTGTTCAGAGGAAAGGTGGATGCAAGTGGAAGAAAAAAACAGACAGTTAAATGAAGATGCTGAAACAATAGAGGAAAAAAATGAGCTTCAAACAGGCAAAAAGAAACACAGAAAAAATAATTTTGCAGCAGGTATGGCAGTAGGTGCGGCAGCAGCAATCATGGGCTGTTCGCTGGCAGGTATATATTTCAGCCGTCATTATCGTTACGGTTCGCTCGCAACAGCATATTCATCGAGAGGAACGAAGACAGCAACATCATCTACAGTCGAGTCACAGAATCAGGAGGCCATCACAGATGAACTGATGACAAAATTAAAGCTTCTTGAACAGTGTGCCGATGATTACTTTTTATTTGATACGGCAGATGCTAAGGATTATCAGGATAACATTTATAAAGGCTTTATGAATGCGCTTGATGATCCATATTCATGCTATTACACGGCAGATGAATATCAGACACTGATGGAATCAACAAGCGGAAGCTATGAGGGAATAGGTGTTGTTGTATCACAGAATGTTCAGACAAAGATCATTACTGTTGTGCGTCCGTTTGAGGGATGTCCTGGTGCCGAGGCCGGTATGCTTCCGGGCGATATTTTAATAGAGGTTGCCGGGAATGATGTAAGCGGCATCGACGTAAGCACTGTTGTTTCTTGGATCAAGGGAGAGGGCGGTACTACAGTTGATATACGCCTATATCGTGAGTCAGAAGATAAGTATTATGATTTTACTGTTGAGCGAAGAAAAATTGAAGTCCCGACAGTTGCATATGAGATGTTAGAGGACAATATTGGCTATGTTCAGGTGACAGAGTTTGATGAAGTTACGTCAGACCAATATATAGCAGCAGTTGATGATTTAAAGGCACAGGGCATGGAAGGTCTGATTGTAGATATTCGTGACAATCCTGGAGGTCTGTTAAGCTGCGTTGTAGATATGCTTGACTACATGCTTCCGGAAGGCACCATTGTCTACACAGAGGATAAAAATGGAGAAGGAGATACCTATACGTCCGATGCAGAGCATTATTTCGATCTTCCGCTTGCTGTGCTCGTAAATGGAAACAGTGCGTCAGCATCTGAGATTTTTTCGGGTGCCATTCAAGATTATGAGACAGGAACAATCATCGGAACACAGACCTTTGGAAAAGGAATCGTGCAAAGCATTTTGCCATTTAACGATGGAAGTGCAATTAAAATCACAGTATCACGTTATTTTACACCACGCGGCACATGTATACACAAAGAAGGCATCACTCCAGATGTAGAGGTAGATCTAAACGAAGAACTTAAGACAAAACTGACAATCGAAAAAAGTGAGGATAATCAGCTGCAAAAAGCAATAGAAAATGTGAAAGAGCAGATTGCGGCGGAGTGACGTAAGAAGTCCGTAAGAAAAAAGTTATGGTATTTTGTACGAAAATGAGGTACAATCATTTTTGATGTAATCGGCTGGGAAAGTTACGAAAGGGGGCCGATTTAATAAAATACGCCGGGGAAGTCCCCAGCAGATTGGAGAAACATGAGTCAGAAAGATACAGGAAAAAACAAGCGAAAAAAGAAAAAAGGCACAGGCCTGATTGTAGTTTGTGTGACACTGCTGATTCTTTTATTTGCTGTACTAATCATTTTGATTTGGCAGATCAGCCGTGTAGGAAACGGAGAGACTGTCGGTTTTGGTGGAAAAACAGGCAATACGCAGGCAGTATCACAAAATACGCCTTCTGTGACGCAGGAAGCTGCGCTGACAAGTTCATCAGGAAGCGAGGCAAATACTGAGGAAGTTCAGACGCAGGCGCAGACAGAAGCTGCACAGGCTGAGTCCGCAGCTGGTCAGACACAGGCAGCAGGACAGGCAACTATGATGGAGCCGCAGACATATGAGAATGATGCGAATGGAAATATGATTGTTCCAGAGCGTCAGGCAGGTTCTATGGAAACAGAGCCAGCATGGGAATATGTACTGGAAAAGACTGGAGATAGTGTGCTTGATGATGCTAATTATTTAGCAGCGATGTATGATTATGACGGCGCAATTGCAAAGATCCAGTCAGTATCAGGATATGAGAGCAACGCAGCTTATACAGCAGCCATTGCAGATTATGAGCAGAGAAAGAGCGAGGCTGTTGTCTACGCAGATAACAGCACAATTCCTCATATTTTCTTCCATACGCTTGTTGTTGATACAAGCAGAGCCTTTGATGATAACATCGCAATCAGCAAGCAGGATGGTATGAACAAGGTAAAGGATTACAACTATGTAATGACTACAGTGGATGAGTTTTGCCGTATTCTTGAAGAAATGTATACAAGAGGATATGTGCTTGTAAGCATCTATGATGTGGCATCATATGAGACACAGGCAGATGGCACACAGGTTATGAAGCATCAGCCGATTTATCTTCCAGAAGGCAAGAAGCCATTTGTTTTGTCTGTTGATGATGTAAGCTACTACGAATACATGACAGGTCATGGCTTTGCAAGCAAGCTTGTTGTTGGTGAGGATGGAACTCCGACAAGTGAATATACGAATCCAGATGGCAGCCTAAGCTATGGTTCATATGATGTTGTTCCGATTCTTGATGATTTTGTTGAGACTCATCCAGACTTTTCATATCGCGGCGCTAAGGGTATCATTGCTCTGACTGGATATGAGGGTATTTTTGGATATCGTACAAGTGATTTCTGGTACAACAGTAACTGCGATTACTTTGATCAGTATTTCTCATGGAATCTGGAGAACAACTTAAAGAAGAAGCAGACTATGTATCAGCCAAATCCTAATATCGAGCAGGATAAGGAGAGCGCAAAGCAGGTAGCACAGGCATGTCGTGACGATGGATGGCTGTTTGCAAGTCATACATGGGGTCACAACAAGGTCGGTGATTCTGGATCATATGAGCGTTTTGAGTCTGATTCCCATTTGTGGGATCGCGAGGTAAAGCCGCTTCTTGGTGATGTTGATATAATCATTTATCCGCAGGGCGAAGATTTGTATGAGGGCTCCTGGAGAGGCTATGATCCTGCAAATCAAAAGTATCAGCTGTTAAAGGAGTTAGGATTTAACTACTTCTGCAGCGTTGACTCAAACCTTGGATGGACACAGCTTGGAAATGAATATTTCCGTATGGGACGCGCTAATGTAGACGGACAGCGTATGTGGGAAGCAATCAGCTCCTATGTAGATCCGTCATCAGGTGCAAAGGATCGTTTGTCAGCATTGATTGATTCAAGATTAGTATTTGACTGGTCCAGACCAACGCCGGTAACAAAGTAAAAACGAGAAGTCTGGCATACATGGATATAAAGATAAAGACAGAAAGGCAGACAAAAGAGATGGCAAAAGAGACGGTATTTAAAGAAAGAGCACAAAAGGTTTTTGCATCAATGAAGGAAAATGGCATGGATCAGCTTATTGTAAGCGATCCTGCCTCCATCAACTATCTGATGGGAAGACTCATGAACCCGGGCGAGCGTCTGATGGTTCTTGTATTTGATGTAGCAGCCGGCAAGACTGAGCTTGTAATAAGCAAGCTGTACCCACAGGGAGATAATCCGATTTGGCCGGTTACGTATGTTGATGACGTTGATGACTGCGTTGCAATTCTTTCTGAGAAGATTGCAGAAACTGGCGTGATTGGCATTGATAAAAACTGGGCAGCAAAGTTTTTGCTTCGTCTTATGGAACTTCGTCCAAATCTGACTTACAAGAACGGTTCTTACATTATTGATAAGATTCGACAGATTAAGACAAATGAAGAGCAGGAGTTTATGATCGAAGCCTCCAGATTAAACGATCTGGCAGTTGAGCGTCTGATCAAAGAGGTCAACAAAGGTTATACAGAGAAGGAACTTGCCGATAAGCTGCTTGATATTTATCATGATCTTGGTTCAGAAGGATTTTCCTTCTATCCGATTTGCTGCTATGGTGCAAATGCTGCTGACCCGCATCACAGCAACGACGATTCCACAGGAAAATCTGGCGACAGCGTAATTCTTGATATTGGATGCTTGTGGAACGGATATTGCTCCGATATGACAAGAACCGTATTCTTAGGTTCAGCAAGCGAAGAGCAAAAGAAAGTTTACAACATCGTAAAGACAGCTAACGAGCGTGCAATCGCAGCAGTAAAGCCTGGTGTTCGCTTCTGTGATGTCGATGCAGCCGCAAGAGATTACATAACAGAGCAGGGATATGGCCCATACTTTGTACATCGCACCGGCCATAACATTGGTCAGGAAGTTCATGAGGCAGGAGATGTCTCTTCAGCAAACACTGATGTATTAAAGCCAGGTATGACCTTCTCCATCGAGCCAGGAATCTACCTAACCGGAAACTTCGGCGTTCGTGTTGAGGATTTGGTACTCGTCACCGAAGACGGATGCAAGGTACTCAACCATTTTACGAAAGATTTAATTGAAGTGCCAGAAGAGTAATTCACCAAGCTATATCAATGCGTATAGGGTGAACCCCTCACAAAACTACCGGGTAATAATAGCAACCAGTATTTATTGAGAAAAACTCTCAATAGTGCTGGTTGTTTTTCTTTATAAAAGCTCGTATAATATGAAGTTAGATAATACTAACTTCTGGCGTCATAAACTTAACCAGAACACAGTCTCATCAATATAAAGAGAGGGGGAACGTCATGTTTCTGGAGATTAAAGGAATCAAAAAACATTTCGGCGAAGGCGACAGCCGTATCGAAGTGTTAAAGGGAATTGACATTGAGATTGAAAAAGGAGAATTATGCGTGCTTTTGGGACCTTCAGGTTCTGGAAAATCAACACTGTTAAATATTATTGGGGGAATTGACAGCTCAGACAGCGGCTATATTGCAATTAATGGCGAAAAGACAGCCGATATGGACGAAAAGACGCTGACATTGTACAGAAGAAAGCATCTAGGTTATGTCTTTCAGATGTATAATTTGATTCCAAATTTAAATATCAAGGAAAATGTAGAGGTTGGTGCTTATTTAAGTGACAACCCACTTGATGTAGATGATTTGTTAAAGACACTTGGCTTGTATGAGCATCGTCATAAGCTGCCGAATCAGTTATCAGGAGGACAGCAGCAGCGAACAGCTATAGGAAGAGCCATTGTCAAGAATCCAGATATTTTGCTGTGCGATGAGCCAACAGGTGCACTTGACTATGCAACATCAAAGGAGATTTTAAAACTAATCGAGCAGGTTAACCGCAAATATGGAAATACTGTTGTTATGGTAACACATAATAACGCAATCGAGAAGATGGCAGATCGCGTTGTAAAGCTTCATGATGGCCGTATTCGTGAGAATTGCCGCAATGAGACGCGTATGGCAGCGGAGGATCTGGAATGGTAAAGAAAAAAACAAATCCATTAGATCGGAAGAGCACACGTCTGAACTCCAGTCACAGTCAACAATCTCGTATGCCGTCTTCTGCTTGAAAAAAA
>ENA-UPXC01005057-UPXC01005057.1-human-gut-metagenome-genome-assembly--contig:-NODE-5057-length-11257-cov-3.232737_pt1 | contig 11257 bp, 11 predicted proteins | sample MGYA00250047_ERZ773371 | MGnify/ENA primary metagenome ERZ773371 (study PRJEB29103, sample SAMN06111975) | human gut metagenome | biome: human gut; feature: ankylosing spondylitis patient; material... | reverse complement strand
TTTTTTCAAGCAGAAGACGGCATACGAGATTGTTGACTGTGACTGGAGTTCAGACGTGTGCTCTTCCGATCTCTGTGATCAGCCGGTCTGTTGTTGTATGACCGGTGCCCTTCGGCACTTCGACCGGCGGTGCCTGATACTTCGGAGGCTTCGCCGGTATCGGAGCTACTCCGACTTTGCATTCTTTCAACAGCTTAATGCCAAAGGACTGCAGCATCCGCGCATTATTCTCAATGACTTCATACAGACGGCTGCTGCTCTTTCCTGCATATTTCCTATGTGGAAAAGCCGCTTCTGTCATGCACACATCTAAACCATTCAGAAGTCCATTGATTACTGCACAGGCTTCCGGCGAACCATCTCTCCCCTGAGCAATATCGGACATCTGCACCAATGTCAGGCTGGTGATCAGGATCTTCTGATAACGATGAATATTCTTGTTCTGAATATAGTCGTCAATCAGGAAAATCTGGTACTTCTCAGCCATATCCGCAGGCACTGCCTGCAGATCACCGATCACTAGAAGCTTGTCCAGCCCTTCCGTGCATGCCGAAGCATTCGACCGCTGTGCCATCAATTCCTGCATGACAGCCTCCACAATCTGCTTCATTAACTTTTCATCCATTTTCTCAAAAACCTCCCCTAAAGCGGGTGTTTCATCTATAGATATCCAAAGACATTCTCCTGAAACAACGCCTCTGAATTTTCCTAATTCTTCTTGATAATATAGCCCATGTCACCCTTCTTGTAGGAGCAGGCATTGGCTTCATCATAATCCATATGCATCGCCAACGAGAATTTCTCACTGACACGGATAATCACATCATCAATCGTCACCGGACGCTCTGTCTCCAATCGTACAGCCACACTGTCCCCATCTTCAACACCGTATAATCTGGCATCCTCCGGTGTCATATGAATATGTGCCTTGGATGCAATGACGGAACCCACAGCATTGTAAATACCCTTCGGTCCCACAAGTATCACGTCTGCGGCCCCCTTTAGATCACCGGAAAGATTCACAGGTATCGTGATACCGAGGATTCTGGCATCTGTCAGAGACATCTCCACCTGAACAGCACCTCTCGGCGGTCCCAGAACAACCACATTGTCAATCTCACCCTTGGCTGTCACCAGACGGACACGTTCTTCGGATGCATACTGTCCCGGCTGGCTGAGGGGACTCTTCTCATGCAGATTCTCCCCGAAAAGCACATCAATCGCCTGCTGTGTCAGATGCACATGACGCCCGGATGCTTCCACAAGAAATCCCGGAAGATCTTTCATCTCTGACGGCTCCTGCTGACCGGGCCACCTGCCCGTCAGCTGCCTGCAGAACAGAATATAAATGACACTGCTGAGCCGATTCATGGCTTCCACAATATCCGGCCGTGTACATGTATCCCCGGACTGGAAAGCTCTGGCCGCCGCCAATTCTGTCTCTCTGACAAAAGTTCTAAGCTCATTCAGGCCGATACATATCCGACCCATTCTGTATTCCGGCATCGGATGCGGAATGCCATAAATCTCCTTGATATGATGGGACTCATAACGCAGTCCCGCACTGTCCAAACCAAGCAGATGGATCTCTCCGAGTTCCTTGTCCAAAACTTCTGCACTGAGAATCTGGCGTACATATGCCAGCACTTCATCCAGTGCATCTGTCAGTCGATGCAATCCATTCTCAGAAGCCACCACCTGCAAAGACATAATCTTCGCTTCCAGGCTGTCCAGCATCCCGCGAAAAGCAATTTGCGGATGGGTCTTCGGTACAAGAACATTGCCATGAAGATGGGTCATATTCTCAGGCTTCACGCTGAGAACTTCTCCTGTCTCTCCATTGACATACTGCGGCTTATGGTCGGCTCCCTGCGGAACAGCCGCCATGGGCATGGCCTTATACGGCTCACCAACAGATTCCGCCGCATCCGGCAGCTGATTCACTGCCTTAACTGATTCCGGTACAGAGGAAACTTCAACTTCCGGCTGTCCTTCCAACGCTGAATCTTCATATATAAGCGTGATTCCGTGTTCTCTGATAAAATCTCTCGCTGCAGGCGTCAGCATCGTATCCTTTGATACATGGTACGCTTTCTCATGGCTGCGGAACCAGTGGGCCCGCAGCGCAATATCTGTTAAAATCTCCATCTATGCTCACCTGCTGTCAGGCCAAAAGCCTGTCCTATCTGTCAGAAGTTGTCAGTGTCGGCAGAATGTATTCGATCTCTTCGTGTGGTCTTGGGATGACATGTACAGAAACAAGTTCACCGACACGGGAAGCTGCTGCTGCACCTGCATCTGTTGCTGCCTTAACAGCACCTACATCGCCTCTTACCATAACAGTTACAAGACCACCGCCAACATGTACCTTGCCGATTAAGTTGACATTCGCTGCTTTAACCATTGCATCTGCTGCTTCAATAGAACCTACAAGACCTTTTGTTTCAATCATACCTAATGCTAATAATCTGTCTGCCATAATATTTACCTCCGTAATTCTGCGGGAAAATCCCGAATTTAATTGTTTTCATTATATCATGATTCGCACCTTTGGTGCTTGACGCTGCGTACGCAGCTATCATGATCGCCATTCGCCGTTCGCGATGAGCAAGCATTGCGTGCTCCCGCTCACTAACGCTCATTATATCATGATTCGCACCTTTGGTGCCGTTTTAATTTAATGCGCCCAGTTTCTGAAGTACTGCCTTTGTAATTTTGGCGATATCGTCTTCCGTAATCTCCGGACTGCCGCAAGCCGCTCCATTATTGGAATTACCGCAGGCTGCTCCGGCATTAGAACCACTGCCAAATACAGAACTTTGTCCACAGCTGCCTCCTGCATGACTGCCTGAACCAAAAGTACTCTGTGGTGCAGCAGATACGCCTGTCATCTGCTCCTGCTGTTTTCTCAGATCTTCCAGTTCACAAAGTCCCCATGCCACCCGGCGTCTGTTGATCAGATTCAGCGGGCTGACATTATCTGATGTGGCACTGCCGCCGACAGAACCACAGCCCAGCGTTAATGCCGGCTGAAGACCGGTTGTTGCACCGACACCGCCAAGAGCTCCCGGTGTATTCACAAGCAGTCTGGACACCGGTTTCTGAAGGGCAAATTCACGGATAACATCTGCATCTTCACTGTGAATGGTCATTGTATGACCGGCACCTTCGTTATTTAAAATTTCAATGGAACGACGGCAGGCTTCTTCCCATCCGTCCTCCACATAAAACGCCAGAATCGGACAAAGTTTTTCTCTGGAATAAGGATTGTCCTTACCCACGGTTCTCTGTCTTGAAACCAGTACTCTTGTACCGGCAGGAATACAGATGCCCGCCATATCTGCCAGTGTCTGCGCACTCTTTCCGACAATCTTCGGATTCATGGTGCCATTAGCTCTGAGGATAAATTTGGACAATTTCTCAGATTCTTCCGGTGTCATAAAGTAACCGCCCTGACGGCTGACTTCATCCACCACCTTCTGCTCAATGCAGCGCTCCGTAATAATACTCTGCTCTGATGCACAGATCGTACCATTATCAAATGTCTTGCTGTCCATAATACGCTTGACAGCCACAGGGATATTCGCTGACTTTTCAATAAAAGCAGGACCGTTGCCCGGGCCAACGCCAAGGGCCGGATTACCTGAACTGTAAGCTGCACGCACCATGGCTTCGCCGCCTGTTGCCAGAATAATACCGATATTTCTGTTCTTCAGGAGTGCATCTGTGGCTTCCATGGTCGGCAATGTGATGCACTGCACAATACCCTCCGGCGCACCGGCTTTTCTGGCTGCTTCACAAATGATCTTTGCAGTCTCAATAATACAATTCTTGGCATTCGGATGCGGACTGATAACAATGGCATTGCCCGCTTTGATTGAAATAATCGACTTGTACATCGTTGTGGATGTCGGATTCGTGGATGGGATCAATGCTGCCACAACTCCCATCGGTACGCCGACTTCCATCAGCCCATTCTGCCTGTCATCTTTGATGATACCCACAGTTTTCATGTCCTTGACACTATCCCATGTAATCGCCGAACCAAGCAGATTTTTCAATACCTTATCCTGCCATATACCAAATCCGGTTTCCTCCACGGCCATCTTCGCCAGACGCTCCGACTGAGCCGCACAGGCATCAGCAATTGCCTTTGCAATCCCATCCACCTGCTGCTGTGACATCTTTGCCAGCTCTTTCTGAGCTACAACTGCCTTCGCAACAAGCCATCTCACTTCCTGAATCGATTGGAGGTCCTTATCAAAATCCACTCTGTTTCACCTTCTTTTCCAAAAGTCTCTTAATCTATGTTTTCAACAGGTTGCTCTGCAATCCTGCATATGGTTTCACGAAATGCTTCACAGGCCGCCCGACACGCTGCCTGATCACCTGTCAGCAGCCCTCCGGCAAAGTTGGTCTCTGTAGGTGGCCCATAGAACAGGTTCATTTCCACATCTGCCGCTTTCAACGCCGCATCCAGTCCCGTCACCGCTTCCAACGGCGGTGCGATCAGATAAGCCATTGCCGTTCCTTCCGGCACACCGGCCATCTCCGACAGATAACTGCCGGTCCTTGATATGCACTGGGCAAAATAAACAATACTGTCATCATTATTGGCACTGTAAAAACAGGCATCATTTTCTATGTAACTGACGGCTGCTGCCAGCCCGCTTTTCACATCCTCCGGATTCTCACCGGACAGAATACCGATAAACTCACCGGCAAGAGCCGTACTGGCATTGGATGAACCGGCGTACATGCTCCTTGCATAGGCCACCGACACGTCTGCCTTCTTGGTCGCTTCATCAAGAGCCGCATAGGAAACATCATCACAGTCCGTTGTAATCAGGCCAAGACTTCTATGCCCTTCCTGCACCTGCATCGCCTTCAGCAGAAATCTGTCAGCATTGGGAATCAGCCTGATACTCAGCACCTTTGTCCTGATCGGATCATTTTTCATATGTATTCCCCCTGCCTAATTCTGTAACTCAACGCCGCTGGCCTTCTTATCCAGAATCTTCTGAATAAGATCCGTCAGATAAGCACCGGCCTCTACAGCCGTGATACCGTCTTTATGGATATTGGAAACAACGGTTCTGCGTGCCTCCGGCATACCGATCTTCGCATTGTAGGCCAGATACGCACTCATACTCTCCGCCGTTCCAAGTCCCGGACGCTCACCCACGAAAATGCAGACTACCTTTGCCCCCACAAGCTCTGCAATCTCATCCTCCACAGCCACACGACCATAACGGACAAAAAATGGTGTTCCAACTCTCAATCCTGCAGCAGAAAGACCATCCATTAGCACCGGCAGCACATTTTCAATGTTGGCATTAATAGCGGTGGAACTTAGGCCATCTGCCACAATCAGCTGCACATCCGGTCCTTCGATACACTGGTCTTTGACTTTCTGAACCCCATCTTCACTGAGTCTTCGTCCCAGATCCGGCCGGGTCAGGAATTCATTCTTGTCCTGACAGCGGGTCTGGACACTGAAAAGTTTCAGATTGTCAATAACATCCTGATGCACATCCAGCATAACCGCATCCCTTGCTCTGGCATGATCTGCCCTGAGAGTCAGCAGCGTCTGGGTCTTCAGCCTTGGTCCAGCACAGCCAACACCGATGCGGGCTGTTGTCAGACGCATCATCCTCTCCAACGCCTCCGGGTCCTGAGGCTGATCGATCAGTGGACGTTTCTTCACTTCACGGGAAGTAATATCTTCCTCGATATCCACATCATGAACTGGCTCTTCTGGATGATATCCACCGGCATTAGATGTTTGTCCACCAGATGATGTTTGTCTATCACCGGAAGCAACATTTTTCACCAGCTGTTCAATCTGTCCCAAATTCACTGATTGCATGCTGTTCTGATTATTTCCTGAAGCAGAGCGATTCTGTCCGCCCCCGGCCGCTTTCTCAGCCACAACCTGTGAAACAACTTCACGAATAATCCGTTCAATCAACGCTTCATCTATATTCATCAGATACCGCCTCCCCTCTTTGTAAATAAAGTCGGGTCGCCGGCATATTTTGTCAGCTTGCCATTTTCACTAATACCCATCTTTTCCAGCCACTGGTCAAATTCTTTAATCGGACGAAGCCCTAGAATCTCACGAATAGTAGACACATCGTGGTAGGCATTCGTCTGATAATTCAGCATGACATCATCGCTGGTAGGCACACCGAGAATATAATTAACCCCGGCCGATGCCAGCAACATGGACAAATTCTCAATATCATTCTGGTCAGCCTGCATATGATTGGTGTAACAGCAGTCACATCCCATCGGAATACCTGTCAGTTTTCCCATAAAATGGTCTTCCAGTCCGGCACGGATCACCTGACGGCTGTCATAAAGATATTCCGGCCCGATAAAACCAACGACAGTATTAACCATAAAGGGATGATACGCTCTGGCAAAGCCATAGCATCTGGCCTCCATCGTTACCTGATCGGCGCCATAATGGGCATCCGATGACAATTCTGAGCCCTGCCCTGTCTCAAAATACATTACATCCGGCCCTTCTCCGGTACCTTTTTCCTTCAGAAGTGCCATGGCTTCTTCCACCGTCTCAGCACTAAAACCAAAAGCTCTGTTGCCTTTTTCACTTCCGGCAATAGACTGGAAGATCATATCCGCCGGAGCACCGTTTTTGACGGCTTCAATCTGAGTTGTAATATGTCCCAGCACACAAATCTGTGTCGGAATCTCAAAACGGTTCTTCACTTCATCAAAACGCTTCAGCACCTCTGAAAGACTGGAAACCGTATCATTGACCGGATTCAGACCAATCAGTGCATCCCCGCAGCCGTAACTGAGGCCTTCAAATAATGATGCCGTGATACCCTCCACATTGTCCGTGGAATGATTTGGCTGAAGTCGTGTCGCCAATGTACCCCGAAGACCGATAGTGGTATTGCAGTGAGCCGGCACACGCACTTTACTGGCCCCATACACCAGATCCATATTGGTCATCAGCTTGCAGACCGCCGCCACCATCTCACTGGTAAGACCTTTGCTCAACAGATGAATGTCGTCTTCCGTAGTCTCATGGCTGAGGATATATTCTCTCAGCTCAGCCACCGTCCAGTTTTTGATGCGCTGATAAACTGTCTCATCAATTCCATCCTGATTAATCCTGGTTACTTCGTCCTCTTCATAGGGAACAACCGGATGATTGCGCAAATCTGATAAAAGCAGCTGACTGAGCACTTCCTTCGCCGCAATTCTCTCCAAATCCGAGGATGCCGCTACACCGGCCAGCACATCGCCGGATTTCAGCTCATTGGCCTTTGCCAGAACCTCTTTCAGGGAACGAAAAATAAATGCCTGCCCCGAAAGCACTGTTGCCAATTTCACTCCATCACCCTCTTTCTTTTATCCAAAAATTAATGTTTTCACTACCACAGGAATGACCATGCCGTTCATCATCGGCTTTCCCATATCCACATATTCACCGTCTTCCACATGAATACTGTCAATGGCCACCACCTGACGCTTCAAATCCGGCTGCTGCCGGATCATCTGCCCCATGGCCTTGGCAATATCACTCTCTATCACCAGAAGAATCGGTTCCCCCGGCGGCTGCACCCTGTCCATAATCTGCCGAATCGATGCTGCGGCCCGCTTCATTTCCATATATCCCGGGTTTCTCTTGCCGGGCATCGCCAAAATAAAGTGTTCCTCATCATTCTGTCCCAATACCCACTGAATCCGCCGGATAACAGGTTCTGTCTCACCGGCAAAGCAGGCTTCCTGCAATTCTTCATCCAGCTTGATCACCGGAATATTTTTCAATGGAAAAATATCATCGGAATAAGTAATGGTACTCCCTGAAATCGTCGTTGTATATGTCCCGGCACCCACAACCGTGGCACGAATGGTCTCTCCTGGCTCCATTTTTTGAAAATCCGTAAATAAACGACTTTCCCGAATGACTCTGCCCAGCAGAACGCCGATATCACCATAAGCCCATGTATCCGCAGACTCATGGTAAATCAGATCCGCCACACCGCCGGAAAAGAATACCGCCTGTACTTTCTCCGGAACCGGAAAATCACTGCTTCCCGGGGTTTTAATTTGCCTTAAAATTGCATCAATATCTTTGGTGCCAACTCCCAGATACGCATTCAGCGCCGCTGCCATCTGCCGCGTCACTGCCGTCAGTTTCAACTCATCGCATCTGTCTCCTACAGAAACGGACACGCCTGCCGCCTGCGCCATCACCGCTGCTGCCGGACTGACTTTCGTAATGATGCCCTGTGGGTTCATGCAGATTAACCGGCCACCGATATCCAGACAGCCTCTGGCCAGGGTCTCTCCGTCCTCGAAGAGAACCACGTTGGTGGTGCCGCCGCCGATATCCAGATTGGCTACCCGGCAATGATGGTCCATACTGTACTGCCAGGCTCCGCTGCCTTTTCCTGCAATCAGGGATTCCATATCCGGCCCTGCTGCCGAAACAACAAAATCTCCGGCAAAATCCGACAGACTTTTCAGCACCGCATCGGAATTCTCCTTCCTTGCAGACTCGCCGGTGATGATCACTGCACCGCTGTCCGTATCCTCCGGCCTGTAACCGGCCTTACGGAATTCGGCAGCCACAATGTCCCGAAGGGCATCCGTATCGATCAGCACATCTGTCTTCAAAGGGGTCATATAGACTTCACTCTTATAGACCACTTCTTTGTCCACAATAGCCACTCTGGGAACTGAAAAATATCCCCCCGCATTGTCCATCTGCAGTTTGCTGAAAACCACCTGGGTAGTGGAAGTACCTACATCGATACCAACACTCAGAATTGCTGTTTTATCAGCCATTGTTTCTGATCTTGTTCACAAGGTCCGGATAGTTGCCAATGACGGAATCTACACCGACTCTGAACATCTCCCTGATATCTTCTTCTTCATTCACTGTCCATGTATTGATCTCCAGTCCGTGAGATTTCACCTCAGCCACATTCTCCGGCGTCATGTTCTTGAAGAACGGATGGAAGCATTCCACACCTGTTGAAGCCACGTAAGCTCCCGCATTGATCAGCCAGGATTCCTCCAGCATACCGCATTTGATAGCCGGGTCAATGGCTTTCATACGAAGGACTGAATAATGATTGAAGGAAGAAATAATAATGCGGTCCACCATATCGAATTCTCTGAGCATGTCATAGACTTTCTGCTCAATACCCGTATACTCAAAGACACCGGTTTTCAACTCAATATTCGTGATAATATCCGTATCCTTCACCAGCTCCAGATACTCTCTCAGTGTCGGCACTTTCTGTGGTCCATACTCCTTGAAAATATAAGAAGCATCCAACTGGGCCAGCTCTTCATAAGTCTTATCCTTGATATAGCCCTTGCCATTCGTTGTACGATCTACCAGTTCATCATGCATGACAACCAGAACGCCGTCCTTAGTCAAATGGACATCATTCTCAATACCGTCCACTCCTTCTTCAATGGCTTTGCTGAAAGCCAGAAGTGTATTCTCAGGGTACTTACCGCTGAAACCGCGGTGCGCAAAATTCTTAGTCATATTTATCATCTCCTGCTTTCCATTTTACCATATTTCAGCACTGAATGCAGTTATCTGCGCGATAAATTGCTTACACTTACATAAATACGGTTGCCGTGAAAACATTCTCCACAGTCCAACATAAAAAGCGCAGCGAAACAGGCAGCCCCTATCGGCCGTCTATCCCGCTGCTCTTCTTCTCCCACGCGCTGTCTATGTAATTGTATTGCTGCATTCTTCTCCTCCATCTGCAACCGTCTGGTATTCTCACAGCTGCAATGCCAAAATCTGTTTTGAGTGCTTTGCAATAAGGATTTCAAATTCAATTCTAAAGGAAAATACAGTCATCCTGCTTCAATGTCAGATAAACATCTGTACCATTCGGAATGATAGTTGCTTTCTTAAACAGAACATCCACATCAATCTGATGGTCACCGCACATAACGGCATAACGCAGAACATTGCCATGAGGCAGACTGACAACAACATGTCCCTTGATTGTCACGCAGCCTTCTCTCTCAACAGGTTTTGTGCTGATATCAATGACTTCCGGACGGAATGCTACGTCTGTACCTTCACCGTCAACGCCTGTCATCTTCTTGAATGCATCAACCGGCACCATGTTGTAATGGCCGATGAATGTTGCTGCAAACTTGGAAACAGGTTCTGTATACATCTCTGTCGGTGCAGCGGACTGTTCAATCTTGCCGTTGTACATCAGATGGATCACATCGGACATAACCATGGCTTCATCCTGGTCATGGGTAACAAAGATAGCTGTCATATTCAGTTCCTGCTGAATACGTCTGATCTCAACCTGCAGGGAATGTCTCAAAAGGGCATCAATGGCTGATAACGGTTCATCCAGAAGGAGTACCTTCGGGTTCGTCACCATAGCTCTTGCAAGGGCTGCTCTCTGCTGCTGACCGCCGGACAGCTCTGATGGATAATGATGCAGATGATCCGATAAGCCCACGATATCTACCATCTCTTTGACACGTTTATCAATCTCTGCATTCGGCACTTTCTTCATCTTCAGACCAAATGCCACATTCTGTGCGACATCCATATTCGGGAATAAGCTGTACTGCTGGAAAACCATACCGATATCTCTGTCCTTCGGATTAACATCGGTGATATCCCTGTCATCCAGATAAACCTTACCGGATGTCACTGTCTCAAGACCGGACAGACATCGAAGCAATGTACTCTTACCACATCCGGACGGGCCAAGCAGCGTCACCAGCTGTCCCTTTTCAACCTCAAGATTGATATCTTTTAATACGGTATTACTGCCAAAACTCTTGACAATATTTTCAAAACGAATATATGACATGTTTCCTCACTCCTTTATTTTCTGTGTGTTTTTCCCTTTGCTTCACGGCTCTTCATAAACAGAACGATGGCTGTGATCACAAATGTAACAAACATGATAACAACGAATACGGCACTGGCCTTTGTACTGTCGCTCTTCATTGTCTGATACAGGAAAATCTGCATGTTCGGCGCAGATGTTCCGGCAAGATTTCGAATCAGTACATAATCACCGAAGATAATGCCGACTGCCAGAAGTGACGATACAATAATCGCTGAAAGAATATTCGGTACGACAACTCTGAAAAATGCATAGATCTTGGATGCACCAAGCATCTCCGCTGCCTCGATCAGTGTCGGCATATTCACCGCACGCATACCGTTTCGGATACCCTGATAGATATATGGCAGAATCACGAT
>ENA-UPXC01005040-UPXC01005040.1-human-gut-metagenome-genome-assembly--contig:-NODE-5040-length-11285-cov-3.287206_pt1 | contig 11285 bp, 7 predicted proteins | sample MGYA00250047_ERZ773371 | MGnify/ENA primary metagenome ERZ773371 (study PRJEB29103, sample SAMN06111975) | human gut metagenome | biome: human gut; feature: ankylosing spondylitis patient; material... | reverse complement strand
AAATACGAAGGTGAAAATAAAGGCTGTGGGAACCGGAACCGTATCCATCCATTTTCCAAAGTGGTACAGAGCAATGGCCAGACAGAAGATGGCGATGGAGCCATAGTACCGGGGATATCCGGCCATCACAAGAGCCTCGCCCTCCGGCATGGAGAAAAGATACATACACAGGCTGCCCAGCTGATAAGCGGCGTAGACCAGCACAAGGAACAGAGCCAGCCTGCCAAAAGCGGGACGGGGAAGCTTCTGAAAGCGGGCGTAGAGAGCCGCCAGCAGAAGCACGGCCAGCAGAAGTAGCAGAATCCGCCCGTGCAGCACCTGAAGCAGGAAAGCCCTGGTAATCTGCGGGATTGTGCCGTCGGCCAGCTTGGCCTGAATATTGGCCAGGTAGACCGACAGGGACATACTGTGGGGCGAAGATTCGGCGGAGGTGAAGACATAGGCCACATGCCGGTTCCAGGCCAGCAGGGAGAAGAGCGGGAACAGCATCACGGTCAGCAAGGAGCGCCGCTGCATGGACGAGGCGGTCTTCCGGTGGCGGATCCAGTAGATCAGTACCCGTCCGGCGATGAGTGCCCAGAAGAAGATGCCGGAGTTTTTGATCATGATCACGGCTGCAGCCGGAAGCACCGTCAGCCAGGCCGTATGCTCATCTGCCTTCAGCTCCCGGTTCAGAAGCAGAAAGCCGAAAGCGCCGCACAGGGGCAGCAAAGTGTCCACGTACAGACTGTCCGGTGTGGCGATATAGCTTAAGAAAAACAGCGAAGCGCCCAGAAGCAGCAGAAAGCCCGGAAGCTTTCTTTTCCGGATGCCGGAAAATACGGGAAGAATCAGGCTTATGGTCAGCATCGTCTGCGCAAACATCTGACACCCCTCCGACACAGTAGAGATGAGCCTGCTCACATAATAGATGAAGACAGAGCTTCCAAGAGGGTACCCCTGGAACAGAATGATCGGATCCTGCCAGGTGGGGAACCGGTCGGTCTGAAGCATCTGTTTCACTACCAGTGCCCAATGGGAAAAATTGTCATATCCGGTAAAGAGCACGCCCTTCAGGAGCAGAAGGAAATAAAGGCAGGCCAGCGCGAAAAAGATCAGGGTCGGCGTCACGAAATCCCGGTATTGCTTCCGGTAATGGAGGGAGCCAAGGGCCAAGAGCAGTCCCACGATGAAAAGTACCGGGACCGCCAGAGGCAGAAGATTCAAAAGCCCCGCGAAAAAGAGGATACAGATCTGACCTGTAAAGACCAGGGCCGGAAGAAAATCTACGGAAATCCGGGTTTTCCGGTGGGCAAAGGTCAGATAACCGAAGGTAGAAAGGGCGAAGAGCAGTACCCGCACGCCCAGAAACAGTGTGTTCATGAAAGATTCCTTTGTTGAGAAACACAGTGAAAATCAGGCGCGTACGATTTCAGCAACTTCGGCGGTCAATCCGTCCAGCCCTTTGGTGCTGTACGCGCCGTAAAGCTGCATGGCGGTCTTCTGCGAAAGCACGTAGTTGCGGAACTGGTTGAAGGGCTTCTTGGTCAGGTCGGCTTCCTTGATGCCATAGGAGCGGACGGCGACCTGCTTGAGGGCGTCCACGGTCCACTGGGCGGCGGGTACGCTGAGCACCCAGTCATGGTCGGCGAGGTGGGTGACGAAGCCTTCCATACGGCGGGGCATGGGCAGGGTTTTGCCGTCCTTTTCCACAAGCCCGGCCTTGAAGGGATCCTTGCCGTTGATGACGGCGGCGGCCTTCAGCCAGCCCACCACCAGTTGCTCGGACGCGGCCGCGCCGGGGTGATCGTGGGCACAGGCCTGCGCCACGCACAGTTCGGGGGACAGGCCGCGCCGCAGGCTTTCGGCGATGCTGAGGACGTGGTGTTCTCCGGTGGCGGCAAGGGGCTCTTCTTTGCGGCAGGTTCCATCCGCCTGCCATTGGAAGACCCACGGCTTGTGGAGGTCGTGGAGAAGCTGGGAGGCGAGCACCACGTCGCGGTCGAGCTTCAGGCCGAACATATCGGCATAGTTGTCGTACAGGGCCTTGCAGGAGGCAACGTTGAGGGCCGTGTGCGTTACCAGCCCCCCGGGATAAATATGATGGCTGTTCCAGCCGCTGCCGGGCGCGGTGTAAAAAGGCTGAGGGATTTTCTTCGTGCTGGCGCAGGTCGGGAAAACGGCCTTGGCGTCCTGAGCGAGCAGCCCTTGCCCCTTCAGTTCCGCCATGATGGCCTTGGCGTCACCTTCGGCCAGCAGCGGGGCCGGGTTCTTCATGATGTCCAGTACGGCGGCGCGCAAGCCGGGGTTGCCGATTTCCGCGGCGGCGTCCTGAAGGTATTTCCACGCGGCCATGACGTACTGGGATCTGTCCGCCATTTCCCCGGGCGTCATGTTGACGCATGCGTCAAGGGTGACGGCTTCCGTGGCGGCGTGGGCTGCGGAAGGGTGCAGGAAGGTTTTCCCGGCGAGCAGCACGGCTCCGGTAGCCAGCCCGCCCAGCAGGAAGGTGCGGCGACTGTGATCGGCATTCATGGAGGTTCTCCTTGTTGATCCGTTTCAGGATGAGGCAAGGGAGAACCTAGACGCAGTTCGTGGCGGAACAGTGGCCTTATTGTGACGTTTGTATTGATTGTACGAACAATCCGTATGCGTGGGTATCCGTGAAGGAGGAAGGGCGTCCGGGCGTCGCCGTACAGGATACAAAACGGATGAGCGCTGAAAGCGTCTGGAGGCATTGGGGATGGGGAGTTCTCGAGAAAAGTTTCCCCTTCTCCAAGCCCGTCAGAGCGGCCTCTTCCTTTCTCCATTCCGCTATCCGTCCTTCTCCAAAGGCTTCCGTACGTATCGGATCCTGTGCCTGCAATTTTTTCCCGCACACTGCCTTCGGGATGTGACGATTTCAAAGTGGAGATGCACGAGAAGGCGGTGAATGGGGCGCGGCGCAAGGAAGATCGGGGTGTCCAAGGCGGCTGGCGCGGAGGGGGCAGAGAGATGGCCCGAAAGCGGGCCGGAGGGAAGGCCGCTTCGTATCATGAGCATGAAACCACCTTGAATCATAAAACATCTCATCGTCCTTGAAAGACCGTATATTCTATCATAGCATGGCTTCTTTATTAGACTAACAGGAGCCCTATATATGAAGTCAGAACACCTGTTTATCATCCGTTTGGGCGATGGGAGGCATTTTGAGTACGAAGGGACGCTCGACGGCGCGAAGCGTAAGGCCTCGAAGCTCGCCACGCCGCCGGTGGCCATTCAATTGCTTGCGGAGCAGCGGCTTGTTGCCACACGAAGGCCGTATTTCGGTTGGGACGGCGAAGTGGGGTGGCACGCTTGGGAGCTTCTCGAGAGGGCTTTTTGAGCAGGGCCGCGCTCCGGAGCAACGTGCGCCAGTATCCTATTGATATGTAGCGGTATTGCCGAGAAGGAGGGCTGACGGGGGAACCGCCTCGGGTACTGGGGGGCCATGAAAAGAGGATGGGAAAGAAGGCGGGCGGACACGGTGGCCCGGAAAGCGAAGGGAAAAGGGAAAAACGACGCGGACACCGGGGTGCCGATGAAACCGTCCGCCGGACATGCGCATGATCTTGCTGGGGGAGGCGGAGGTCTTTGCTTGCGGCTATTTCCTCACCCATTTGCCGAACCAGTTCCTTTTGAATCGGCCGAGATTGCGTCGGGCGTCGCCGTTGCCCAGCTCGGCGGCGGCCTGAAAGCATCGTATGCCTTCCTTGATGTCCACGGGGCCCCCGCGCCCATCGGCGTACAGTTCCCCAAGGCCGTTGTAGACGATGCCCACAAGCTCGTCAGGGTACGTGCTTGTTTCTCCGTCATCGGGCTTTTCCCTGTCGTATGCCTCGGCAAAGCGGTCCAACAGGGCAAAGGCTTCCCCATCGTCCTGCTGGACACCGAGGCCGCGCAGGTAGCAGTGCCCTAATACGCCGCAGGCAAGAGGCTTTTCGTCGTCAGCGGCCAGACGCAGCCAATAGGCGGCTTGGGCGGGGTCCTGCGGCACGCCCCGCCCGAAAGCGGCCATGACGCCCAGCGCCTGCTGTGCGTCGGAGGACCCTTTTTCCGCGCCGTTCCGGTAGGCTTCGGCGGCCTTGGCCGGATCTTTGTCTACGCCGAGGCCGCGCTCATAGTGGGAGCCTATGTGAAACCAGCTGCTGGCCTGCCCGTGATGCGCGGCCTGCCGGAACCAGCGCATGGCTTCGGCTTCCCTGCCGTTTTCTTCGCGGCACATTTTCCCGCACCGTTCCTCCCAGTACGGATTGCCTGCCGACGCGCCCCGAAGGGCTATTTCCCATTGCCTGCCCCGGTCCCTGGGGAAGCCTTCCGAACCGGAAAACAGGTTGTAGAGGTTTTTGGCCGCATCGGAGAGGCCGCCGTTGAGAGCCTTTTCAAGCCAAGGAAGGGCTCGCCGGGCCGTATCCGCGCGCAGTCCGTCCGGGTCATGGAAGGCCGTTTGGGGATCGATGCCGTCGATTTCGAAACAGTCCCCGAAGTAATACGTGTTGCCGATCATGTATTGGCAGAACGGATGCCCCGCCTTGGCCTTGCCAAGTACGTCGTCCCGCGCTTCTTTCAGGGAGGCGAAGGGCATGGCCTTGCGCGCCGACGGCGTCAGCTCCCCGCAACGCATGGCGAGGAGCACGGCGCAGGCGCTGCCCCGGCGGATTCCCTCTTTCAGGAGGGACGCGGCCTTTTCGCCGTTGATTTCCAACGCGGCATATTCCCAAACGTACCGCTCGCCCATGTACGTGCGGGCAAGGAAACACAAGGCGTCCGGGTCTCCCGCATCGGCAGCCTCGCGCAGGAGCCGCACGCCCTCGGCCGTTTTTTCAGGATCGAACTGCATCCATATAAGCCGGATGCCTTCTTCGGTCTTGTCCGAAAACACCTTTTCCATGATCCTGTCTCCACAGGGGCCGTTCAGCCGGGGTTTCCCTTCAGTCGGCTTCCCCGCGCCGTTTTTTCACTTCTTTGGTGACGTCTTTCCATTCTTCCATATAGGGAAGCCTTGATTTTTCGTAATAGCCTGAAAACCAGAAGAGAACCTGAGCCCGGCGCGGTGTGGCGATCCTGAAGTACCTGTCCTCGTCAGGCAGGGCGGCTTCCACCACATAGTTGTCCCCTTGCCTGCCGTTGAGGGAGAGGTAGCCATCATAACCGCCCGGGAACATCAGGAAGAACGAGCCGTAATCGCCGCCGTCCACGCCGTCGAGCGCGGCTTCCACGTCCTCAAAGGATGTGTTTTCGAAACGCTTGTCGTCCACGAACAGAATCGGGCGCTCTTCGGGCCAATCGTTTTCCCATGATTGCACATGCCAATCGGCGATGTCCGGGACGGCGCGGCGCATGAAGCAGTCCCGGAACAGGAGGTCGGCTTCGCGTCCGGGCATCTCCCTGAACACGCGCAGGTAGTCGTCACCGCGACGTATGTAGGCGGAAAGCCGCAGCGTTTCCGTCTGCCCCGCGTCCTGCTCGCAGGCGATATACAGGCATTCCTCCCCGGAAGGCAGGAACAGCGGCGAAAGGGGCGTCAGAACCAGCATGTCGCCGGGCTTGATGCGGGCGATGCCTTCTTCCACGGTCTGTTCCGTAGCCAGCGACGTCGGAACGCCGTCGGGCCCGGCATAGGAAAAGGAAACGGGCTTTCCGGCCTGTCGGCGCGCGTTCACCCGGCGGTTGATTTCCCGCCTGCCCTCGTCGTCCATGTTCATGAAGTCGGTCATGGCTTCAAAGCCGCCGGAAACGGCGTCGGGCACGCTTTCGAGCAGGCAGGCGCGGGCTTTGTCCAGTACGCTCCGGGAAGGAAGGGAGGCTTCCAGTATGGAGCCGTCAGCGTCCACCAGACAAAGGAGGTAGGCCGTTTCGCCGTGTTCGCGTTCCGGTTCGAGGATGTCGGAGAAGATGCCCCGGATGCGGGAAATGAGCATGGCCTCTTGAAAAATGGCCCATTCCTTTCCGATGGACAGCCCGCCGAACCGTTTGCCGTGCTGGAGGATATCGGCATCGATTTCCTGAAAAACGGCCTTCGGATCCACGGATTCCGCAGGGTATTGGGAGAGGACGGATTTGCCGAGGCGGCTGTGCCGGGAAGAGAGGCAGCGGAAGAGAGCGGAGAGCAGGCCGCCCAGACCGATGACACCGAGCATGGCAAGCCCCTCGGCGAGCAGTGTGCCGTTTGGGGCGGCAACGTTCGCTTTGAGAAACGACGCCGTCAACAGGCTTCCGGTTGCTCCGGCAAGAAACGCCCCAAAGCACAGGATGAAGTGAAGCCTGTGTTCCCTGAGGCAGGCCGCACGAGCCCGGAGTGTTGCGGAATGTTCCAGTTCGTCACTCATGGTGTAGCCATACAGGAGCCGCATGGCATCGTCAATTTGGGTATGGCATGGCTCAATGGCAGCAACAGGCCGCTGGAAAGAGAAAAGGGGAGAGGTACGCCGTGCCCCCTTTTTCTCCCCCCAATCCGCTAGGCTCCCGGTTGATGGGGAGTCGGCTGATATGCCGCAGGGCTGGTGCTGTTTCCCTACTGGCGTGAAACGGAAAGGAAGATGCGTGATGCGCGTTTCAATAGAGTGCGGCTTTTTTCAGGCTCGTTTTCCGGTAGAGGATGTAAAAGAGGCGGATGCGTTGGAAAAGGGATGATGCCCCTTCATAAAAGGCCTTCCCCCTCCTCCTGGCATCCTTAAAGCCCTTGCCTTTATAGGCCGTCCGGTGTGAGCGGAAGAGGCTCCAGCCCTTGGACTCTCCAGTCCATGCCGCGCAGGGTTGCGTCATCCGGGACGCTCCCTTCCGCAATGCGCAGGGACCCGGAAACATCGCGGACAGGCCCCTCGAATGGGGAAGCCCCGTTACGGATGGCCTCCTTCGCCTCGCGGACACGAACCCGCACGGTTTCGGGTACGGCCGGGCCGAAGGGGGAAAGCCCCACGACGCCTTCTTTGATGCCGTAAGAGACGTTGCGCGGCCTCCAGATGCCGAAACGTACCTGCGTGAGCAGATCTCCGAAGGCATTGCTCCATTCCCATTCCGGCGCGGCGAGGCATAGAGGATCGACGGTACGGCCCGCCGTCCCCACATAGCGCACCGAATGTTCGCGCAGGCGCTCCACAAGGGACGGGAGTGCCCGTTCCAAATCGACGATATCGGCCCCGGCTGCAATCAGCGTTTTGAGTTCTTCATCGGGGTCGTTGCCGGGCGCGTACAGCACCCGGATTGCCGCCTTGGACTTTTGCGCGCCCAGTGTGAATGCATTGGCGTTGCGAAGGCGGGAGGCTTTCGATTGGTAGGGATCGTTCGCCAGATAGCCGATGACCCCATCCTCCGAAAGCGCGCCCGCGATCAGCCCGGCAAGGTAATGCGCTTCGTAGGTGCGGGCCTGAAACCCGCTCATGTTGTCATGCACGGTCTCATCCGTACAGGCGAAGAACACGGTATTCGGGCTCCGTTTCGCCACGTCGCAGGCCGCGGCGTAGAGCAGGGGGCTTGTGGTGATCAGCACTTCCGGATCCATCTCGGAAAGCTCGTTCAGATCTTCGGCGTTCCCGGGCGAGGCGGAAGATACGATGGTGGGGATACGCAGGGATTCCAACGTATCGCGCGCCCGGTCAAGGCTGCCGATCCAGCCCGCCGGGGAGGCATGGGGCTCCCCGCCCGGGGGCAGGAGCAGATGGACGAAGGCAATGGCGGGCCGTGGCTTCGCCGCCGCACTCATGGGGCACGGCAGGATGAAAACGGCCAGCAGCAGGATAAACGGCAAGGAGCTTCGGAATGGCTCCGCCTGTCTCATAAACGGGAATCCTGCCATTCCGGGGCTCCTCCTTTTCAAGACGCGTTCTCTAGTCGATCGTGCCGATGACGCCTTCAACGAACCAATCCATGCCGAGCAGTTCCTTGTCGGAAGGAACCATGCCCGTGGGGATGCGCTCAACGCCTTTCTGATCTTTGATGGGGCCCGTGAAGACAACGAGTTTGCCGCTTTTGATGTCGGCCTTGGCCGCCTCGGTCAAGTCGCGCACGTTTTGCGGGACCATGGGGCCGTAGGGGGCGATATCCACCACGCCGGTTTCCATGCCGTACCAGAAGGAGCCGTTTTTCCACGTCCCGGCGCGGACCTGCTCCACGACGTTTTCGTAGACGGGGTTCCACGACCATATGGCGGAGGTCATGTGAGCCCTGGGCGCGACCCGGCTCATGTCGGTATTGTAACCGATGGAGTAGGTCCCCTGTTCCTGTGCGGCTTCTTGCGGCCCGCTGGAGTCCTGATGCTGCGCGATGACGTCCGCGCCCTCTTTGATGAGGTTCTTGGCTACGCTCTTTTCCATGGCGGGATCATACCATGACTTGGTCCAGACCACGCGGACTTCGGCCTTGGGGTTCACGGCGCGCACGCCGAGGGTAAACGCATTGATGCCGCGGATGACTTCGGGGAGGGGGAAGGCCGCCACGTAGCCGATGACGTTGCTTTGGGTCATGGAACCGGCCACAAGGCCGGTAAGGTAACGGGCCTGATAGATCCGGCCGAAATAGTTGCTCATGTTGGGGGCGGTCTTATAGCCGGAGCAGTGCATGAACGTGGAATTCGGGAACTGTTCGGCGACGTTGAGCATGGAATCCATGTAGCCGAAACTGGTCGCAAAAATGATATCGTAATGCTTACGGGCCATGTTCTGGATGATGCGCTCGGCGTCCTGCCCTTCGGGTACGCTTTCCACATACGAGGTCGTCACGCCGGGCAGGGAGCTCAGGAACTTGCGGGCCTGATCATGCGCGTATGACCACCCTCCCTCGCCGATCGGGGAAATATAGATAAAGCCGACCTTCATTTCTTTTTGGACGCCTATGGCCTGGGCCGGCGCGGAGGCCAGCCCGGCCGCAAGAAACAGGGCGGCCATCAAGAGCACGAGTGTACGCATGGGATATCTCCTGGGATATGGGAAACCACGGTTCCCGGGAGGGCTTCCCGGGTTTTCTCCAAAGAATGGACGGTAAACGATTTGGAAAGACGTTTCAAGACGAGGCGTTCCGAAAGGGAAATACGTTTTCCACATATGGAGGAAGCTTTCATGAACTCTGAAAAGCCATTGAATCCGCCTTGTCCCGCTTTGGGAGAGTTTCCCTTCCGGTGCCTTCATCCGTTTGTGCGTGATGGCCATGTGAGGGGGCGGAGCGTGTTCGCCATGCCTGCCCTCCAGAGGGCTTTGTGGCAAATGTGTTGCGATGGCAAGGCGATGCGGGATCCGGAACGGCGGCTCATTGCAGTGCCCCGCGTTTGATGGTATGTGAAAAAAGATGTTCCGTGACCGGGAGGCTTGCCCCTGTCCCCAAGGTCACACACTGTTCAGGGGCAGAACGGAGAGCTGGACCATGAGCACGATCGCTTCAGTTTGGGCCCGCGAAATTCTTGATTCGCGCGGCAATCCTACGATAGAGGTAGAAGTTTCCCTTGATTCCGGTCATGTAGGCCGTGCCGCCGTCCCGTCCGGGGCTTCCACGGGGACCCGCGAAGCGCTGGAACTGCGCGACGGAGACAAGGCTCGTTATAAAGGCAAGGGCGTCAGCAAGGCCGTTGAAAACGTGAACACCGAGATCGCGGAAGCGATCGTGGGCCTCGACGCGCTGCGCCAGGTGCAGGTGGACAACACCATGCTGGATCTGGACGGCACGGACAACAAGTCCCGCCTCGGCGCCAACGCCATGCTCGGCGTGTCGCTCGCCACGGCCCGCGCCGCCGCCGAATCCCTGGCCCTGCCGCTGTACCAGTACATCGGCGGCGTCAACGCCAAGGTGCTGCCCGTTCCCATGATGAACATCATCAACGGCGGCGCTCACGCCCCCAACAACTTGGACATTCAGGAATTCATGATCATGCCCGTCGGCGCGCACACGTTTGCCGACGGCCTGCGCATGGGCTCCGAAATCTTCCATACTCTGAAAACCATCCTCGCCGCCGATGGCCACATCACCAGCGTGGGCGATGAGGGCGGCTTTGCTCCCAACCTCAAGAACCACGACGAGGCGTTCAGCTATATCCTGAAGGCCATTGAGGAATCCGGCTACAACCCCGGTTCCGAAGTGGTGCTTGCCATCGACGCGGCGGCTTCCGAGTTCCACAAGAACGGCAAGTACATGATCGGCGAAAAGGGCGCTCTGAGCAGCCCGGAAATGATCGAATGGCTGGCGGAATTCACCGCCAAGTATCCGCTCATCTCCATTGAAGACGGCCTTGCCGAAGACGACTGGGACGGCTGGCGCGAACTGACCGATGCCCTTGGGGACAACATCCAGCTTGTGGGCGACGACCTGTTCGTGACCAACCCCGATATCCTCGCCGAAGGCATCGAAGAGGGCATCGCCAACTCGATCCTCATCAAGGTGAACCAGATCGGCACCCTGACCGAGACCCTCGACGCCATCCAGCTTGCCAAGGAATCGGCCTACACGACGGTCGTTTCCCACCGTTCCGGCGAAACCGAGGACAGCTTCATCGCCGACCTCGCCGTGGGCGTGAACGCCGGCATTCTCTGGGACGTGACCGACGAATGGTCGATCGCCATGAGCTACCGTTCGCGGATGGACATGAAGGTCGATAAGGGCACGGCGCAGCTCATCTACGCCTCGCAGGAATCGCAGCAGTTGCTTTCGTTCCTCAACCAAATGCTCCAGACGGCCGGTCAGCCCTCCGCGATTCCGGCACTGGACAAGGGTACGTTCCACACCCAACTGGCGCTCCCGACGACCGTGACGTGGGGCGTCTCCTACCGTCCGAACGACAAGTGGCGCATGGGCGTCGATCTACAGTGGATCGGCTGGTCGGCCTACAAGGACCTGAACGTGTCGTTCAACGAGAAGGAGCTGGGCATCAAGGACATCTACTCGGTGAAGAACTATTCGAACACGCTTTCGGCCCGCTTCGGCGCCGAATACGACGCCCTCGACTGGCTGGCGGCCCGCGTGGGCATCTACTACGACGAAAGCCCCGTGGACAGCAACTACCTCAATCCCGAAACGCCGTCGATGACCAAGATCAGCTACTCGCTGGGTATGTCGTTCCGGCTGGCCGCCTGCGCGGCGCTCGACGTGGCCTACTGCTACGTCTCGTCGGCCGACCCCGAGCGCACGGGTTCCTACCCGGTCTATGACTACACGTCGGGAGACCTCGCATCGGTCTTCACGCGCAACTACAAGCTCCACGCCCACGTACTGTCATTCGGCATGCGTTTCAATTTCTGAAACCGGGAAAATTTACTATCTTTGCGGTGCGTTTCCCTGACGGAGACGCACCGCAATGTTTTCGGCCC
>ENA-UPXC01005034-UPXC01005034.1-human-gut-metagenome-genome-assembly--contig:-NODE-5034-length-11293-cov-3.846291_pt1 | contig 11293 bp, 10 predicted proteins | sample MGYA00250047_ERZ773371 | MGnify/ENA primary metagenome ERZ773371 (study PRJEB29103, sample SAMN06111975) | human gut metagenome | biome: human gut; feature: ankylosing spondylitis patient; material... | reverse complement strand
AAAGAATTAAAGGGAAGTGGTATTGATGGAATCGCAGTAGTCAGCGCGATATTTGCGGCAGAAAATATTGAAAATGCAACGAGAGAATTAAAAGAAACCGTAAAAAGTATTTTGCCTGAGGAATAAAAAAGCAGAAAATATCAATTTGTAAACAGCATATATCATTGTCAAAACAGGGAAACTGGTTTATCATGATGGCATGATTCAGGAATCAGTAATTCAAAAAAAGGAGAATTGTTATGGCAAAATTATATGTGAATGCAAAGAACAAACTGGGAAAAATCAACAAAGAAATTTACGGTCATTTTTCCGAACATCTTGGAAGATGTATTTATGAAGGAATCTATGTCGGAGAGGATTCTTCGATTCCGAATGTAAACGGTATGCGTACCGATGTAGTGGATGCACTGAAGGAGATAAAAGTTCCGGTGCTTCGCTGGCCGGGCGGATGTTTTGCCGACGAGTATCACTGGAAGGACGGAATCGGACCGAAGGAAAACCGCAAGAAAATGGTAAATACCCACTGGGGCGGTGTGGTTGAAGATAACAGTTTTGGTACACACGAGTTTTTTGAACTGGTCAGACAGCTTGGCTGTGAAGCTTATGTAAATGGCAATCTTGGCAGCGGTACGGTGCAGGAAATGAATGAATGGGTGGAATACATGACATTTGAGGGTATTTCCCCGATGGCTGATTTGAGAAAAGAAAATGGTCACGAAGAGCCGTGGAATCTGACTTATTTTGGAGTCGGAAATGAAAGCTGGGGATGCGGCGGAAATATGCGTCCGGAATTCTATGGCAATGAATACCGCAGATATCAGACCTATGTGCGTAATTACAATCCGAAGAAATCCATTTATAAGATTGCCTGCGGACCGAATGTGGATGACTATAAATGGACGGAAGGTGTATTAAAGACCTGTACCGATCCGGGCGGAAGAAAGGCAAAGGACTTTATGAACGGACTGTCTCTCCACTATTATACGGTGCCGGGAACATGGGAGCATAAGGGAAGTGCACTGGAATTTGATGAGAAAGAATATTATGTTACTTTAAAGAAAACATTATATATGGATGAATTAATCAAAGGACATGGTGCAATTATGGATCAGTATGATCCGGAAAAGAAGATTGGCTTAATCATTGATGAATGGGGCAACTGGTTTGACGTAGAGCCGGGAACGAATCCGGGCTTCCTCTACCAGCAGAATACCATGAGAGATGCCATTGTAGCCGGAATCAATCTGAATATCTTCAATAAGCACTGCGACAGGGTTAAGATGGCCAATATTGCACAGATGGTAAATGTTCTCCAGTCCGTGATTCTTACAGAGGGTGAGAAGATGGTGCTGACACCGACCTATCATGTATTTCATATGTATAAATACCATCAGGATGCAGAACTTCTTGAAAGCTCTATTGATACGGAAACGATTGGTGTGGACGAAGAAAACAAAGTTCCAAACTTAAACGAATCCGTATCCATGGCAGAGGACGGAACGGTCAATATCACTCTGACAAATCTGTCTGCGACAGAGAGTTATCCGGTGGAGCTTGTCCTGCTTGAGAAAGAAATCGGCGAAGTCAGTGCGGAGATTGTAACCGGGGACAAGAAGGCATACAATGACTTTGACCATGACAGCGATGTTGTTGAGAAAGCATTTACTGATATTGCGAATGAGAACGGAGTTCTGAAGTTTACCATTCCGGCATGCGCGGTTATGCATATCGCGGTAAAATAATGGAACAGAGGTTTTGCAAGAAATGCCTGCTCAGGGATATGGATGAAGATGCGTATTTTCTGGATTTGCAATCCTATATTTCCCATCTGGACGAAGAAGTAAAAGTGCCGGAGGAAGAATATGAACGCAGGCTTGCCGTCTGCAGTGGCTGCGACTGGCTGTTAAACGGTATGTGCCGGAAATGCGGCTGTTTTGTGGAACTCAGGGCGGTGATGAAGAAGAATCACTGTGCGGATTCGGATAAAAACTGGTAAAAGAATATGGAAGTGCTGCTTTGTAAGCGGATTGGAAAGAATCCCTTATAAGGCGGCACTTCTATTTTTTTGGATAAAAACAGGGAAATACCGGTATAATAAAATTGCACAATAATTCATGGCAGAAATTGTGGAAATAGTCAAAATGACATATTTTGATATAAAATACAAAGAAAAGTATTGCAAAATAAACAATGATATGTTAGTATGTAATCAAGATAAATCAAAAACATTCAAAAATGTTCAAAACAAATCAAAGGAGTGAAAAGTACATGCTGACAGAGGAACGATATGCAGTGATAACGGAAATGGTAAACCAGCGGGGAAGTATAAAGCTGACAGACTTATGTGATATGCTTGGAATATCGGTTTCGACAGCAAGAAGGGACATTAACGCATTGGATGAAATGGGAAAGATTACGAAAGTGCATGGTGGTGCAGTTTCCAGAAGTGAACGGTTTTTCCCGATAGAAGAAAATGTAGAAGAGAAGATTAAACAGTTTTCCTATGAAAAAGGAGCGATTGCACGATATGCGGCATCGCTGTTGGATGATGGAGATTTTGCTTTTATAGATGCAGGTACAACGACGGAGAAGATGATTGATTATCTGCCGTTAAAAAAGGTTACATTTGTGACGAATGGAATCATACATGCGAAGAAACTTGCACACAGAGGTTTTAAAGTATATATACCGGGAGGTGAGATAAGGCTTGCGACAGAAGCGATTGTCGGTGCGGAATCCGTGATGACGATGAAGGAATACAACTTTACGAAATGTTTTCTTGGTGTCAATGGAATCTCCGTATCGGCAGGATATTCCACACCGGATGTCAGTGAAGCAAGGGTAAAGACAACCATCGTGGAGAACAGCCAGTGTTCCTATATTCTGGCAGACCATTCAAAATTTGACAAGATTACTTCTGTTACATTTGCAAAATTGGAAGATTGCAAGATTATTACAGACAAGTTACCGGATCACAAATATTTAAATTACACATCCATAAAGGAGGTTATGTAGATGATTTATACAGTGACTTTTAACCCTGCGATTGACTACATTGTGCATACGGACGAAATGGAAACAGGCGGTGTGATTCGTTCCAGCCGGGAAGAAATATATATCGGCGGAAAAGGTCTGAATGTTTCCCAGGTATTAAAAGAGCTTGGAAAAGAATCGGAAGCATTCGGTTTTGTGGCAGGGTTTACTGGGGAAGCGATTGAACGCGGTATGAAAGATTATGGAATTGCAGCGGATTTTGTACATCTCGAGGAAGGATTTTCCAGAATCAATGTCAAAGTCAAGGCAGAACAGGAGACAGAGATTAACGGTCACGGACCGGAGATACCGGAAGAAAAGATCGAAGAACTGTTCGGAAAACTGAAAAAACTGCAGGATGGTGACACGATTGTCCTGGCGGGAAGTATTCCGGCATCGTTGCCGCAGGATATGTATGAGAGAATCCTGGATTATCTGAAGGATAAAAAAGTAAGGGCAGTGGTGGATGCGACGAAGGATTTGCTGCTGAATGTGTTGAAATATAAGCCGTTTCTGATTAAACCGAATAATTTTGAATTAGGCGAGATGTTTCAGGTAACACTTCATACAGAAGAAGATATTGTAATCTATGCGAAGAAATTAAAAGACATGGGAGCTGTGAATGTACTGGTATCCATGGCAGGTGACGGAGCGGTTCTTCTGGATGAGCTGGGAATGGTACATCGGTGTCCTGTATGCAAAGGAACGGTACAAAATTCGGTCGGTGCAGGCGATTCCATGGTAGCCGGATTTATCGCAGGATATGAACAGGGCGGTGATTATGAATATGCCCTGAAGCTTGGTACTGCTGCCGGAGGGGCAACCGCCTTTTCTGCCGGACTTGGAAAAAAAGAATTAATTAAAGAATTATTAAAACAGTTACAAAATAATTAATAACCATATGGGTAAAGGAGGAAATGCTTATGCGAATTGTTGATTTATTAAATAAGGAAAGTATTCTTCTGAATGCATCGCCGGCATCGAAGCAGGAAGCCATCGATATGCTGGTGGATTTGCAGGTAAATGGCGGAAGGATAGCGGATAAGGAAGCATACAAAAAAGGAATTCTTGCAAGGGAAGAGATGAGCTCTACGGCAGTCGGGGAAGGAATTGCGATTCCACATGCGAAAAGTGAGGCTGTCAAGGCACCGTCCCTTGCAGCAATGACAGTACCGGATGGTGTGGATTATGAAGCGATGGATGGAGAGCCTTCCAACCTGCTTTTCATGATTGCGGCTCCGAATAATGGAGATGTGCATCTGGAAGTCCTGTCAAGGCTTATGACCATCCTGATGGATGAGGATTTCCGGGCAAGGCTGCTGGCAGCGCCGGATAAACAGGAATTTTTAAACGTAATTAATCAGATGGAAGATGAAAAATTCCCGGAAGAGGAAAAGAAAGAGGAAAAACAGGAAAGAGGAACGTATCATGTACTGGCAGTTACCGCATGCCCGACCGGCATCGCCCATACTTATATGGCGGCAGAAGCACTGGAGAAGGCAGGAAAGAAGCTTGGCATATCTATCAAAGTAGAAACAAACGGCTCAGGCGGGGCGAAGAATATCCTCACAAAAGAAGAGATTGAAGCCTGTGACGGAATCATCGTGGCAGCCGACAAGAGTGTGGAGATGGCAAGATTTGACGGAAAGAAAGTGATTGCCACAAAAGTTTCCGATGGAATCAAGATACCGGAAGAACTGATTGAACGAATCGAAAAAGGAGAGGCACCGGTTTACCATCATGCCGGGGCAAAAGCAGAAGAATCTTCCGGTATGGATGAAAGCATCGGAAGAAAAATATACAAGCATCTGATGAACGGTGTTTCCAATATGCTTCCGTTTACGGTGGCAGGCGGTATCTTCATTGCACTGGCATTTCTGATAGATACACTCGCAGGTGCACCGCAGAATGACACCTTTGGAACTTATACAGCCGCAGCGGCATTCTTTAAGACCATCGGCGGGTATGCATTTAACTTCATGGTGCCGGTACTGGCAGGTTATATCGGAAAGAGTATTGCCGACCGTCCGGGCTTCTTAGTCGGTCTGGTAGGCGGTTATCTTGCAACGACCGGTTCGACCTTTGCGGCGATAACCGGAGATGTGGCATCCGGATTTCTGGGAGCATTGTTAGCAGGTTTTGCAGGCGGCTATGTGATGCTTCTGATTGAAAAAGCATGTGATAAGCTGCCGAAGGCACTCGAAGGCATTAAGCCGGTACTGATTTATCCGCTGGCAGGACTTCTGGTCATTGCACTGATCATGTGTGCGGTCAATCCATTCATGGGAATGATAAATACAGGACTTTCCAACCTGCTTGCTAGTATGGGCGACTCCAGTAAAGTTGTACTCGGCTGTGTATTAGGTGCGATGATGTCCATCGATATGGGTGGTCCGTTTAATAAAGCGGCATATGTATTTGGAACCGCGGCGATTGCTTCTGGTAATTATGATATTATGGCAGCCGTTATGATAGGTGGAATGGTACCTCCGATAGCCATTGCCTTATCCACCACATTCTTTAAGAACAGATGGACAGAGGAAGAACAGAAAAACGGACCGGTAAACTATATCATGGGATTCAGCTTTATTACGGAAGGTGCGATTCCATATGCGGCAGCAGATCCGTTAAGAGTTATCCCGGCATGTATGATAGGTGCAGCAGTCGCAGGAGGATTATCCATGGCATTTGACTGTACACTGATGGCTCCTCACGGAGGAATCTTCGTATTTGCAGTAGTAGGTCACTGGCCAATGTATCTGGCGGCACTGGCAGCAGGATCACTGGCAGGAATGTTGTTATTAGCACTTTTTAAGAAAAAAGTAAAATAAATAAAAGCAAAGTTTGAAAAGGAGAGATGTATTATGGTAACAAAGACAGTAAAGGTAGTAAATGAACAGGGAATGCATATGAGACCGGCAGGAGTGCTGGCACAGGAAATGAAAAAATTCGCAGGCTGTACCGTAATGTTAAAGACAGGCGGAAAAGAAGTAAAGGCAACATCGGTCATGCAGGTTATGGCAGCCGGAATTAAATGCGGCACAGAAGTAGAAATCAGTGCGGATGGCGAAAATGAGCAGGCGGCACTGGACAAGGCAGCAGAATTATTTGAAAGTGGTTTTGGCGAATAGGCATATTCCACTGAGGAGGTGGGCGATATGAAACAATATACAGGAAAAGGTGTATATAATGCGATTGCGATTGGAAGAACATCAATTTTTAAAAGAGCAGAAGTATCCGTCCGCAGAGTGCATATTACGGATGCGGATAAGGAAATAGAGAGGGTAAATAAGGCGAAGGAAGATGCGGTTTCGCAGCTTCAGGAAATCTATGAAAAAGCGGTAAAAGAAATTGGAGAGGCAAATGCCCAGATTTTTGAAACGCATATCATGATGATAGAAGATGAGGATTATAATGAATCCGTTGAAAATATCATAAAAACACAGATGGTAAACGCAGAATATGCCGTTGCCGTGACCTCGGATAATTTCGCAGAGATTTTTGCAGCCATGGATGATACATACATGCAGGCAAGAGCTGCCGATGTAAGGGATATCTCAAACCGTATTATCCAGAATCTGGCACAATCCGGAAAAGAGGAGAAAGCATCGGATGAAAAGGTTATTATCTGTGCGGATAATCTGGTGCCGAGCGAAACTGTTTCCCTTGATAAGGAAAAGGTACTGGCATTTGTAACATCACATGGCTCTTCGAATTCCCATACTGCCATTCTTGCAAGAAATATGAATATTCCGGCGGTAATAGGAGCGGGGGATGCATTTTTGGATGAAATCTCGGACGGAATGCTTGCCATCGTAGATGGATTTACCGGAACGATCTATGTGGATCCCGATGAGGAAACACTGGAAAAGTATCAGAAGCTGCAGGAAGAGGACGAAAGAAAGAAGAGACTTCTCCAGGAATTAAAAGGAAAAGAAAATGTTACACTTGATGGAACAAAAATTAATATTTACGCAAACATTGGCGGCATCGATAATGTCGGAGCGGTATTATTAAACGATGCCGGCGGAATCGGGTTGTTCCGGAGTGAATTCCTGTATCTTGGAAAATCCGATTACCCGACCGAGGAAGAACAGTTCCAGGCATACCGTAAGGTGCTTGAAAGCATGGCGGAAAAGAAGGTTATCATTCGTACACTGGATATCGGGGCGGACAAGCAGGCCGATTATTTTGAACTCGGCAAAGAGGAAAATCCGGCGCTTGGCTATCGTGCCATCCGTATCTGCCTTACCCGTCCGGAGATATTCAAAATCCAGCTTCGGGCATTGTACCGGGCCTCGGCATATGGAAATCTCGGTATTATGTTCCCGATGATTACCAGTGTTTCCGAAGTCGAGAAGATTAAGGAAATCTGCGAGGAAGTAAAGGCGGAGCTTAAGGAACTGGGCATTGCCTATTCGGAGAATGTAGAACTGGGTATCATGATAGAAACACCGGCAGCAGCCATTATCAGTGACCGGCTTGCACCACTGGTTGATTTCTTCAGTGTGGGAACAAATGATCTGACACAGTACACACTTGCCTGCGACAGGCAGAATCCAAACCTGGAAATGTTCTGCGATACCCATCACGAGGCAATCTTAAGGCTGATTCAGATGGCGGCGGAGAATGCACACAAATATGGGGCATGGATTGGCATCTGCGGAGAACTCGGAGCCGATACCAGTCTGACAGAGACATTCCTGCGGATGGGAATCGATGAATTATCCGTTTCGCCGGGCTTTGTATTAAAGGTAAGGGAAGCAGTCAGAAAGATAGACCTCTCAGAAAAACAAATGGATAATTAAGAACAGAAAGAGAAGAAGCATTGTTTTGGCAGTGCTTCTTTTTCTTTTGCTTGTTTCCGGTATTGATTTTTGATATAATAATCTGTAGAGCAATTTGCGGGCATCAGCCCGGTTGCCAGGATCAAATGAGAAAGAAAAGCATGGAGAGAGAAAATGCAGAGAAAGAAAGAGATCGTTGCGGAGTATGACACTGCCGGACTGATAAGACTGAATAAATATTTAAGTGATGCGGGAGTCTGTTCCAGAAGACAGGCGGATAAACTGATTGAAGAGGGAAAAGTGACCGTGGATCAGATTCCGGCGGTGACCGGTATGCGGATCAGCCGGGATCAGGAGGTCCGGGTAGAGGGCAGAAAAGTAACTGTAGAGGATGAATTTATCCTGCTGGCATGTAATAAGCCGCGAGGGATTGAATGTACGACCGCGGAAACGGAAGGAAATATTGTTGATTTTATCCGGTATCCAAAACGCATTTATCCGATAGGAAGACTGGATAAAGATTCTGAGGGACTGATTCTGCTTACCAATCATGGAGCAATTGTAAACAAGATACTTAAGGCATCGAATTATCATGAGAAGGAGTATGAGGTCATGGTAAACCGCCCGATTGATGAGGCCTTTATAAAGAAGATGGCAAATGGAGTCCGGATTCATAAGATCGAGAAGAAAAACGGAGAGAAGAAAGTTATCTTTGAAGCAGTAACGAGAAAATGCAAAGTTACAAAGACCGGGGAGCGGACGTTCCGGATCGTCATTACACAGGGATTAAACCGGCAGATTCGCCGTATGTGTGAAGCATGTAATGCAAAGGTGGTTACCCTGAAGAGAATCCGCATTATGAATATCCGGCTCGGGGATTTGAAAACCGGGGAAGTCCGGGAAGTTACGGATGAGGAATTAAAAGGATTATTAGATTAAAAAGATAGAATGGATGGAAGCTATGGACGAGAAATTAAAGAGAATCAGGGAACTGGTAGTGCTGCTAAATGAGGCAGGCAAAGCCTATTATCAGGAAAGCCGTGAGATTATGAGCAATCTTGAGTATGACAGATTGTATGATGAACTGGAAGAACTCGAGAAAGAAACCGGAATGGTGTATTCCGACAGCCCGACCGTGAATGTCGGTTATCAGGTGTTAAGTGAACTGCCGAAGGAAAATCATGAAGCACCGATGTTATCACTGGACAAGACAAAATCTGTGGAGGAACTGGCAGATTTCCTCGGGGATAAAGAGGGACTGCTGTCGTGGAAACTGGACGGACTGACCGTTGTACTGACTTACCGGGACGGTGTTTTGCAGAAAGCGGTTACACGCGGAAACGGACTGACCGGAGAAGTCATTACCAATAATGCGAGGGTATTTAAGAATCTTCCGGTTCGGATTCCGTTTCAGGGAGAACTGCTGTTAAGAGGGGAAGCGGTGATTCATTATTCAGATTTTGAACGGATCAATGCGACCATAGAGGATGTGGATGCAAAATACAAGAATCCGAGAAATCTCTGCAGCGGTTCGGTGCGGCAGCTGAATAATGAGATTACCGCCGGACGTAATGTGAATTTCTATGCATTTACACTGGTGCGTGCAGAGAATGAAGATTTTCATAATTCCATGGAAGCACAGTATGATTTCCTTGCCGGACAGGGCTTTTCTGTGGTAGAACATTACCGGGTAACTGCGGGAAATGTTGCAGCTGCCGTAAAGCTGTTTGCAGAGAAAATCGAACATTTCGATGTGCCGTCGGACGGACTGGTACTGATGTACGATGATCTCGAATATGGAAGATCGCTTGGAAGTACGGCGAAATTCCCGCGAAATGGAATCGCTTTCAAATGGGCGGATGAAACGGCACTTACCAGATTGCTCGAGATAGAATGGAGTCCTTCCAGAACCGGACTGATCAATCCGGTCGCAGTCTTTGAACCAGTCGAGTTAGAGGGAACTACCGTGTCGCGCGCCAGTGTGCATAATGTCAGCATTGTGGAATCCCTGGAGCTTGGAATCGGAGACGAGATTGAAGTCTACAAGGCGAATATGATCATTCCGCAGATTGCCGAAAACCATACCAGAAGCAGTAATCTGCAGATACCGGAAGAATGTCCGGCATGTCACGGCAGAACGGAGATCCGCAAGGTGAATGATGTAAAGTCACTATATTGCACGAATCCGGAGTGTGTGGCAAAGAGAATTAAAAAATTCACTTTATTCGTATCAAGGGATGCCCTGAATATTGATGGGTTATCGGAGGAAACACTGGAAAAGCTGATTGACCGTGGCTTTATCGGAAATTATGCCGATATTTTCCGGCTTGACCGGTATGAGAAGGAAATCGTGGATATGTACGGCTTTGGACAGAAATCTTATGACAAACTGAAAGAATCCATAGAACATGCGAGGGACGTGGATTTGCATGCCCTGATTTATGCCCTGGGAATTCCGAATATCGGACTGTCCAATGCAAAGATGATCTGCCGGGCTTACCAGTATGATTTTGATGCCATCCGCAATGCCAAAAAGGAAGAACTGATGGAAGTGGAAGGAATCGGTGAGATTATCGCAGACAGCTTCCTGAATTATTTTCAGGATAAAAAGAACTGCCGGGAACTGGAACTGCTGCTTGAGCAGGTGCGGATCCGGGAGCCGGAACGGATTAACCGGGAATCTGCGATTGCCGGAAAGACATTTGTTATCACCGGATCGGTAAATCATTTTGCAAATCGTAATGAAGTAAAGGAGCTGATTGAGAGTCTGGGCGGAAAAGTGACCGGATCGGTTACATCAAAGACGGATTATCTGATTAATAACGATACACACTCCTCTTCTTCTAAGAATAAAAAGGCGAAGGAACTGGGGATTCCAATCCTTTCGGAAGAAGATTTCATGAAGATGTATGAGTAGGGGATACGATGAATAATATGGAAAATATAAGTACTCACAATGAAATATAGTTTGTAAAACAGGGCTGCTGTGCTAAGTAATTAGTGTGGCAGCCTTGTTTGTTCCGAGTTGCCAAAATCTGAATTTTATGCTTGACATCTCTCCTGATTCATGCTACTATACCAACTGTACTAATTGAAATAGTACACATAGAATGAATAGAACAGAAAAAGGAAAAGGAAAAGGAGAAAAGATATGCTGGAGACAAGAGAGTTATATAAAGTGTATAAGCCAAAAAAAGGTGTGGCCGTTACAGCATTAAATAAAGTATCGCTGAAGTTTCCGGAAAAAGGAATGGTTTTCCTTCTGGGAAAATCGGGAAGCGGTAAGTCAACACTGTTGAATCTGCTGGGAGGACTGGATAAATATGACAGTGGTGAAATTATTATTAAGGGAGTATCGTCAAAGGATTTTGACAGATCGGAAGAGCGTCGTGTAGGGAAAGAGTGTAGATCTCGGTGGTCGCCGTATCATTAAAAAAAGAGAAATAGTGGGTGTAGGTGGTTGTGGAATGATT
>ENA-UPXC01005024-UPXC01005024.1-human-gut-metagenome-genome-assembly--contig:-NODE-5024-length-11315-cov-4.692917_pt1 | contig 11315 bp, 8 predicted proteins | sample MGYA00250047_ERZ773371 | MGnify/ENA primary metagenome ERZ773371 (study PRJEB29103, sample SAMN06111975) | human gut metagenome | biome: human gut; feature: ankylosing spondylitis patient; material... | reverse complement strand
AGCTTTCGGAACTCAACGACCGGTACCTGCGCACGCTGGCGGAGTACGACAACTACCGCAAGCGCACTGCCAAGGAAAAAGAGGCGATCTACCCCGAAGCCAAGGCCAGTACGCTGGCGAGCATCCTGCCGGTGCTGGACAACTTTGAACGGGCAATGGCAGCTCCCTGTTCCGATGCCGACTTCAAGAAGGGCATGGAACTGATCCGCAAGGCCTTTGACGAACTGCTGGAGAAGCAGGGCGTGGAAGCCTTCGGTGAGGTGGGCGATCCCTTTGATCCCCAGTTCCACGCAGCAGTTGCCCATACCGATGATGAATCGGCCGGGGAAAACTGCATTGCCGAAGTATTCCAGAAGGGTTACCGCATGGGAGACCGGGTTCTCCGGTATGCCATGGTCAAGGTGGCCAACTAAACCAGTCAATTCCCTTATTTATATAGACTTTTACGAAAAAAGATTTGGAGGAATGAATTATGTCTAAGATCATTGGTATCGACCTGGGTACTACAAATAGCTGCGTGGCTGTGATGGAGGGCGGCGACGCCGTGGTCATCCCCAACGCGGAAGGCAACCGCACCACCCCCTCCGTCGTGGCCTTCTCCAAGGACGGCGAGCGGATGGTGGGCCAGGTGGCCAAGCGCCAGGCCATCACCAACCCCGACCGCACCGTCATCTCCATCAAGCGTGAGATGGGCACCGACTACAAGGTGGACATCGACGGCAAGAAGTACACTCCCCAGGAGATCAGCGCCATGATCCTTCAGAAGCTGAAGGCCGACGCCGAGGCCTATCTGGGCCAGACCGTCTCCGAGGCCGTCATCACCGTCCCCGCTTACTTCACCGACGCTCAGCGTCAGGCCACCAAGGACGCCGGTAAGATCGCCGGCCTGGAGGTCAAGCGTATCATCAACGAGCCCACCGCCGCCGCTCTGGCCTACGGTGTGGATAAGGAGACCGCTCAGAAGGTTATGGTGTACGACCTGGGCGGCGGTACCTTCGATGTGTCCATCCTGGACATCGATGACGGTGTCATCGAGGTTCTGGCTACTGCCGGTAACAACCGTCTGGGCGGCGATGACTTCGATAAGTGCGTGATGGACTGGATGGCCGCTGAGTTCAAGAAGGCCGAGGGCATTGACCTGACCGGCGACAAGGTTGCCATGCAGCGCCTGAAGGAGGCCGCTGAGAAGGCTAAGATCGAGCTCAGTGGCGTCACCTCCACCAACATCAACCTGCCCTATATCACCGCCGACGCCACCGGCCCCAAGCACCTGGATCTGACCCTGACCCGTGCTAAGTTTGACCAGCTCACCGCTCACCTGGTGGAGGCCACTGCCGGCCCCGTGCGTCAGGCTATGGGCGATGCGGGCCTGAGCGGCAACGACATCTCCAAGGTCCTGATGGTGGGCGGCTCCAGCCGTATCCCCGCGGTTCAGGACATGGTCAAGAAGCTCACCGGTAAGGAAGGCTTCAAGGGCATCAACCCCGACGAGTGCGTGGCTCTGGGCGCGGCTCTCCAGGGCGGCGTGTTCACCGGCGACGTGAAGGACCTGCTGCTGCTGGACGTTACCCCCCTGTCTCTGGGCATTGAGACCATGGGCGGCGTGATGACCAAGCTCATCGAGCGCAACACCACCATCCCCGTGAAGAAGAGCCAGACCTTCACCACCGCTGCTGACAACCAGACCTCCGTTGAGGTCCACGTGCTCCAGGGCGAGCGTGAGATGGCTCAGTACAACAAGACTCTGGGCCGCTTCAACCTGGACGGCATCGCTCCCGCCCGCCGCGGCGTGCCTCAGATCGAGGTTACCTTCGACATCGACGCCAACGGCATCGTGAACGTGTCCGCCAAGGACCTGGGCACCGGCAAGGAGCAGCACATCACCATCACCTCCTCTACCAACATGTCCAAGGACGACATCGATAAGGCCGTGCGTGAGGCTGAGCAGTTTGCCGCCGAGGATAAGAAGCAGCGCGAGGCTGCCGATACCCGCAACCAGGCCGACCAGATGGTCTTCCAGACCGAGAAGGCTCTGGAGGAGATGGGCGGCAAGATGGATGCCGGCGACCGCTCCAACATCGAGAGCGCTCTGGGCAAGCTGAAGGAGACCCTGAAGGGCTCTGACACCGAGGCCATCAAGAACGCCACCGAGGAGCTGCAGAAGGCCTTCTACGCGGTCAGCGAGAAGCTCTACCAGCAGCAGGGCGGCCAGGCTGGCCCCGGCCCCGACATGGGCGGCGCCAACTTCGGCGGCGGCCAGGCCGGCGGCAGCAACGGCGGCGACGACGTAGTGGACGCGGACTACACTGTAGTAGACGACGATAAGAAATAAGCGCGGAGGATAGGCACACAGGGGAGCTTGGAGCGCAGCGACGGATGCAAACCAAGCCGGAAGACATACGGCTGTTTGCGTCCGGAGACGGAGTGAAAGCGACCCGGCCGTGTGCCCAATCCGCAGCGTGACAACAAAGGGAAAGGCGGGGGATGCCCCCGCCATTTCCCATGTTTATAACTCCACTTGTAAAGTTGGTGAACCATATGCCAGAACAGAAACGAGATTATTACGAGGTGCTGGGTGTCAGCAAAGGCGCCTCCGACGATGAGATTAAAAAGGCCTACCGGAAATTGGCCAAAAAATATCACCCTGACATGAACCCCGGCGACAAGGAGGCAGAGGCCAAGTTCAAGGAAGTGAACGAGGCTTACAGCGTCCTGTCCGACGAGCAGAAGCGGGCCCGGTACGACCAGTTCGGCCATGCGGGGGTCGATCCCAACTACGGCGCGGGCGGTCCTGGCGGCGGCTTTGGCGGCTTTGACATGGGGGACATCGACCTGGGTGATATCTTCGGCTCCTTCTTTGGCGGCGGTGGTTTCGGCGGCTTTGGCGGCGGCGGAGCCCGGCGCAACGGGCCCCAGAAGGGGGAGAGCCTGCGGGCCAACCTGACCATTACCTTTGAGGAGGCCGCCTTCGGCTGCGAGAAGGAGATCAACCTCAACCGCACCGAGGAGTGCGACGAATGTCACGGCTCCGGCTGCCAGCCGGGTACCACGGCCGAGACCTGTCCCGACTGCCGGGGTACCGGCGTGGTCCGGGTGCAGCAGCGCACCGGCGGCTTCGCCTTCTCCAGTACCGCCGCCTGTACCCGCTGCCGGGGCACCGGTAAGATCATCCACAGCCCCTGTAAGAGCTGCGGCGGCAGCGGCAGCGTGAAGAAGAGCAAGCGTATCACCGTTACCATCCCCGCCGGCATCGACGACGGCCAGGCCGTCTCCCTGCGGGGCCAGGGCAACGCGGGCAAAAACGGCGGTCCCGCCGGCGATCTCATTGTGGGCGTGCGGGTCAAGCCCCATCCCCAGTTCCGCCGTGACGGCACCACCGTGCTCTATGAGCAGCCGGTGAGCTTCTTCCAGGCGGCCATGGGCGCCGAGCTGGAGATCCCCACTATCGACGGCAAGGTGAAGTACACCCTGCCCGCCGGCACTCAGACCGGCACCACCTTCCGCCTGCGGGGGAAGGGTATCCCCGAGCTGCGGGGCCGGGGCCGCGGTGACCAGTATGTCACCATCCGGGTCCAGGTGCCCACCTCCATGAACGCCGAGCAGAAGGAGGCCCTGCGGGCCTTTGCCCAGGCCATGGGAGAAGAGGTGCCGGAAGAGAGCGGCCTGAAAGGCTTTTTTGATAAGCGGAAAAAGAAAAAATAAGGTTCGGCAGAACCGCCGGATGTTTGAAAGCGCCTTTCTCCAGACGGGTGTGGACCGCCGGAGGAGGCGCTTTTTCCGTAAATATGAACATTTTTTTAACACAATGCAAACAATGGGGCGAAATTCTTGACGAAACAGGCCTCTTTTGCTTACAATACTCTGTGCCAAAGATTACGTATTCCATGCTCAGACAAAAAAGAGAGGAGATCAGGCAAACGGTCTGGCTTTTCTTTGTGTGCTGCGGTTATGGGTATCCATCCATTTGCATAAAAAGGAGCCAAAGTATGAAGAATCTTCCCTTGATTTTATGTACCGGGGCGCTGCTGCTGACCTTAGGGTCCTGCGGTGCGCAGTCCGGTTCCGGCAGTATCCAGAGTACCCTGGGCAGTCAGCAGGACAATCTAAGCAGTCAACCAGACAGCGTGGACAGCTCGGTAAATCAGTTTCAAACCCAGAATGGGGAGACAAAGACGGAGGACGGGAGCCAGGACCAGCTGGATGCCGGACAGACGTCCCAGGCCCAGATGGTGACCCTCTACATCGGTATGGATGACCACTTTCAGCAGTACCAGGAGGAGTATGATGGGACGCTGAATGAGCAGGGAATGGTGCCGGCGGAGGGTGTAGTGGCCGAGATGGCTCAGCTTACCGGCTGGAACCTGGACCTGGCTGGAGAGATCACCACCGGGAAGGGGGGCATCACTGTCACCTTTGGGGAGACCTGTGCCCTGTTTTCCGGACCGCCGCAAGAGCAGAAGGACGAGTTCCACGTCTACGACAGCTATCAGCTGGATGAGACCATCCTGGACAGCGTGAAAAAGACTCTGCAAAACTGGGCGGTAGTCCCCGGCCAGGGAGACCCGGACAGTGTGGATGTCTACTACTGCGGGCCCGACGGAAAGGACCTGGTGCTCATCAACTCCGGATGGACCATCTCCTCTACCCAGCCCTACGAGCAGTTCCCCCAGGGCAATTAACCATCCATGTGCAAAAACGCGGCGCACCCTAAAGGTGCGCCGCGTTTTGCTTTTTAAAACAGATTACAGAGTGAAGGTCAGCCCGCAGGTAAGGGGGATGAGCGCATCTCCCAGTTCCTCCCGAAGAAGGGCCAGGGCGGCCTCACCGGTGCAGTGGCCGGTGTATACCCGCCGTACTCCCTGCTCCTTGAGAGCCCGGGCCACCTGTCCGGGGTACTCGGGGGGACAGTTGAGGCCGGAGGGGGCGGTGAGGCTGAACATATGCAGGCCGCCTACCACCGTAGTTACCTCCCGGCCCAGGGCTTCCCGCACCCCCTGGACAATGTTGACGATGCCGCCGTGGGAGCAGGAGTTAAAGACCACCAGGCCGTCCTCACCCTCCAGAACCAGGGAGTGCTCGTGGACAAAGTCGTCCTGGACAAACTGGTCGGGGCCCAGCTTGCGCAGCAGATTGGTCTCCCGGCTGGCAAAGGGGCCGCCGTGGACTGTCTCAGGGACCAGCCACATGCCGGGGATAGGCTGGCGTATTCCTTCCTCGCAGTCAAAGCGGTCCGGGTGTCCCTCCCAGATATCCCGGTGGATGCCGATAAACCGGGGAGAGCCGGTGGAGGTGGAGAAGTAGGGGCCGCCCGCCTGGGGCCGGGCGTACACCTTGCAGGTGGAGTTCTCCTCTAAAAAGTAGCGCAGTCCGTCGGCGTGGTCGTAGTGGCCGTGGGAGAGGACAGCCAGGTCCACCTGCTTGAGGTCCACGCCCAGAACCTTGGCATTTTGGGCAAAGGCCTGGGAGCAGCCCGCGTCCAGCAGGATGTTGTGGTCCCGGTACTGGATGTACAGGGACAGGCCGTGTTCCGGGGTGAGACCGCTATGCTGCGGGGCGGTGTTTTCGACTAAGACGGTTACCTTCATGGGGAGCGCTCCTTTCATTCCATCGTTTGTGGTTGGGTAAGGTCGTGAATCCATTTTCCGGTGCGCAAACGCGCCACGCCAGCAAAGAATTTGACCAGCTGTTCCGTGCTCATGGCCAGATAGACCCACAGAATGCCCAGGCGGAACACCAGTCCGGCCAGAGCGGCCAGGGGGATGGCACACAGCCACAGGGGAAACAGATCGATCAGGGTGGCTGTTTTTACGTCGCCGCCGCCCCGGAGTACGCCGACAATGTTGCAGTTATTATAGTCACGTACCGGCATAATGCAGGCCTGAACGGTCATCATGGCGGAGGCAGCGGAGCAGGCGGTGGGGGAGAGATGGAACAGGGGGAAGAACCAGGCCGGGGCGGATAGATGGGTGAAGGCCAGCAGACCGGCTCCCAGAGTGGCGCCTCCCACCGCGGCCAAGGTGTTGAGGGCCAGCCCCACCTGGTAGACCGTGTCACTGCGGCCCGCGCCGATCTCCCGGCCAATGATGATGGAGGCCGTGCCCGAGATGCCGAAAGCCACTACCATGCACAGTTTCTCCACATTGCCGGCAATGGTGTAGGCAGCCAGAATTTCTGTGCTGTCTGCCATATGTCCCATGATGGTGGGAAAAATGGCAGTGCCCAGGCCCCACATGGTCTCGTTGCACACCACGGGGGAGCCGTAGCGGACAAACTGCTTGACCGTCCTCAGCCCCGGACGGAGCAGAAGCCCCAGGTCCAGGCGGAACACCCGGGAGCGCCGGGCGTGAATGACCACAATGACGATCTCCACCACCCGGGCAATGAGGGTGGCGATGGCGGCGCCGGTTACCCCCAGGGCGGGAGCGCCCAGCTTGCCGAAAATGAGAACCCAGTTTAAAAAGGTGTTGGTGCCCATGGAGGCGGCCAGGATGTACATGCCGATGCCGGGGCGCTCCATGCTGCGCCAGGCGGCCACATACACCAGGGTGATGCCGTTGAGCACATAGGATAGGCCAATGATCCGCCCGTAATTTGCCGCCAACAGGATGACCTCCCGCTGGTTGCCAAACAGGCTCAAAAAGGGCACGGGGATGAGCAGCAGCACCAGGGCGAAGGTAATGGACACCAGATTGACTGCCCACAGGGCCACTCCAACCACCCGGTTGATGGCCTGCCGGTCCTGGCGGCCCCAGTACTGGCTGATAAGTACCGCCGAGCCGCTCTGTACGCCAAAGAAGAACAGCTGCATGACAAACAGGGGGATGTTAGCCAGGGTGACGGCCGCCATAGGCACCTCACCCAGCATGCCCACCATGAAGGTGTCGGCCATGGCCAGGGTGCTGGTAATCAGATTTTGCAGAATGATGGGCACTGCCAGACCGCACACCCGGCGGTAGAAGCCGGGGCCGCGGCGCAGGTAGGAAAACATGGGGGTAGAACCTCCTTGGATGTAGTGATTAGGACAAGCTGGTGAATAACTGCTCCTGGGCAGCTTTCAGTCCCTCCAGCAGGGCGTCAATGTCCTGGGGGGGGGTGTCGTAGGAGAAGCTGATGCGCAGCACGCCGTCCAGCTCCTTTTTGGGCAGCTTCAGGGCGGCGTACACGTGGCTGGGCTTGCCCTTGTGGCAGGCGGAGCCGGAGGAGACGCAGATGCCCCGGTCGCTGAGGAAGCGCACGATGACCTCGCTCTTGTAGCCGGGGAGGGTGATGGGCAGAATGTGGGGGGCCTGTCCCTGGAGGACTACCTTGGCTCCCGGCACCTCCTGGGGCAGACGGCGGGCCAGATCCTCTTTCCGAGCGGCCATGTGCTCCAGGTCCGCAGACAGGGTGGCCTTGCCCGCCTGGGCGGCGGCGGCAAAGGCGGCAATCTGAGCGGTGGCCTCGGTGCCCGAGCGCAGTCCCTCCTCCTGTCCTCCGCCCCGGATGAGGGGCGGGAAGCGCAGCCCCTTGCGGATGTACAGGGCGCCCACCCCCTTGGGGGCGTGGATCTTGTGGCCGCTGATGGTGAGCAGGTCCACTCCCAGAGCCTTGGGGGTGAAGGGGACCTTCAAAAAGCCCTGGACCGCGTCACAGTGGAGGAGAGCGGGACAGCCTGCGGTACGGATGGCCTTGGCCGTCTCAGCCACCGGCTGGAGGGTACCCAGCTCGTTATTGACCAGCATCATGGACACCAGTACTGTGTCCGGCCGCAGGGCGGCTTTGACATCCTCCATGGACACCTGGCCGTCGGCGTTGGGGGTGAGGTAGGTGACCTCGTAGCCCTCCCGCTCCAGCGCCCGGCAGGGCTCCAGCACGGCGGAGTGCTCGATGGCAGTGGTGATGATGTGCTTGCCCTTGCGGCGGCCCAGCTCCACCGCCCCACGGATGGCCCAGTTGTCCCCCTCGCTGCCGCAGGAGGTAAAATAGAGCTCCTCCGGGGCGCAGCCCAGCGCTTTTGCCACCTGGGCGCGGTGCTCCTTCACCCCGGCGGCAGCCTGGCTGCCCAGGGCGTAGCGGGAGGAGGGGTTGCCCCACCCTTCGGTCATGGCTTTCACCGCGGCCTCTACCGCCTCGGGCCGTACCGGCGTGGTGGCGGCGTTATCTAAATAGTGCATGAAATTCACCTCGTAAGATATGGAAAAAGTAAGAATATTCTATGGCCTGGCGGGGGGAAAGTCAAGGTATTCCGGCGCGGCTCCCCTTGCAAAGAAAAGCCGGATTGTATTATAATAAAAGCCGGATTTGGAAACGAAAAATGGTTGGGATCTGGGAACTCCCGGGTCGGGAGGAGGAGCCCCCTTGTCACGTGGAAAAAACGCAGCCCGGTGGGCCGTTTTGCTGATTTTTCTGGCCGCCTGCCTGTATATTGCCTGGAAGGTTCCCTACACCCACGACGACTGGGACTGGGGCCTGCCCGTGGGGGTGGAGCGGCTGGTGACCGCGGGGCTCAACAGCCGCTATGCCGGCACCGTCCTGGTGCTGGCCATGACCCGCTCACAGCTCTTTAAAACGCTGGTGATGGGCGGGGGTATGTTCCTCATCCCCTGGCTGGCATCCTGCCTGGCCACAGAAAAGTGGGGGGAGCGGGCGGTATGGACCGCGGCAGGGGGCGCAGCCCTGTTCTCCATGCCCATGGTATCTTGGCAGCAGACCTTCGGCTGGGTGTCCGCCTTTGCCAATTTTGTGGCGGGGGCGGCGGTGATGCTGGGGGTACTTCTGCTGTGGAAGAAAACCTTTTCTAAAAAATCCGGGTATCCAATTCCACTGGCCGGGGCGCTGTTTGTATTGTGCCTGGCCGGACAGCTCTTTGCGGAAAATCAAACCCTGGCCCTGACAGGGGCCGGAGTGGTCACCGGGGTCTATGCCCTGGCCTCCCGGCGGGGACGGCTGCCCGCCCTGGCGGGGATGGCAGGCTGCCTGCTGGGCGCGCTGCTCATGTTCGGCAATCCCCTGTACGGCCAGCTGGCTGCCAGCGGTACGGCGGTGGAGGGAGTGCGCAGCCTGGTGTTTGAACCGGGACAGGGGCTGGCCTCCATGGCCGCCACCGTGGTGGAGCGGCTGTTTACCGTGGTGCTGCCGGGCCTGTTTGAGTACTACCCCGGTGTGTGCCTGCTGGCATCGGTGGGCTGCCTGTGGCGGCTGCATCGGAGCGGCGCCCGGTGGTATTGGCAGGCTCTGGTGGGCCTGTGGTCCGCCTTCTACTGTGCCCAGTGCTGGGTGGTGATGGAGCAGCTGCGCCAGCTGGACAGCTGGCAGTGTCCCTGGCAGCCTGTGCGGGTGGCCGGCGCGGTGATCCAGCTGATACTCCTTCTGGCTGTGGTGGTCTGGGAGGGGGGAGAGAAGCGGAATGCCCGGTTGCTGCTGCTCTTGGCGGCGGTGGGGATGCTGGCCCCCTTTGTTGTGGTGAAGGACTACGGCGCCCGGTGCGTCTTTCCCTCGGCGGCGGCTCTGCTGGTGTTGGGACTGTCTCTGGGGAAGGGGATGGAGACCAAACGATGGTTCCAGGGCCTTGCCCTCATCGCTCTGGCACTCAGCGTGGGATTCCACCTCCGGGCTTACCGGCTGATCGGCCAGGCGGAGTGGATTCGCCAGGCCCAGATGACCCAGGCGGTGGCGGAGGGAGCCTCCAGCGTAACGCTGCCCACCGAGGGGTGGGACCTGTGCTACTCCTGGTGCCGCAATCCCCAGTCCCAGGTACGGGCAGACTATTTCCGGGCCTTCTACGGCCTGCCGGAGGATATGGAGCTTATTTTCCTGCCCCCCGGCTCGGCGGAGCAGTGGCCGGAAGTTTCGGAAGGAATGCTCCAGGCCGCCCAGCGTTTTTCCTGAGCGGGCGGGAGTTTCATATGATAAGCAGCCTATGAAAGAAGGGATTCTCTGTGACAATCAAGTCCGGTTTATGTTATGTCGTGGGGGCCATGCCCCTGTCCTGGTCCCTGTGCCCCCGGAAGGGAGCCGGTGACTTCCTGATCGCCGCCGACAAGGGCTATGAGGCCCTGGAGGCCTACGGCGCGCCCCCCGATCTGGTGGTGGGCGACTTTGACTCCCTGGGCCGCCGGCCCAACCACCCCAATGTGATCCAGCTGCCGGTGATGAAGGACGACACCGACATGGTGTACGCCCTGCGGGAGGGCCTGGAGCGGGGCTACCGCCGGTTTGTGCTGCTGGGCGGCGTGGGCGGACGGCTGGAGCACACTCTGGCCAACCTCCAGGCGCTGGCCTGGCTGACCACCCAGGGGGCCCGGGGCGTGCTGGCGGGCGAGGGTACCGTGGCCACCGCCCTGCACAACGAGTCCATGACCTTCCCCCAGGGGCTGGAGGGCTTCCTGTCCGTATTCTGCTCCAGCGGCGTGGCCAAAGGGGTGCGCCTGGAAAATTTGAAGTATGAGCTCAATGACCACACCATGTCTGCTGACTTCCCCCTGGGCGTGAGCAACGAGTTTGTGGACGCCCCGGCCAAGATCACGGTGGGCGAGGGCACCCTCCTGGCCCTGTGGCGGGAGCAGGGGGATTTCTATCGCCTGCTGCCCAAGCTGTGGGACCGGGAGGAGGCGGAATATGCCGGAAAGTGAGAAGGACCTGCGCCTGGCGGTACTCATCGACGCGGACAACGCATCCCGCACCGCCATGAAGGACGTGATGGCTGAGGTGGCGGTGTACGGCACCCCCACCATCAAGCGCATCTACGGCGACTGGACCAGCCCCAACATGAACAGCTGGAAATCCATTTTGCTGGAGACCGCCATCACCCCCATCCAGCAGTACAGCTACACCACCGGCAAAAATTCCACCGACTCCGCCATGATCATCGACGCCATGGACATCCTCTACTCCGGCACCTGCGACGGCTTTGTGCTGGTGAGCAGCGACAGCGACTTCACCCGCCTGGCCACCCGGCTGCGGGAGGCGGGGATGAAGGTGTACGGCATGGGGGAGAAGAAGACCCCCAAGCCCTTTATCGTGGCATGTGACAAGTTTGTATATATCGAGGTCATCCGGGCCGCCGCCAAGCAAGCCGCTGAGGCGGCCAAGCGCAAGGAGGAGGCCCAGGCCAAAAAGTCCGCCAAGAAGGAGAGCAAGAAGGCCCAGGCTGCCAGCAGCCCCGCTCCGGAGGAGATCGTGGAGCTCATCGCCGAGTCGGTGGAGGATCTGTGCGAGGAGGACGGGCTGGCCCACATGGGCAAGCTAGGCAATCTGCTGCTGAAAAAGCAGCCCGATTTCGATCCCCGCAACTACGGCTTCTCCAAGCTGTCCAAGCTCATCCGCGCCCTGGACCG
>ENA-UPXC01005018-UPXC01005018.1-human-gut-metagenome-genome-assembly--contig:-NODE-5018-length-11328-cov-7.144787_pt1 | contig 11328 bp, 10 predicted proteins | sample MGYA00250047_ERZ773371 | MGnify/ENA primary metagenome ERZ773371 (study PRJEB29103, sample SAMN06111975) | human gut metagenome | biome: human gut; feature: ankylosing spondylitis patient; material... | reverse complement strand
CCGCAGGGACGGGCCGGGGCGGGGGGAGCGACAGGTCCGATGGGCCCGATGGGTCCGGCAGGAGCAGCGGGAGCGACAGGTCCGATGGGTCCGATAGGTCCGGCAGGAGCAGTGGGAGCGACAGGTCCGATGGGTCCGATGGGTCCGGCAGGAGCAGTGGGAGCGACAGGTGCGATGGGTCCACAGGGGCCAACCGGTCCGACAGGTCCCGCAGGGACAGTGACAGCGGCCGCTCCGGTGGCAAATGCCACAGACTCGGAGAACGTGGTGAATCAGTTTAATGAATTACTTGCAAATCTGAGAACGGCTGGACTTCTGGCACCCAATCCCTAACGAAGGATAGATTAAAAGAGGAGACCGCAGATGCGGTCTCCCTCAGGATCGAAAGAGATTTGTAACGGTTCAGCCCGGGAGCGGTATCGTTCCAGAATGTGTATCGGATGTGGACTAAATCGCATCGGGGGGGATCAAATCGCACCGGGGGTCTTGCATGAAAGTTTCCGGTATGGTAAAATCCTGTCTGAAAATATACAGTGCTTGTAACAGTTCAGTACCTTTGCAGTTGCGGGCAAAAATCTATTCCGGACCGGCTGTGCGATGGGATTATTGACACTGCCGGAACGCAGAAGGAGGAAAAAGTCATGAAAGAAACATGGAACGTCCTCGACCCGGACGAGTATGTAAAACACAATCCATTTATGGGATATACCAATATGAAGATTGAAAAGATCTCCCCGGAATGCAGTGAGATCAGTATGAAGATCACTCACGGCGTGACAAACCTGATGGGCATGGTCCATGGCGGAATGCTCTATGCTCTGGCAGATGTGGTAACAGGCCTCACGGCCAGAGCCGACGGAAGAAAATATGTGACCCAGAGTGCCCATATAAACTTTATCCGGAACGTATCGGAAGGAACGGTCTATGCAAAAGGCATCCTGATCCGCCGCGGCAGGTCGATCACCATCGTACGCAGCGAAGTGATGGATGAAAAGGGAAATCTTCTCGCCGATGTGACCGTGGACATGTTCTGTCTTGGAGAGTAGTCTCCTGGCAGGAGAAAAACAGGCCAAACCTGTCAAAATCACAAGAGATAAATTTGAGACAACTCATCCAGGCGTGTCATGATCGAAAAACGCCGTATTTTCAAAGAAAATTTAAGGTTTCTCCTTGACATGCAGAAAAACTCTGTATATAATAATGGGGCGTGCATCGGGTACGTCCCGTTTTTTGTGCGCATAAAGGCTGAAAGCAGCAACCAACAGTCAATATCACAGGAGGTGAAAAGAATGCCAACATTTAACCAGTTAGTAAGAAAAGGTAGAGAGACATCTGTAAAGAAATCTACAGCTCCGGCACTCCAGAAAGGATACAATTCCCTTCATAAGAAAGCCACAGATACATCTGCTCCGCAGAAGAGAGGTGTATGCACAGCTGTTAAGACTGCAACTCCTAAGAAGCCGAACTCCGCTCTTAGAAAGATTGCCAGAGTACGTCTTTCCAACGGTATTGAAGTAACAAGCTATATCCCGGGTGAGGGACATAACCTTCAGGAGCACTCCGTTGTTCTGATCCGTGGTGGTCGTGTTAAGGACCTTCCGGGTACCAGATACCACATCATCAGAGGTACTCTTGATACTGCAGGCGTTGCCAACAGAAGACAGGCTCGCTCCAAGTACGGCGCAAAGAGACCGAAAGATAAGAAGTAATTGCTTCGCAATTACTGCTACTCAAACGTAGCGTGGCGGAGTTCGAGTTTCCCGTCTTAACTGGCGGCAGATAAAGACTTGAACAACCGCACAGGGATCACTAACAGGAATAAAGTGAATGCGAATAACGCATATTAGTGCCGGTGATATTTGACCTGTGGTTGCAGGAGATAGATAGAAAACCGAGCGCGAACACATTTTATGGAAACATGTGAGTACCGATGATATAATTTTTATAATTAAGGAGGGAAGTAACGTGCCACGTAAAGGACATACTCAGAAAAGAGACGTATTAGCAGACCCGCTTTACAGCAACAAAGTTGTAACCAAGCTGATCAACAACATCATGCTTGATGGTAAGAGGGGCGTTGCTCAGAAGATTGTTTACGGCGCTTTCGAAGAGGTCGCTGAAAAGACCGGTAAGGACGCTGTAGAAGTATTTGAAGAGGCTATGAACAACATCATGCCGGTTCTCGAAGTTAAGGCAAAACGTATCGGTGGTGCAACATACCAGGTACCGATCGAGGTTAAGCCGGAGAGAAGACAGGCATTAGGCCTTCGCTGGATCACTCTCTATTCCCGTAAGAGAAGCGAGAAGACCCAGGTAGAGAGACTTGCAAACGAGATTATGGATGCAGCTAACAACACTGGCGCATCTGTAAAGAAGAAAGAGGAAATGCATAAGATGGCTGAGGCTAACAAGGCATTTGCTCACTACAGATTCTAATAGGAGGAAAAATCCTTGGCTGGAAGAGAATATCCGTTAGAGAGAACCAGAAATATCGGAATCATGGCTCATATCGATGCTGGTAAGACAACAACGACAGAGCGTATCCTTTATTATACTGGTATTAACTATAAGATCGGTGATACTCACGAAGGTACAGCTACCATGGACTGGATGGAGCAGGAGCAGGAGAGAGGTATCACGATCACATCCGCAGCTACGACTTGTCACTGGACACTCCAGGAAAAGACAAAGCCGAAGGCTGGCGCACTTGAGCACCGTATCAACATCATCGATACACCAGGCCACGTAGACTTCACTGTTGAGGTTGAGCGTTCCCTCCGTGTACTTGATGGCGCTGTTGGCGTTTTCTGTGCAAAGGGTGGTGTAGAGCCGCAGTCTGAGAACGTATGGCGTCAGGCTGATACCTACAACGTACCGAGAATGGCATTCATCAACAAGATGGATATCCTTGGGGCAAACTTCTACGGCTGTGTAGATCAGATCCGTACAAGACTTGGCAAGAACGCGATCTGCATCCAGCTCCCGATCGGTAAGGAAGACGAGTTCAAGGGAATCATCGACCTCTTCGAGATGAAGGCTTACATCTACAATGATGATAAGGGCGATGATATCTCCGTAACAGACATTCCGGAAGATATGGCAGATGATGCAGAGCTTTACCACAGCGAACTCGTTGAGAAGATCTGCGAGCTCGATGATGACCTCATGATGCAGTATCTTGAGGGTGAGGAGCCGACCGTTGATGAGATGAAGAAAGTTCTTCGTAAAGCAACCTGCGAGTGTCAGGCAATTCCGGTATGCTGCGGTACAGCATACAGAAACAAAGGCGTACAGAAGCTCCTTGATGCGATCATCGAGTACATGCCGTCTCCGCTTGACATCCCGCCGATCAAGGGCGTTGACCTTGAGGGCAACGAAGTAGTTCGTCATTCTTCCGATGATGAGCCGTTCTCCGCACTTGCATTCAAGATCATGACAGACCCGTTCGTAGGTAAACTTGCATTCTTCCGTGTTTACTCCGGAACAATGAACTCCGGTTCCTACGTATTAAACGCAACAAAAGATAAAAAAGAGCGTGTTGGCCGTATCCTTCAGATGCATGCAAACAAGAGACATGAGCTTGACAAGGTTTACTCCGGTGATATCGCCGCTGCAGTTGGATTCAAGTCCACAACAACTGGTGATACAATCTGTGACGAGCAGCATCCGGTAATCCTTGAGTCCATGGTATTCCCGGAGCCGGTTATCGATATCGCAATCGAGCCGAAGACAAAAGCCGGACAGGATAAGATGGGCGAAGCTCTTGCAAAGCTTGCTGAAGAGGACCCGACATTCCGTGTTCATACAGATAAAGAAACAGGCCAGACCATCATCTCCGGTATGGGTGAGCTGCATCTGGAAATCATCGTTGACCGTCTCCTTCGTGAATTCAAGGTAGAGGCTAACGTTGGTGCTCCGCAGGTTGCTTATAAAGAGACAATGACTAAGGCTGTTGACGTAGACAGCAAGTACGCGAAGCAGTCCGGTGGTCGTGGACAGTACGGTCACTGTAAAGTACACTTCACACCGATGGATCCGAACGGCGAAGAGACATTCAAGTTCACTTCTTCCGTTGTCGGCGGTGCTATTCCGAAGGAATACATTCCGGCTGTCGGCGAAGGTATCGAAGAGGCTACAAAGGCCGGTATCCTTGGCGGATTCCCGGTACTCGGCGTAGCTGCAGATGTATATGATGGATCTTACCATGAGGTCGACTCTTCCGAGATGGCATTCCACATCGCTGGTTCCATGGCATTCAAGGATGCTATGGCGAAAGGTAACCCGGTACTTCTTGAGCCGATCATGAAGGTAGAGGTTACAATGCCTGAGGAGTACATGGGCGACGTTATCGGTGACGTTAACGCACGTCGTGGACGTATCGAGGGTATGGAAGATATCGGCGGCGGCAAGATGGTTAAAGCATATGTTCCGCTTGCTGAGATGTTCGGCTACTCCACAGACCTTCGTTCCAGAACACAGGGTCGTGGTAACTACTCCATGTTCTTCGAGAAGTACGAGCAGGTACCGAAGAGCGTTCAGGAGAAGATCATCGCTGAGAGAAAGGGCGCTGCGAAATAATCCCACGGGATTATTTCCGGTTTCCTCTTGCATATAGCAAGAATAGGCTTGAAAAAATTTTTCGAATAGAATATAATAGTATTCAGCCTAAGTTAAATATGATAGCCCAATGGGCGCAAAATTAAGGAGGACGTTTTAAAATGGCAAAAGCTAAGTTTGACAGAACCAAACCGCATTGTAACATTGGTACCATTGGACACGTTGACCATGGTAAAACAACATTAACAGCAGCAATCACAAAAGTTCTTGCAGCAAGAGTTGCAGGTAATACAGCTACAGATTTCGAGAACATCGATAAAGCTCCGGAAGAGAGAGAGCGTGGAATCACTATCTCTACTGCACACGTTGAGTACGAGACAGAGAAGAGACACTATGCACACGTTGACTGCCCAGGCCATGCTGACTATGTAAAGAACATGATCACTGGTGCTGCTCAGATGGATGGTGCTATCCTCGTTGTAGCTGCTACTGATGGTGTTATGGCTCAGACAAGAGAGCACATCCTGCTTTCCCGTCAGGTAGGCGTACCGTACATCGTAGTATTCATGAACAAGTGCGATATGGTAGACGATCCGGAGCTGCTTGAGCTGGTTGAGATGGAGATCAGAGACCTGCTGAACGAGTACGAGTTCCCGGGCGATGACACACCGATCATCCAGGGTTCTGCTCTGAAGGCTCTTGAAGATCCGAACGGCGAGTGGGGCGACAAGATCATGGAGCTCATGGACGCTGTAGATTCCTACATTCCGGATCCGGTACGTGCTACTGATAAGCCGTTCCTGATGCCAATCGAGGACGTATTTACCATCACAGGTCGTGGTACTGTTGCTACCGGCCGTGTTGAGCGTGGTACTCTGAAACTGAACGATGAGGTTGAGATCGTTGGTATTCACGAGGAGACTCGTAAGACTGTTGTAACTGGTATCGAGATGTTCCGTAAGCTGCTTGATCAGGCTGAGGCTGGTGATAACATCGGTGCTCTGCTTCGTGGTGTTCAGAGAACTGACATCCAGCGTGGTCAGTGTCTGGTTAAACCGGGCTCTGTAAAATGCCATAAGAAATTTACTGCTCAGGTTTACGTTCTGACAAAAGACGAGGGTGGTCGTCATACTCCGTTCTTCAACAACTATCGTCCGCAGTTCTACTTCAGAACCACTGACGTAACAGGCGTTTGTGAGTTACCGGCTGGTACCGAGATGTGTATGCCGGGCGACAACGTAGAGATGACTGTAGAGCTGATTCATCCGGTAGCTATGGAGCAGGGTCTTCGTTTCGCTATCCGTGAGGGCGGCCGTACAGTAGGATCTGGTAGAGTTGCTACTATCATCGAGTAATCAATGAATTAAACAAAGGTGCTTCTTGTATGCGTAGCAGGCAAGAAGATGTACCGTATATATATTATAAAGTCGCTTCCAGGAAGCGCATTGTGTCCAGACGTAAGAGATACCCCGGAACCGTAAGGTTTCCGGGGTTTTTCTGTTGTTTCATAGGAAATTGCGTTCTATGAAACAACAAACGCTCCGCGAGGATGCGTACTCGCGCGAAGCAGAAACATGTCGCAAGCGACCGCGCGAGACGCCCGAATGTGTCAAGGTACATTCTTTTTCACAGAATTTCAGCCTTTTACGCATTGTCGGTTGCCAGAAGTCCGGCGGCACGCAGGTTGGCAAGAAGTTCATTGAAGCGTTCAACGACATCTTCAGCACTTGTTGCATCTGCGACGGGAGCAGCGGCGGTAACGGTGGCGGCGGGACCGGTAGGACCTGTAGCGCCGGTAGGACCCGTTGCGCCGGTAGCTCCTGTAGCGCCAGTTGGGCCGGTAGCGCCGTCAGCCCCGGTCGGCCCAGTCGGCCCCGCAGCGCCGTCAGCGCCAGCCGGCCCAGCCGGACCCGCAGCGCCGGTCGGCCCAGTCGGACCAACAGCCCCGGTAGTGCCGGTCGGCCCAGCTGGACCCGCAGGACCGGTAGCGCCGGTCGGCCCGGTCGGACCAGTCGGCCCAGCCGGACCCGTAGCGCCGTCCAGTCCATCGAGTCCGGCAGCACCAGTGGGACCGACAGGTCCGATCGGTCCGGGGCAGCCGCGCGGTCCTATGGGACCGGGACGACAGCAGTTGTAGGGTTCAAAAGAACCGGGACAGCCGCGATCGCGTCCATAGCCTCCATAGCCGTTATTTTCACAGTCATTATCATCAAAATAGTAGGGAAAATTACATGAATGACGAAACATAAAAAACTCCTTTCCAGATTTAGGACATCCATCCTGATGTAGTATATGTGTGCGATGAAAGAGATGTGCATTAGCAGAAAAGGGCTGGGAAATTGAGGGCTGGGAACTGTGGAATATTATAAGTGTGGAAGACGGTAAGAATGAATGTAGGAAGTGAGGATACCGCTGGATGGAACGACTCCCAGTCCGCCGCTCAGACCACCGCAGAGGTCGGAGAGAATGTCACAAGATAGGTAATCCGTTTGTTTTATGGTTTGAGGATATGGTTTGAAAGTATTCTTCATTTGTCAAAACCGCCGGAGAATCCGGGCGGATTTTTTTTGTTTCCTTATGATAATACAGTGCCTTATCATAGTTTCCCATCCGATCATAGCAGACGCATAGCTGGATTAAAGGAATGAAATCATAGTAATCGGCTTCGATAAAGGCATTTGGATGATATTCTGGTCGGTCTTTGAGGGCAAGCTGGTACCAGAAAACAGCCTGGGAAATTTCTCCGAGGGAAAGTTTCAACCGTCCGATCTCACAGCAGGTTTTAGCACGTGGGCGGTCGTAGAGAAAACTCTGGAACAGAGAAAGCTGGCTGGCAGCCGTATTTCTGAGCATTTCATGGCAGCGCGCCAGAAGCAGACAGGCGTCCGCCTTATTTTCATACCACCCGTCCGGTTCGTTTAGGAAATGTTCCAGAACCGGGCGGGCTTTTTCGTATTGTTTGTGGTCGATGAGTTCGCGGGCGTAGTAGTATTGATGGCGCGGATCGAGCAGTTCGCCGTCTGCAAGCATTGTTTCATAGATTTTCAGGTTCCGGTCAGAATGGGTGAGAGCGGAAGCAGGCTTCCGGTGTTCGATCTGAATAGGAGAATAGAGAATTCTGCCGCGTGGCGCGATGGCTTCGTGGACGCGTCCTTTCCAGCGAAAATGCCGGTCCGTTCGCAGAATCCGTTCGCGATCGTAGGTAAATGCAGGTGTGCCGTCCGGCTGGAATCCAGCGATGTATTTCATCATGACAATGTCGGGCTGCGGGGATTTGCTTAAAGTTTCTTTCAACTTTAAAATCGCTGTAATCGATTCTGCGGGAACGACATCGTCGGCGTCGAGCCACATCCAGTATTCGGTTGTGACCTTTTCACAGATGAAATTGCGCGCGGCGGCGAAATCATCGTTCCACGGGTAGTGATAAATATGTTTGGTGTATTGCCGGGCGATTTCTACAGTTCGATCGGTGGAACCGGTGTCGGCGACGAGGATTTCATCCGCAAATTGTATGGCAGATGCTAAAACACGCGTCAAAACGGCTTCTTCATTTTTGACGATCATACATAGGCTGAGGCGGATCATGGGATCTCCAAAATCAATATCAAATTGATATTAATATATGAAAGAAGTTTTTTGATGTGTACAGACATTATATATATAATTATATAAGGATAAACAGGAGAAAAGTAACGTACTTTTCTCCTGAAATGATGGCTGCAATTCACGCTGCGCTATTTAACAGCACTTGAAAAAAATATTATAGAGCTTCGAAAAAAGCATCGGTCAATTTCTGTATATTCAGATACGGGTTCTCATAATCAAAACTACGCATCCGTCCCTTGGCAGCCAGAACACCGAGCTGGATCGGCTCAGCGATATCCGAATTGAGCCGATCATCGAGCATACCGCTGATGAAACCGCCGGCAAAGGAATCACCGGCGCCGGTATCGTTGTTTAGCTGGTACTGGTAGAGCTTTTTGTGGCGGACTGTGCGGATCTGACATACGCCGTCCTTAAAATGGATCAGCTCATGGCGGTCATCGTGCTTGACAATGAGGGTGCGGGTGGGATCCGGGTTGATCGCAGAAAAATACTCACAGAGGTTCGCGTAGAGCGGACGGGCGCTGCGGGCATTGAAGCCGAGGTTTTTCTTTTCGGATTTATTTAAGAAAACATAATCGGCATATGCGATCAGTGGCTGTAAGCGCTCACGGCGCAGCGATGTATACTCAAAACCAGGATCCATGCTGACTTTCATGGCAGGATTTAAATGTTTTGCCTGGATGACCGATTGCATGATTGCCTCGAATTGGTCGAAATCAGACAGGGATGACAGGTGGATCCAGCGGGCCTGCGCGAGGTACTCCGCCAGTGTGGTTCCCGTCCGGGCTTCCTGTTCATGGATGCGGTCTAAGAGAGTGTTGTTGGCACACGGCGCGATCTTGATGCAATTGCGCGTGTGATTATAAAGGCGGACAATCGATTTGGCAATCGCTTTGGAATATGGATCGTCGAAGCGCTCGCGCGTGGTAAACAGCCAGTCACGGTTATCCAGGTGCGCCAGCTCGGCGTCAATGTCATTTGTCTTGCCGAAGCGCAGATCGAATGGACTGGGCGTGCCGCACACGCCGACGTAAGCGACCTGCAGGTTAGGGAGAATATGCTTTGCCACTTTCAGGGTGATGAAAGCAGAACCGCCGATCTGGGTTGTGTATTCCTTGCCTTTTATCGCCAGCTCCTGAATATCGTTTTCCACATCGGAAATCGGGTTGCTTAAGTTCTCGTCGCCTCCACCGGCGGATGTCTCCACCAGATCGAGCCCGGTGCAGTGAAACATATAGTCATAATTGATAGCGCCAATGCAAATAATATCTAAACCTGCCATGAGATTCTACCTCTTTTGTCCGTGTATTTTTTAGTATTTAAAATGAAGAGCGGTGCGGGATTTTTGCTTTTTCAGCAGGATCTCGCACCAGCACCATTTACAGAATATAACACGGTTTTTCGTTTGTCAAATAAAATGTAAAATTAGTGTAAAAAAGACGCGGAAAAGTGCCGAAAAGCCTTTATTTATAAGAAAAAACTACATTTTTTATTAGAGAAAATAAAGAAAAAAGATGGGGAGAAAGAGTGGAAAATGAGAATGGGAAAATAGGGGAGATGGAGAAAAAGGGAATGGAAAAGTGCGGATGGACAGCGGGTGAAATGTTCAGTATAATTTGATGGAATAGAGATAGAATGGACAGGAAACGAAGGGAGGAGAGTGCGATAAAAGATCGAATCAAGGAAAAGCAGAATGAGAAATCAGAGGGGATGGAAAGAGTGGTTTTAACCCGCCTCCATCTCAGCGCCTCCGCCCTTAAATATTTAGCACTCCTGGCGATGACGGCAGACCACATTGCGGTGATCTGCAGACCGGTTCCGGGATTCCGGACATTTGGGGATCTGGCGTTTCCATTGTTCGCCTTTTTATTAGTAGAAGGTTTTTTTCACACGCGGGATCGCAGATGTTATGGACGGAGGCTGCTTTTGGCGGCGGTTGTGTCGGAGATTCCGTATGATCTGGCATTTTCCGGACGGTGGATGGATGCACAGCACCAGAATGTCTGCCTGACCTTTTTTCTGGCGCTGGTTGCGATGGAGCTGTTAGAGCGGTATGGAAACGGTATCTGGGAGAAGCTGGTGCTAACGGCAGTGTTCTGTACGCTGACAGAAGCGGCGGGAGCAGACGGCGGCGCATGGGGGATGGGAATGGTGCTGGCATTTTATTTTTGTGTAATAGGAAATTCCTTGGAATTCCCTATTACACAAAAAGGCACTAACGTGCCAAGGAACATTCTTTTTCATGAGAAAACGGCAGGGGTGTTTATGAAGATAATCGTTGCCGTCCTCATCGGAGCGTTCGCGTGGCAGGAACCCCTCTGGGTGCTGGCGCTCACGGCCGTCTGCTTCATGTTATATGATGGCTCCAGAGGTCGGAGCAGATTTCGTTCCTTCTTTTATGTCTATTATCCGGCGCATCTTTTGACGCTGTATTTTGTGGGAAAATGGCTGGGATGACTTTTATCCTATAGGAATTTTTGACAATTTTCGGGCGTAAAACACGCCCTTTTTTTATTTCCAGGTCAGGCAAAAAAACTTGACAATAAAGTTAGCATGTGCTAACCTTATGTATGGGTTAGGAGAAACTAATGAAAATTAGTCTCATCTAATGAAAATTAGCTCTCTCTAACAACTGTTAGCAGGCACTAATGAAAATTAATGTACGCGAATCAATTAGATTACCGGCAGATGAAAACAGCCGTTTCCGCCAAGTGAGACATCATGACGGGCAGAAGGTGGAAAAACAGAGGAAGGAGAATCGTATGCAGGGAGCAATGCCGATTTCGATGGCAACCGTAGGAACCGCCTATACGATCAAAAAGATCAGCGGAAACACAGAGGTTCGTTCTCATTTAAAATCCATGGGATTTAACGAGGGAACCGAAGTAAAATTGATAACCCAGCTGGACGGAGACGTGATTATTCACGTAAAGGAGTCCAGAGTGGCTATAAATAAGGATCAGGCAAGACACATTCTGGTCTAAGACAAGGGAATGGGGATATTCCCTTGTCTTAGAGATCGGAAGAGCACACGTCTGAACTCCAGTCACAGTCAACAATCGCGTATGCCGTCTTCTGCTTGAAAAAAGGCAGTTTGGAGTATCCGTCGCGACGTAAAACAAGGCTCAGCAAATATTTGGACTTATAATCATAATTCACTCTGCC
>ENA-UPXC01005017-UPXC01005017.1-human-gut-metagenome-genome-assembly--contig:-NODE-5017-length-11336-cov-2.479705_pt1 | contig 11336 bp, 6 predicted proteins | sample MGYA00250047_ERZ773371 | MGnify/ENA primary metagenome ERZ773371 (study PRJEB29103, sample SAMN06111975) | human gut metagenome | biome: human gut; feature: ankylosing spondylitis patient; material... | reverse complement strand
ATTCGTAGTTGTTCTTGGTGCACTGCTCCATCAGGCCGTCGGCGAGGCTCTTGGCATGGCGGAGCGAAGACGCCGTGACCACGATGACCACATCCATGCACGGGCTCTTGCCCGCCACATCGAGGGCCACGACATCGCGCGCCTTGCTTTCTTCAAGCCACTTCACAAGAGCGGCCGTCTTTTCGGAAGCCGACGCCGTGGAAAATTTGCGGGCCGCCTGTGCCTTGGGGGCAGGGGTGTTAGCGGGGGTTGCCTGAGACGCCGTAGAAGTAGAGTTATGTTGTTCCATCGCCGAGACATACTCCATTTTCGGGTTGATCGCAACGAAAGCCCTGCCCCCTTCGGGGCCCGGAAACCACTGATGGACAGGGTAAAATCCCCTTTTTCGGCTCTTGACCGCTCCGGGCAAATGGGGCAATCCTCGTGTGTCTCGACTTTACGCATTCCGTTTGGAGGACTGTATGATTTTCAACATAGATAAAGAGACGATGCCACGGGAAAAGATTCGGGAAATCCAGCTGAGTCGCCTTCAGGACCTGTGCCGTCGCGTTTACGCCAACGTTCCCTTCTATCGCCGCAGTTTCGACGAAAAGGGCATCAAGCCTGCCGACGTGCAGTCGCTGGACGATCTGAAATTCCTTCCCTTTACCCTGAAGCAGGACATGCGGAACAACTACCCTTACGGGCTGTTCGCCGTCCCTATGGAAATGATCCAGCGCATCCATGCCTCCAGCGGAACCACCGGCAAGGCCACCGTGGTCGGATACACCAAGCGCGATATTGAAACGTGGGCCGAATGCGCCGCCCGCTCTCTGGCCGCGGCCGGAGCCACCGCCAATGACATCGTGCAGGTTTCCTACGGCTACGGCCTGTTCACCGGCGGCCTCGGCGCACACTACGGCGCGGAACGCCTCGGCGCGACCGTCATCCCCATGTCCGGCGGCTCGACCAAGCGTCAGGTCCAGCTCATGCGCGACTTCGGCGCGACCGTGCTCTGCTGTACGCCGTCCTACGCCCTGCATCTCCATGACGCGGGCCTCGAAATCGGGATAAACATCAAGGATCTGCCCCTCCGCCTCGGCGTTTTCGGCGCCGAACCGTGGACCGAGGAAATGCGCCGCGAAATCGAGGACAAGCTCGGCATCACCGCGACGAACATTTACGGCCTGTCCGAAATCATGGGCCCCGGCGTTTCCCAGTCCTGCGCCAAAGAACAACATGGTATGCACATCTGGGAAGACCATTTCCTTCCCGAGATCATCGACCCCGTCTCCGGCGAAATCCTGCCCGAAGGCAGCACCGGCGAGCTGGTCATCACCACGCTGACCAAGCAGGGCATCCCGCTGGTCCGTTACCGTACCCGCGACATCACCTCGCTGAACTACACTCCCTGCTCCTGTGGCCGTACCCATGTGCGCATGAACCGCATCACGGGCCGCAGCGACGACATGCTGATCATCCGCGGCGTGAACGTCTTCCCCTCGCAGATCGAAAGCCTGCTCCTCGAAGTGCAGGGCGTTTCCCCGCACTATCAGCTCATCCTCACCCGCGAGAACAACCTCGACTACGTCGAAGTGCAGGTCGAGCTCGACGGCGCGATGTTCTCCGACGCAATCAAGGATCTCCAGCAGCGCGAACAGCGCATCCAGAAAGGCATCAAGGAATTCCTCGGCGTCACCACCAAGGTTCGCCTTGTGGAGCCGCACTCCATCCCGCGCTCCGAAGGCAAGGCCGTCCGCGTCATCGACAGGCGCGTGATGCAATGATGTCATAATTGGGATTGAGTAAAGATTGGGGAGGGGGAGGGGAAACTTTCTCTAGAAAGTTTCCCCTCCCCCTCCAAATTTCCCAACGCCCTTCCTCCCTGACCCTACCGGCACTCGTCCGGCGACAGGCCGAAACGGCGCATCTTGACGTACAGGCCGCTCCGGGAAATGCCGAGGGCCTTCGCGGTCGCCCGGATGTTGCCCCCGGCCTCCTGAAGCGCCCGGACGATGGTCTCCTTCTCCTGATGCGAAAGGAGCCCGCGAGGGACGGCGGGACGCGGCGCGCCCCCCGGTATGCCCTCGTGATTGAGGATGTTCGCGGGCAACACGTCAATGTCGATGGAGGGCACCCCTTGTGACATATGCACCATCCTTTCTATGACGTTTTCAAGCTCACGGATGTTGCCGGGCCACGGGTAACCGAGGAGCACATCCATAGCCCGATCCGTAACCCGCAAGGGGCCGCGCCCGAGGGAGGCGACGAAGTGATCGAGGAAATGGTTGATCAGAAGCGCGATGTCCGAACTGCGTTCGCGCAGGGGAGGCACGTTGAGAGTGAAGACGTTCAAGCGATAGTAGAGATCCTCGCGGAAGGCGTTCTGACGGATGGCGTTTTCAAGATTGCGGTTCGTGGCGGCGAGCACCCGCACGTTGACGAGGCGGGTGTGTTTGCCTCCCACGCGGGTCACTTCGCCGTTCTGGAGCAGACGGAGCAGGCTGACCTGCGCTTCAAGGGGCATCTCCCCGATTTCATCAAGAAAAATGGTCCCGTTGTCCGCCAGCTCGAATTTGCCGGGCTTCCCAAGGCGGCTCGCGCCCGTAAAAGAGCCTTCATCATAGCCGAAAAGCTCGCTCTGCACGAGGTTGCGCGGCAGTGCCCCGCAGTTCACCACGACGAAAGGCGCGTTGGCCCTCCTGCCCCCGTTGTGGATGGACTGCGCGAAAAGTTCCTTGCCCGTGCCGCTTTCCCCGAGGATGAGGGTGGTCACATCGCTCTGGGCCGCCATGCGGGCCATGCGTACGACCTCCTGCGTGGCGGGCGCGTTACCGACAATGTGATCGAAAGTATAGACGGCCTTGGCCCCGGTGACGCGCACGGCGGATTCCTTGATCCTTTTGGTCTCGCGCAGGGTCAGCACCCGGCCTTTCCCCGATTCCAAGCGGGTGAGCGAAAGCATGCAGTTGAGCGAACCGCCCTTGAGCTGGAGGAACGCTTCCTGATCGCTGAATTGGCCGCTTTCCGAGAGGATCGCCCGGATGATGTCGCTGGAAAAGATGATGTCCTGAATGTTGCCGTGCACAGCGTCCGGCGGCAGGTCGAGCATGGCTTGCGCCTTGTTGTTCAGCGTCCGTATCGTGCCGTCGCCTTCCAGCACGACCACCCCTTCATCCAACATTTCAATGATGGCCTTCTGTTCCTGAAGGAGCAGCCGCAGGCGGAGCTGTTCCGCGATGGCGTGGGCCGCCGCTTCCATCATCCCCCGGGTATGGTGATGGTACAGGGCGCTCGGGAGCGTCACATTGAGCACGCCGACGATGGCGTTCCGGCTGTCCCTGATAGGGGCCGCCGAGCAGAACCAGCCGTGGAACGAGCGGCAGTAATGTTCCGAAGCCAGCGTCTCCACAGGCGTATGTTCCACGAGGCACGTCCCGATGGCATTGGTCCCCGAGGCGCTTTCCGCCGCGAGGTTGCCCGGCGCGAGGTGCGGGATAGGGTAGCTGCCGGTATTGTCCCAGAGCGCGTGCAGGACAATCCCCTGCGCGTCGGACAGGGAAATGAAGCTGCGCGAAGTGCTGATGGGGTTATACAGCTTTTCCATGATGCTTTTGGCCACCGCTACAAGATCCGCGTTCCGATCGAGCAGCTTTTCCAGCGCGGCGGGGCTGAGGGACACTTTTGAGGCGTTGTCCGGCCTGACCCCCTGAAGGCGGCAGCGCTTCCATGAACGCAGGATCAGGGGCCGGACGGCGGATTCGTCCACGGGCTCTTGCCTGTGGAAGCGCTCCCACTGTTCAAGGACCCTTTTGTTCCGCTCGATATGCTCTTCCATGTTCCTCTCCGCACAAAGCGTGTTTACGTATGTCTATTATAAATCATATTCTATGAACATGTCTACAAATACATGCCCACATTTTGCACACCGGGCACACTCTCTGGACGGGGAAGCGAAGATACGGGAACACCAGGGATATTCAGAGCCGCCCACTGTATCGGAATGAATTCCGGGGGTCAGGAAAAAGGCGGAAACGGCCCGGCGCGGCACGCCTCATCCGCCGGAAAGATGGCACATGGCTTGCATTGCCGCAGGCAAGATGTCTTTCTCATCTGGAGGTTCCATGAACACATCTTGTTGCACCAATCCAATCCGCATCAACACGCTGTTGATCAAAAACCGGATTGTCTTCCCCGCCATGTGTACGAAATACGCCGCGCCGGACGGCGGCGTCACGGAGCGTATGCTCCGCTACTACGAAGAGCGTGCCAAGGGTGGGGCCGGGCTTGTCACCATTGAGGCCACATCCGTCGATCCCACCGGCAACTCCTTCTCCCGTGGCCTGAGCATCGCGGACGACGCGCGCCTGCCCGGCCTCACCGATCTGGCCCGCCGCGTGAAACGGCACGGGGCGCGCATTTCCATCCAGCTCCAGCACGGCGGGCGCGCCGCGCTCCCCCAATTTTCGGGCCATGCCGTGCCTCTCGTATCCGCCATCCCCGGCGTGACCCCCTACGACAACAGCGTGATCCTTAGCGAAGAGGAAATCGCCCGCCTCGTGGAATGCTGGGGCAAAGCCGCCATCCGTGCCCGCGAAGCCGGGTTTGACGCCGTGGAAATCCACGGGGCGCACGGCTATCTCATCAGCCAGTTCCTTTCCCCCTATACCAACCGGCGCACCGACGGATACGGCGGTTCGCTGGAAAACCGTATGCGCTTCGCCCTTGAGGTCTGCCGCAAAGTCCGCGAGTCCGTGGGGCCGGATTTCCCGGTCACCTACCGCATGAGCGCCGTTGAAGGGCTTCCCGGCGGCACCACGCTGGAGGATTCCGTCGCTCTCGCCAAGCGGCTGGTAGCCGACGGCATCGACGCTTTGCACGTTTCCGTGGGGCTGCGCGAGACGAATTTCATGGTTTCCCCGCCCGCCTGCGTGGAGAAGGGCTGGAACGCGCCCCTTTCCCGCGCCGTGCGCGACGGCGTTGAGGCCGCCGTGCCCGTCATCGTGGCGGGCCGCGTAGCCGACGAGCAGACGGCTCAGGGCATCATCGATCGCGGGGATGCGGACATGGTGGCGATGGGCCGTGCGCTCATTGCCGATCCGTTCCTGCCCGCCAAGGTCGCGGCGGGCGAGGCCGGAGACATCATCCGGTGCGTGGGCTGCAACGAGGGCTGCGTAGCCGGATCCGCGCGCGGAACGGGCGTCGGGTGCGCCCTGAACCCGTTGTCCGGTGCGGAAGGCAAATATGATCTCGATCCCGTGGCGTCCCCCAAGAAAGTCGCGGTCATCGGCGGCGGCCCCGCCGGGATGCAGGCCGCCCTTGCCGCCCGGTTCCGGGGGCATACGGTGGATCTGTATGAAAAATCGGATCGCCTCGGCGGTCTGCTCAACGTGGCTTGCAAGCCTCCGCACAAAGAAGATTTGGGCCATGTCACGGGCTGGTTCGAGCGACAGTTGAAGCGGGCGGGCGTCGGGCTGCACCTCGGGGCCGCCCTCACATCCGAAGCGGTACGGGATCTCGGCGCGGACGCCGTGATCGCCGCCACGGGCAGCTCCCCGGTCGCCCCCGCCTCTTGCCGCAAGGCCCCGGACGCGCGGCGAGCCCGGAGCACCCGCACCGGTCAAGCCAAAGCCGGGGAAAAGGCGCTCGTCATCGGCGGCGGGCTTATCGGCTGTGAAACCGCCGAGTTCCTCGCCGCGCAGGGTTCGGATGTGACCATCCTCGAACTTCAGCCCGAATTGGCGAAGGATATGGAATCACGTACCCGCCGTTATCTGATGCAGCGCCTCAGGGAGTACGGCACGCGCATCCTTACCGGTACGCAGGTGCTTGAAGTCACCGAAGAAGGCAAGGTGAAAGCCAAATTCCCTTCCGGCTCGGAACGCTGGCTTGACGACTTCGACACGCTCGTGATCGCCGTGGGCTACCGGGCCGAAAACGCCCTTGCCGCCGAGCTTGAAGAGATGGGCTGCCCCTGCGTCCGCGTGGGGGATTGCGCCTCCGTCGGCAAAATCCTGACCGCCATCGAGTCCGGTTTTCAGGCCGGGTGTTCCATCAAGTAAGCGCCCGCTGCGGACGCACCGCCCCAACAGGCCCGCAAGGGCCGGGAGAAATATGATCATTGATTTCAGGCTCCGTCCCGCCACGCGCGGTTTTCTGAATATGCACATCTTCCGCAATCAGGAACGCATCGCCAGCTGGAGCGGCAAGCTCGGCATGGTTCCCCCGCCGTCCGCCAAACAGGGCGACATGGAGCTGATGCTCAAGGAAATGGAGGAAGGCGGCGTGACGCTGGGTGTCGTGCCGGGCCGTCAGGCCAACGCCTTCATGGGTAACGTGCCCAACGAGGACATCGCCGCCATCGTCGCGGATTACCCGGGAAAATTCATCGGCGTCGCCGGGATCGATCCGACGAACCGCGCCAAGGCGCTGGAGGAGATCGAGCGTTTCGTGGTGAACGGGCCGCTCAAGGCCGTGGGCATGGAGCCCGGCGTGCTGGCCAGCCCCATGTATGCCGATGACCGCCGCATCTACCCCATATACGAATACTGCGCCGAGCACGGCATCCCGGTGCTGCTCATGGGCGGCGGGGGCAACGGCCCGGATCTCAGCCACAGCAACCCGATCATCATCGACCGGGTGTGCGGCGACTTCCCCGAAATGACCGTGATCAACACGCACGGCGGCTACCCGTGGGTTACGGAAATCCTGTTCGTGGCCTTCAAGCGCCCCAACCTGTACCTCTGCCCTGACATGTACATGTACAATATGCCCGGCGTGAGCGATTACGTCATGGCCGCCAATACCTTCCTCTCCGAGCGTTTCCTGTTCGGCACGGCCTATCCGTTCATCGGCTTCCGCGAAGGCGTGGAGCAGTTCAAGGCGCTGCCCTTCAAGCCTGAAGTCTTGCCCAACCTGCTGTACCGCAACGCGATCAAGGCGCTCAAGCTCGATATCCCGTGCGGGGAATAATCCCCCGGCGGGACGCTTTCAGCCCCTGTTGAGGGCGTCCCGCCGGACGCACGTCCCCCCTTATTCCCGAAAAAGCCGACGACGGAAAGCATTTCCGCCGGAAGGCTTTGCTGCGCCCTCCCGTCCGGCGGTCGCGGCTTTCACGGAGGCCCTATGTCCCCCCATTCATCCAAAGCCATGACCCGACATGCAGGGTTTATTTTTTCCATTTTGACCATCTGCTATGCGCTCGTCAGTTTCTTTCGGACATCCACGAGCACCCTCGCCGTGGACATCATGCGCGAATTCGCCGTCGGCGGCGGGCTCATGTCGGTCATGAGCTCCGCCTATTTTTACCCGTACGGGTTCATGCAGATCCCGGCGGGCATCCTTTCGGACCGCTGGGGTTCGCGCAACACCATCGCCTCGTTCCTCCTTATCGGGGCGGCGGGGTCGCTCCTGTTCGCCCTTTCCGGCTCGGTAACGGCGGCGACGGCCGGCCGCGTACTCATCGGCGTCGGCATGGGCATGGTCTTCGTGCCCGCCTTGCGGGTGATCCTGTACTGGTTCCCTCCGGCACGGCACGCCCTCGGCACGGGCTTGATCCTTTCCCTCGGCACGGGCGGTATGCTCCTCGCCACCTATCCGCTCATGCTGCTCTCGCAGGCCGTGGGCTGGCGCGGCAGTATGTTCGCGGCTACGGCGGCGACCGTGCTTGTGGCCAGCGCCACATGGCTGTGGGTACGCAACCGCCCCGAAGAGGCCGGGTACGCCCCGGCATGGGTTTCCATCGCTCCCCGCAAACACCCCGCCCCGCCCTTGCGTGAAACCATGCTCCGCATCGTCCGCAGCCGCACCTATTGGAGCGTATCCACATGGTTCTTCTGCATGTACGGGTCGTTCTACGCCATGACCGGGCTCTGGGCCGGGCCGTATTTCATTCAAGGCTACGGCCTCGACAAGGGCACGGCAGGCGGCATCCTTTTCTGCATGGCCCTCGGCGCGGTGGTCGGCCCGTCGCTGGTGGGGGTCGTCGTGACGTGGGTCCGGTGGTCCAAGGGTGTCTTGCTCCTCGCCGCCAGCGGCGTCACCATCCTGCTCGCCGCGCCGCTGCTTGCGGAGCATCCCGTGCTCCCCGCCTCCCTGCTCCCGGTCTGGAGCCTCGCCTTCGGCATCTTCTGCGGCGGGTTCGGCGGCATCGCCCTCACCAAGGTACAAGAGGACTTCCCCCCCGAAATCGTGGGCACGGCCACCGGGATGATCAACATCTACTCCTATATAGGGACGGCCCTGCTTCAGCTCGCCAGCGGGTGGATCATGGAAGCGCAGGCCCCCGGTCAGGCCGCCTACGGCATCGGACAATACGCCTCCATGTTCATCCTGTTCATGGCCATGTTCGTGACCGCCTTTTCCGCAACCCTGCTCGGCCTCGGCAAGAGCCGGGGCAATGCGACGGATGTCTTTTCCCCAATGGGCGAAGGCGAAACCAAGAGCGCCTGAGTTTCAGCCACCTTGGACGGCACCGGAGGGAGGAACCCCTTTAATGTGAGAGCCCACACGGGGTATGCCTCCTCCGGCCCCTCCACTTCCCTACTAGGCTTCGCTGATGGGAAAACGGCGCGCGGGGAATTCATTCAGGTTTGCGCGGAATGCCTTTCCCCATGCTTTTTCCCATAGGCGAAATGCCGCCCACGATGCCTTTCATTTACCCCACCTCCGTTTTCCGTTGAGCGGCAATGCCGCCGAGGGAAATACGCATAAGCTCAAAGCACAACCCGCGTGCCAGCGGGAATTCACCCGCTCCCACTTGTGCCGACTCCGGCGCGCCCGCACTGACGGGGGAACCTCTTGCAGGGCCAGGGGGGCAAAGCCTCCCAGTAAAGCACGAAGCGGAGCCCCAGCGGGACTCGCGCATTTTCCGTTTGCCCGGCGGAGGCTTTTCCGGTATCACTTTCTAGTATGTAAAAGGCGATAATCTGTTTTTTTCGCAGTGTTCAGGCTAGTAGGTTTTTCTCCGGATGGTCACTCCATGCCCGCACTCATGATTCAGGCGCCGGATCAGGCGTCCCCAGCCCTGCACGCAGCCTTGTATGCGGAATGGCAAAAATTCCGCGACGGGACCGCCCCCGTGGATCCCGAATATATCCCCCCGTTCATCCTCGCCTCTTGGGAGCGCTGCCGGGAATCCGGCATTACCACGGAAGCCAACAGCATTGTACGCGTGGACGCGCTGCTCCTTGAGCAGGCCCAGCGCCTCAACAGCGATCTGCTGTGCAGCGCCCGTTCCATCATGGACAAACTGTTTTCCGTGGTGCGCGCCACGCAGTGCAGCATTTCGCTGACAGACGGCTCAGGGCTCGTACTGCACACCCTGCGGAGTGAGGGCGACGGGCCCGACGTGCTTCCCGGCCAGATCGCCACGGAAGCCGTATCCGGCACCAACGGCATCGGGACTTGCCTTGTCGAACAGGAGACCGTGACCATCATCGGCGCACAGCACTATTGCGCCCGGCATCATGTCTGGAGCTGCACCGCATCCCCCATCCGCTACGAAGACGGCACGCTTGCAGGCGTCCTCAATGTTTCCATCGCCCGGGAATCCTATCATCTGCATACGCGGGGCATGGTGGAGGCTTCGGCCCACGCCATCGCGGAACAGCTCCACCTGCGGGCCGCTCTCGGCAGGCAGCGTGCGATCATGGAAGTGCTGGACGAGGGCATCCTTGAGGTCGGCGCCTCGGGTGAAATCCATTCCGCCAATGGGCGCGGGCTATCCATGCTCGGGCTGGAGGCGTTGCCGCCCCATCTCCACTTGCGGGACACGGTGCTTTCCGAGGCAGTGCGCCGCGACATCCTTGACGAACACAATGCCTTTCAGGATCGGGAAGCCCTGCTGCATACCGCGAACGGCACGCTCCCGTGCGTGCTCTCCTTCGCGCCGCTCGGTATGGGCAAGGGCGGCGTGTTGGCCCTGCGCGAATCGCGCCGCCTGTGCGGGTTCGCGGCCCGCACCATCGGGGCCGGGGCGGTCTACGCGCTTGACGATATTCCGGGCGATTCCCCCGCCATTGCCCAGGCACGGGAGGCGCTCCGCCGCGCCGCGCGGCATGACGCTCCGGTCCTGCTCACGGGTGAGGAAGGGACGGAGCGGCACGGCTTCGCTCAGGCCATCCACAACGCGGGACGCCGCCGGGAGGCCCCCTTCGTCGCCGTGCACTGCCCAGGCATCCCGCGCAGCCTTATGCGCAGCGAACTGTTTGGATTCGATGGGGAAGGCGGCAGGCCCGGCAAATGCGAGCTGGCGGATGGCGGCACGCTGTTCCTCGACGGCGTGGAAGCCCTCCCCCTGACGGCACAGATGGGGATCGTGCGCCTGCTGCGCGGCGGAGAAACCGCCCGCGTCGGCGGAGGGCAAGGCCGCACAGTGAACGTCCGCCTTATCGCCGGGGCAGGCCCGGGGCTTTCCGAAGCCGTGCGCGAAGGGCTTTTTCTTAAAGAACTGCATGAACTTTTACGGGAATATACCATAACGGTTCCACCGCTGCGTGAAAGGCGTTCGGACATTGAGGCTCTTGCCGCCCGTTGCGCTTCCCGGTTCGCGCAGGCCCTCGGCAAACAGCCGAAGCCCATCGCCCCCGAAGCTATGGAGGCTCTGCTCAGGTATTCGTGGCCCGGCAATGTCCGGGAGCTGGAAACCGTTCTGGAGCGGGCCGTGGCCCTTGCCGAAGGCGACGTCATCGGGCTTTCCGATCTTCACGCCCGGATCTCCGCAGCAGAGGTTTCCGCACCCACAGGAAAACCGCTGCCCGGCCACGAAGCGAAACGCCTGCTCGCCGCGCTCGAACGGACGGCGGGCAATGTCCGCGAAGCCGCCAAACTCCTCGGCATCTCACGCGGCGGCTTCTACGTGAAGCTCAAAAAACTCGGCCTCAACCCCGACGAATACCGCTAGCCATAACGCCTGACGCCTCCGGATGTGACCGGAAGTATGCTCTCTGCGATCCTTCCGGCTCATGGCGGCCATGCCGGTATCGCGTTCTTCATCCATAATCCCTTCCCCCTGACCTTCCAGGTCGTCCCTTGCGGCCATTTCTCCCATAAATGGCCTCCTCAAGCTGTGTCCATAAAAAAGACATGTTCATATACACATGGTTTCAATATGAACAGCATTGAAGACACTTTTCACGATATGCCTTTCTAATGTTGCAAAATGATTCTTCTTTTCCGTACATCCGTGTAACATGCTGATATTGGCCCACTCTTTGCTGTTCTCATAGGCAGGATACCGTTACAGGGGCAATCCGGTCCCCATCCTGGAGAGAAACGGCTTTCCGTGGGGGATCAGATTCTTTTCAATCTTTCGCTGTGGTTGCGTCGTGGGACAGTCCGCGTGGCGGGCAGCAGCC
>ENA-UPXC01005014-UPXC01005014.1-human-gut-metagenome-genome-assembly--contig:-NODE-5014-length-11341-cov-3.678089_pt1 | contig 11341 bp, 9 predicted proteins | sample MGYA00250047_ERZ773371 | MGnify/ENA primary metagenome ERZ773371 (study PRJEB29103, sample SAMN06111975) | human gut metagenome | biome: human gut; feature: ankylosing spondylitis patient; material... | reverse complement strand
AGCCCTGCTTCTTCGAGAAACAGCGTAATTTTGTGGCCATTGGGTGTCGGGGCGAAATAGAGATCGATCATTGCAGCTCCGGTTGTCTAATCATCTGAACACCACAAGTATAGAAAGCGCGGCGACTTACGTGAGTATTCGTCACGTGACAGTGACAAAAAGGCTCTATAGTTTGATAGCCAGCCCCCTTTATTGCCGAGGACATAATGAGTAAACCCGCTATCACGCTTTGGTCAGATGCCCACTGTTTCTCCCCTTATGTGTTATCCGCCTGGGTGGCGTTGCAGGAAAAAGGCCTGTCGTTTCATATCAAGACCATCGACCTCGACAGCGGTGAACATTTGCAACCGACGTGGCAAGGTTACGGTCAGACACGCCGTGTGCCGTTATTACAAATCGATGATTTTGAGTTGAGTGAATCTTCTGCCATTGCGGAGTATCTGGAAGATCGATTTGCGCCACCGACCTGGGAACGTATTTATCCGCTTGATTTAGAAAATCGTGCACGTGCACGACAGATTCAGGCCTGGCTGCGCAGCGATCTGATGCGCATCCGCGAAGAGCGTCCGACGGATGTTGTCTTTGCGGGGGCGAAAAAAGCGCCACTAACGGCCGAGGGAAAAGCCAGTGCAGAGAAACTGTTCGCGATGGCAGAACATTTGTTAGTACTGGGTCAGCCGAATTTATTTGGTGAATGGTGCATTGCTGATACTGATCTGGCGCTAATGATTAACCGCCTGGTACTACATGGCGATGAGGTGCCAGAACGCCTGGTGGATTATGCAACATTCCAGTGGCAGCGAGCGTCTGTCCAGCGTTTTATTGCACTTTCGGCGAAGCAATCTGGCTGATAGCAACGACAGAATCCAGTATCATAGCTTACGTTTTTTCGACGAGGAGTGAGTGATGAAACTGATGTTTGCATCGGACATTCATGGGTCGTTACCGGCGACGGAACGTGTTCTGGAGTTGTTTGCCCAAAGCGGTGCCCAGTGGCTGGTGATCCTTGGCGACGTGTTGAATCACGGCCCGCGTAATGCTTTACCGGAGGGTTACGCGCCAGCCAAAGTCGCTGAACGGCTTAATGAAGTGGCACATAAGGTTATCGCTGTGCGCGGCAACTGCGACAGCGAAGTGGATCAAATGCTGCTGCATTTCCCGATAACCGCGCCGTGGCAACAGGTATTACTGGAAAAACAACGTCTGTTTTTGACGCATGGTCATCTTTTTGGCCCGGAAAATCTGCCTGCTTTAAACCAGAACGATGTGCTGGTGTACGGCCATACCCATCTGCCAGTGGCAGAACAGCGGGGGGAGATTTTCCACTTCAACCCCGGCTCGGTGAGTATTCCGAAAGGCGGTAATCCGGCGAGTTATGGCATGCTGGATAATGACGTACTTAGTGTAATCGCACTCAATGATCAAAGTATCATTGCGCAGGTCGCGATTAATCCGTAATTTACCCACAACTCAAAATGCGCCGTAAGAGCGCCAGAAAAAGAAGGTTTCCTGATAATGGAACAGCGTCGTTTGGCAAGTACTGAATGGGTGGATATTGTCAATGAAGAGAACGAAGTCATTGCACAAGCCAGCCGGGAACAAATGCGGGCACAGTGTCTGCGTCATCGTGCAACTTACATCGTCGTGCATGATGGCATGGGCAAAATTCTGGTCCAGCGTCGTACCGAGACAAAAGACTTTTTACCCGGCATGTTAGATGCGACCGCAGGCGGTGTGGTTCAGGCCGATGAGCAACTGCTGGAATCCGCGCGTCGCGAAGCGGAAGAAGAGTTGGGCATTGCCGGTGTCCCCTTTGCCGAGCACGGGCAGTTCTATTTCGAAGATAAAAATTGCCGTGTCTGGGGCGCATTGTTCAGCTGCGTCTCTCACGGTCCCTTCGCCCTACAGGAAGATGAAGTCAGTGAAGTTTGCTGGCTGACGCCGGAAGAAATCACCGCACGCTGCGATGAGTTCACTCCAGACTCGCTGAAAGCGCTGGCGTTGTGGATGAAGCGCAATGCCAAAAATGAAGCCGTAGAGACTGAAACGGCAGAATGAAAAAAGAGCCGCAATTGCGGCTCTTAACATTTTTAGTGGTAGCCCATCAACTGAGCGCCGATCACTACGACGCTGGACATAATAAACAGCAGTCCAAGTAGGGTCGCGCCCACCTTCAGCCAGTTACGGAAGTCCACCCTGCACACACCGAGAGTTGCCATTAACGAAGCTGAGGTTGGGTAAATGATGTGACTGAAGCCATCACCAAACTGGAATGCCAGCACGGTAACCTGACGGTTAACACCGACCAGATCGCCAAGCGGTGCCAGTAACGGCATGGTTAACGCCGCCTGACCAGAACCGGACGTCACGAAGAAATTAAATACCGCCTGGAAGAGCAACATAAACCAGGCCGCGACCGCGTTGTCCAGACCGCTAATGGCATTGGCAATGCTGTTGAGGATAGTATTTAACACGCTGGCATCACCTGCTTCACCATTACCAACCAGCAGCAAAATCCCTTTGGCGAAACCCACCAGCAGGGCAGGGGCGATCATCATTCGCGCCCCTTCGGTAAAGGATGAAGCCATGGTATTAACCGTCATGCCGTTAAGGCGGAAAACAACGCCGATGATGCCAATCACCAGACCCATGGTGAAGAACTGGCTGGCAATTTCTGGAATAAACCAGGCATTAACGATCACGCCCCAAATCACCCAGACCATTACGGCGGTCAGGACAATCAATACCAGCCAGTCACCAAAGGTAAACGGACGTTGTTCAACATCCGCCTGCTTTTCACGAAAGAAGCGGTCGGACTCATGCACGCGTGACAGAAGAGGATTCTTTTTCACTCGTGAGGCGTACACCATGGTAAAGATCAGGCCAATCAGAGTGGCGATAACCCACACCACGATGCGCAACCCGGAGCCAGAAAGCACCGGAACGCCGGCAATCCCCTGAGCAACGACCACACAAAACGGGTTCATCCACGAACTGGCAAAACCGATTTGCGTGGCAATATAGGTCACCAGGACGGTGGTAATACTGTCATAGCCCAGCCGGACCATTAGCGGTGCGATGATAATGGCAAAGGCGACGGCCTCTTCTCCCATACCAAATACCGCGCCGCCAAGTGAAAACAGAATAAACAGCGCAGGAATAAAGAGAATTTCATTCCCGCGGGTATGGCGAATAAGCGCCAGGATACCGTTATCAATGGTTCCTGTACGCATCACAATGCCAAACGCGCCGCCAATCACCAGCATAAACATGATGATGCCAACGGCTGTCCCGTATTTCGATCCTGAGGTTAACCCTTCAAACGGGAAGTTCATCAGGCCCGGGCGTTCATCGCCCGTCGTGAACAGCTGTACGCGGTGATACTCAGGTTCGCCTGCTTCGTTAGTCAGAATGCGAAATGAGTGTGGATCTACGACTTTGCGTGTTTTTGTTTGACCATCAACCTGATACTGCACTTCCTGACTGTCAAACATCCCCACCGGAACTACCCAGGTGGCAAGGCTGGTTAAAATAGCAACAAAAAAGATAATCACCAACGTATCGGGCATTGCCCATCTTCTTGTTGGTTTGGATTCAGTGATTGCGGACATAGCGCAAATATTCCCTTGCACAAAACAAAGTGGTAAGTATGCAAAGTGAAATGGCGCAATTCATTGATGCAGCGCAGTTAAGCAAGATAATCAGAAAGGATTAATGCAAATTAAGAGAATAAAAAACCGGAAATAGTGACTATTTCCGGTTCAGATATCCGCAGCGCAAAGCTGCGGATGATGACGAGATTACTGCTGCTGTGCAGACTGAATCGCAGTCAGCGCGATGGTGTAGACGATATCGTCAACCAGTGCGCCACGGGACAGGTCGTTAACCGGCTTGCGCATACCCTGCAGCATCGGCCCGATGGAGATCAGGTCGGCAGAACGCTGTACCGCTTTGTAGGTGGTGTTACCGGTGTTCAGATCCGGGAAGATGAACACGGTAGCGCGACCTGCAACCGGAGAGTTCGGCGCTTTGGATTTCGCAACGTCAGCCATTACCGCAGCGTCGTACTGCAGCGGACCGTCGATCATCAGGTCAGGACGTTTTTCCTGCGCCAGACGAGTTGCTTCGCGAACTTTTTCTACGTCGCTACCTGCACCAGAAGTACCGGTGGAGTAGGAGAGCATAGCAACGCGCGGTTCGATACCGAAGGCCGCAGCGGAATCAGCGGACTGAATCGCGATTTCTGCCAGCTGTTCAGCGGTCGGATCCGGGTTGATCGCACAGTCACCGTAAACGTAAACCTGTTCCGGCAGCAGCATGAAGAACACGGAAGATACCAGGGAGCTGCCCGGTGCAGTTTTGATCAGCTGCAGCGGCGGACGGATGGTGTTTGCGGTAGTGTGAACAGCACCGGAAACCAGACCATCAACTTCATCCTGTTCCAGCATCAGCGTACCGAGCACCACGTTGTCTTCCAGCTGTTCGCGGGCAACGGTTTCGGTCATGCCTTTGTTCTTACGCAGTTCGACCAGACGACCAACATAGCTTTCGCGAACCACTTCTGGATCAACGATTTCAATCCCTGCACCCAGTTCTACACCCTGAGACGCTGCAACACGGTTGATCTCTGCCGGATTACCCAGCAGTACGCAAGTTGCGATACCACGTTCAGCACAGATAGCGGCTGCTTTAACGGTACGCGGTTCGTCACCTTCCGGCAGTACGATACGTTTGCCCGCTTTGCGCGCAAGTTCAGTCAGCTGATAACGGAACGCAGGCGGAGACAGACGACGGCTGCGCTCAGAAGTGGCAGTCAGAGATTCGATCCAGTCAGCGTTGATGTAGTTAGCAACGTATTCCTGAACTTTCTCGATACGTTCGTGATCGTCAACCGGAACTTCCAGGTTGAAGCTCTGCAGGCTCAGAGAGGTCTGCCAGGTGTTGGTGTTCACCATAAATACCGGCAGGCCGGTAGCGAAAGCACGTTCGCACAGTTTAGAAATGCGCGCGTCCATTTCGTAGCCGCCAGTCAGCAGCAGGGCACCGATTTCTACGCCGTTCATGGCAGCCAGGCAAGCGGCAACCAGCACGTCAGGACGGTCTGCGGAAGTCACCAGCAGAGAACCGGCACGGAAGTGCTCCAGCATGTGCGGAATGCTGCGTGCGCAGAAAGTGACGGATTTAACGCGGCGAGTATTGATGTCGCCTTCGTTGATGATGGTCGCATTCAGGTGGCGAGCCATATCGATCGCACGAGTCGCGATCAGGTCAAAGCTCCACGGCACAGCGCCGAGAACCGGCAGCGGGCTGGATTCTTGCAGCTTCGCCGGATCAACATTGTTTACTTTAGCTTTGGAAGAGTCGTCGAAAATCTCGGACAGATCCGGGCGAGTACGACCCTGTTCATCAACCGGTGCGTTCAGTTTGTTAACGATAACGCCGGTGATGTTGGTGTTTTTGGCACCGCCGAAGCTGTTGCGGGTCAGTTCGATACGCTCTTTCAGCTGTTCCGGGGTGTCAGTGCCCTGAGACATAACGAAGACGATTTCCGCATTCAGCGTTTTAGCGATTTCGTAGTTCAGAGACTGGGCAAACTGGTGCTTACGTGTCGGGACCAGACCTTCAACCAGAACGACTTCAGCGTCTTTGGTGTTAGCGTGGTAGTTTGCGACGATCTCTTCCATCAGCACATCTTTCTGATTGCTGGAAAGCAGACCTTCAACGTAGCTCATTTTCAGCGGTTCAGCGGCCGTCGTGGTGGAAGAGTTCGCACGCACGATAGTCGTAGTCTGATCGGGCGCATCGCCACCGGTACGCGGCTGAGCGATAGGTTTGAAAACGCTCAGACGAACGCCTTTGCGTTCCATTGCACGGATCACGCCAAGGCTGACGCTGGTCAGACCGACGCTGGTTCCGGTAGGGATCAGCATAATAATACGGGACACGGTTTATCCTCTTTCGTTACCGCCGATTTGGCGGGTTACAAAACAGCACCGCCAGCTGAGCTGGCGGTGTGAAATCAGGCAGTCAGGCGGCTCGCGTCTTGCGCGATAACCAGTTCTTCGTTGGTTGGGATAACCACCGCAGGACGGGTACCTTCTTTGTTGATGAAACCAGATTTGCCGAAACGTGCAGCCAGGTTGCGTTCATGATCAACTTCAAAGCCCAGCACGCCCAGTTTGCCCAGAGACAGTTCACGAACCATCGCGGCATTTTCACCGATACCACCGGTGAATACAACAGCGTCCAGACGACCATCCATCAGCGCAGTGTAGGCACCGATGTATTTCGCCAGGCGGTGGCAGTAAACGTCCATTGCGCGCTTCGCGTCTTCTTTCGTCGCGTAGTTGTCTTCAACATAGCGGCAGTCGCTGGTCACTTCGGTCAGACCCAGCAGGCCAGACTCTTTGGTCAGCAGTTTGTTGATTGCGTCAACGCTCATGCCCAGGGTGTCGTGCAGGTGGAAGATGATCGCCGGATCGATATCACCAGAACGGGTACCCATGACCAGACCTTCCAGCGGGGTCAGGCCCATAGAGGTGTCAACGCATTTACCGTTGCGGATAGCAGAAACGGAACCACCGTTGCCCAGGTGGCAGGTGATGATGTTCAGTTCTTCTACCGGTTTGTTCAGCATTTTTGCCGCTTCCTGGGTTACATAGAAGTGGCTGGTGCCGTGCGCGCCGTAACGACGGATGCCGTGCTCTTTGTACAGGTTGTACGGCAGGGCGTAGAGGTAAGACTCTTCCGGCATAGTCTGGTGGAACGCGGTGTCAAATACAGCAACGTTTTTGTCTTTCAGCTGTGGGAAAGATTTCAGAGCTTCTTCGATACCGATCAGGTGAGCCGGGTTGTGCAGCGGTGCAAAAGAAGCTGCATCTTTGATACCCTGAATAACAGACTCATCGATCACTACGGAGCTGGTATACTTTTCGCCGCCGTGTACGATACGGTGACCGATAGCAGTCAGCTGCGCAGACAGTTCTGGTTTTTGTGCCAGAATAGTATTAACGATAAAGTTGAGCGCTTCGCTGTGAGCGGCGCCTGCACCTAAAGCCGCTTCCTGTTTATTGCCGTCCATTTTCCATTTGATACGTGCTTCGGGCAGGTGGAAACATTCGGCTAAACCAGAAAGGTACTCTTCACCATTTACTGCATCGATGATGGCAAATTTCAGTGAAGAACTACCGCAGTTCAGAACCAGTACTAACTTACTCGACATGGAAGTACCTATAATTGATACGTGGCTAAAAAAACGTCAGGGAGCCATAGAGCGTAGCGCATGATGACACCGACATTTATGATTAACATCATGCACTGCAAATTTTTTTTGCATGATGGAAGAAATATCTTGAGTCTATGCCATTTTGCGTAATTTTCAGCCAATGGCATAATGTATATGAATTTGACGACTCAATGAATATGTACTACTTAGGCCTTCAGGCTGCTAAAGGATACCTGATAGTGGGTATGGAAGACAAAATGTTTTGAACGTTGTCCCGCTGAGTTGTGAATTTGCACAAATTTTTGAATCTTTATATGTGAAGTTGAGGTGAAGCATGTCAACGCCGGATAATCGTTCTGTTAATTTTTTTAGCTTGTTTCGCCGGGGACAGCATTACTCAAAGACGTGGCCGCTGGAAAAACGCCTTGCCCCGGTCTTTGTCGAAAATCGCGTTATCAAGATGACGCGTTATGCGATCCGTTTTATGCCGCCGATCGCCGTATTTACTCTCTGCTGGCAGATTGCCTTGGGCGGTCAGCTTGGGCCGGCAGTTGCCACTGCGCTATTCGCCTTAAGTTTACCCATGCAGGGATTGTGGTGGCTGGGCAAGCGTTCTGTCACGCCATTACCCCCTGCTATCCTCAACTGGTTTTATGAAGTTCGCGGTAAATTGCAGGAGTCTGGACAGGTGTTGGCACCCGTTGAAGGCAAGCCTGATTACCAGGCATTAGCTGACACGCTTAAGCGCGCCTTCAAACAACTGGATAAAACTTTCCTTGATGATTTGTAATTGACCCCTGATTACGCATATAAAAGAAGGCATACTCAGCCTTCTTTTTTTTCACCGTAATAGAGTGATACAGGAGTCAACAATGGAAATGACCAACGCGCAACGTCTTATTTTGTCTAACCAGTACAAGATGATGACTATGCTCGATCCGGCAAATGCTGAACGTTACCGTCGCCTGCAAACAATTATTGAGCGTGGTTACGGATTACAGATGCGTGAATTGGATCGCGAGTTTGGCGAGCTGAAAGAAGAAACCTGCCGCACTATCATCGACATTATGGAGATGTATCATGCGTTGCATGTTTCCTGGTCTAATTTGCAGGACCAGCAATCCATCGATGAACGTCGTGTCACCTTCCTCGGCTTTGACGCCGCCACTGAAGCACGTTACCTCGGTTATGTCCGCTTTATGGTTAATGTGGAAGGGCGCTATACCCATTTTGACGCTGGGACTCATGGTTTTAACGCCCAGACGCCAATGTGGGAAAAATATCAGCGCATGCTTAATGTGTGGCATGCCTGCCCGCGTCAGTACCATTTGAGCGCCAACGAAATTAATCAGATTATCAACGCCTGAGGAGGCCCGCGTGCGGTGCAAAGGTTTTCTGTTTGATCTTGATGGAACGCTGGTGGATTCCCTGCCTGCGGTAGAACGGGCGTGGAGCAACTGGGCCAGACGTCATGGGTTAGCGCCGGAAGAGGTGCTGGCTTTCATTCACGGTAAACAGGCGATCACCTCTCTGCGCCATTTTATGGCGGGCAAATCCGAGGCTGATATTGCCGCCGAGTTTACGCGTCTGGAGCAAATCGAGGCCACGGAAACCGAAGGTATTACCGCGCTTCCGGGGGCAATCGCCTTACTCAATCATTTGAATAAAGCAGGTATTCCGTGGGCCATTGTGACTTCTGGCTCCATGCCGGTAGCGCGAGCGCGCCATAAAATAGCTGGGCTTCCCGCACCAGAGGTGTTTGTAACCGCTGAGCGAGTGAAGCGCGGAAAACCAGAACCTGATGCGTATCTGTTAGGCGCGCAGCTGCTGGGGCTTGCGCCGCAGGAGTGTGTGGTGGTAGAAGATGCTCCCGCTGGCGTGCTTTCTGGCCTGGCGGCGGGTTGCCATGTCATTGCGGTTAACGCTCCGGCAGATACCCCGCGCCTGAATGAGGTCGATTTGGTCCTCCACAGTCTGGATCAAATTACTGTGACCAAACAGCCAAATGGCGATGTTATTATTCAGTGAAACACCTGATCATGATTTAGCCCCGTCTCGTCGGGGCTTTTTTATGGCAGAATCAAGTCATCTCCCTCAATTAACAAGGATAAGTTGTGAACGGTGAATTGATTTGGGTTCTTTCATTACTGGCCGTTGCCATCGTCTTGTTTGCGACGGGCAGAGTGCGTATGGATGCGGTCGCTTTGTTTGTTATTGTCGCGTTTGCATTAAGCGGAACGCTGACGGTCCCCGAAGTATTTTCCGGCTTTTCTGATCCTAACGTTGTCCTGATTGCCGCCTTGTTTATTATTGGCGATGGTTTGGTCCGTACCGGTGTTGCCACCGTAATGGGAACATGGCTGGTCAAAGTGGCGGGCAACAGTGAAATCAAAATGTTGGTTTTGTTGATGCTGACCGTCGCGGGGCTTGGCGCGTTTATGAGTTCAACCGGCGTTGTCGCTATCTTTATTCCCGTGGTGTTAAGCGTTGCCATGCGTATGCAAACTTCGCCGTCACGTCTGATGATGCCGTTAAGTTTTGCCGGGCTGATTAGCGGCATGATGACGCTGGTGGCGACGCCGCCGAACCTGGTAGTCAACAGTGAATTGCTGCGTGAAGGCTATCACGGCTTCAGTTTCTTTAGCGTAACACCTATTGGCCTGGTCGTGCTGGTGCTGGGTATTTTGTATATGTTAGTGATGCGTTTCATGCTGAAAGGGGATACCCAGACCCCGCAGCGCGAAGGCTGGACGCGTCGAACCTTTCGCGATCTTATCCGTGAATATCGACTGACCGGGCGTGCGCGACGTCTGGCTATTCGCCCCGGATCGCCAATGATTGGTCAACGGCTGGATGATCTCAAATTACGTGAGCGTTATGGCGCTAACGTCATCGGTGTTGAACGCTGGCGGCGTTTTCGTCGCGTTATCGTGAACGTTAATGGGGTTTCTGAATTTCGCGCGCGTGACGTTTTGCTTATTGATATGTCTGCGGCTGATGTCGATCTCCGGCAATTTTGTAGTGAGCAATTGCTGGAGCCGATGGTACTGCGCGGCGAGTATTTTTCTGACCAGGCCCTTGATGTGGGCATGGCAGAGATTTCATTAATTCCTGAGTCAGAGCTTATTGGTAAATCGGTGCGCGAAATTGGTTTTCGTACCCGCTACGGACTGAATGTGGTGGGGCTAAAGCGCAATGGCGTGGCGCTGGAAGGTTCGCTGGCGGATGAGCCTCTGCTGCTGGGCGATATCATCCTGGTTGTGGGTAACTGGAAACTGATCGGTATGCTGGCCAAACAGGGCCGCGACTTCGTAGCGCTGAACTTACCGGAAGAGGTGAGTGAAGCATCGCCCGCGCACAGCCAGGCACCCCATGCCATTTTCTGTCTGGTGCTAATGGTGGCGTTAATGCTGACAGATGAAATTCCTAATCCTGTTGCCGCTATCATCGCCTGCCTGCTGATGGGGAAATTCCGCTGTATAGATGCTGAAAGCGCCTATAAATCCATTCACTGGCCGAGCATTATTTTGATCGTTGGGATGATGCCGTTTGCTGTGGCATTACAGAAAACGGGAGGTGTCGCGCTGGCGGTGAAAGGGCTGATGGACATTGGCGGTGGTTACGGGCCACATATGATGCTGGGTTGTTTGTTTGTCTTGTCGGCGGTTATTGGGCTATTTATCTCTAATACCGCGACGGCGGTGTTGATGGCTCCGATTGCGCTGGCTGCTGCCAAAACGATGGGGGTGTCGCCTTATCCATTCGCGATGGTCGTGGCGATGGCAGCATCCGCCGCCTTTATGACACCGGTTTCTTCACCTGTTAACACACTGGTTTTAGGTCCGGGAAATTACAGCTTCAGTGACTTTGTGAAGTTGGGGGTACCGTTCACCATTATCGTGATGGCGGTTTGTGTGGTGATGATCCCGATGCTGTTTCCCAGCACCTTCACCTGCATCTCAGAGTTTTTCATATCTGCATACCGCTCAAGTTTTGACTCACAGGAAATCTTTTTCTCACCCGCAAAAACTTCTTTCACTCTCTGTTCTGTCTCTTTTGAGTAGGGTTCTTCATACTCCACATCGATCAGTTCAACGAATGTCTCTCCCAGCAGTT
>ENA-UPXC01005005-UPXC01005005.1-human-gut-metagenome-genome-assembly--contig:-NODE-5005-length-11364-cov-3.683796_pt1 | contig 11364 bp, 10 predicted proteins | sample MGYA00250047_ERZ773371 | MGnify/ENA primary metagenome ERZ773371 (study PRJEB29103, sample SAMN06111975) | human gut metagenome | biome: human gut; feature: ankylosing spondylitis patient; material... | reverse complement strand
AAAAAAAATGCTTACTTTGCAGACCAAATCAGATTTTTGGAGAAATTGATTATTAACGCTAAATCAAAATAACAAAAAATGTTGTACTTAGTATTCGTTATCTTAATGGTTATTGCAGCCATATTGATGTGCTTTATTGTACTGATTCAGAACTCTAAGGGAGGAGGTCTTGCATCAGGTTTCTCATCATCAAATGCAATTATGGGTGTTCGCAAAACTACTGATTTTTTAGAGAAAGCTACTTGGGGATTAGCTGCATTTATGGTTGTAATGAGTATTTTTACAGCTTATGCTGTTCCGACCAAATCTTCCGGTACACAAGATGTGATTCTGGAGCAAGCTCAACAAGAAGAAAAAACAAATCCGTATAATATGCCTGCCGGAACAGCTGCCCCTGCTACGGAAGCACCTGCTCAGGCACCTGCAACAGAGGCTCCAGCTTCTGAAGCTCCGGCAGAAACTCCTGCTGCTAACTAACAGCTAATAAAGTTTCCAATCGTAAGCGAAGCCATGGATTTCGATCGAAATCCATGGCTTCGCTTATTTTTTCCAAAATCTATTCCCTTTTTATTAGGGCTACAATTTATTATTAGTTACTTTTGTGCTTTCTGTAATTTAGTTTATTATTAACTTATATTTTATACAATGACGAATACGAATAAGATTCAGCAGACATTGCGTGATTCAAAAGCTGCTCGTTGGGGCGCATTGGTACTATTGGCATCAGCCATGTTTTTCGGTTATATCTTCATGGATATCCTTTCTCCTTTGCAAGAGTTGTTGCAAATTCAGAGAGAATGGGATCCTGCTGCTTATGGTCGTTATGCAGGTTCGGAGACATTTTTAAATGTTTTTGTTTTCTTTCTTATCTTTGCTGGTATTATTTTGGATAAGATGGGGGTGCGGTTTACGGCTATCCTGTCCGGATCGGTGATGTTTTTGGGTGCTGCTGTGAATTATTATGCTGTATCTGATGCTTTTGTTGGTAGTTCTGCCGAAACTTTTATGAATAACTTCATGAATTTGCCGTTGTCCTGGTGGAACATAACTCCTTTCTTTGACGGTATGCCTGCTTCTGCCAAAATGTCGGCTATCGGTTTCATGTTTTTTGGGTGTGGTGTTGAAATGGCTGGAATCACGGTTTCACGTGGTATCGTCAAATGGTTTAAAGGAAAAGAGATGGCTTTGGCAATGGGCGTTGAAATGGCAATTGCCCGTATTGGCGTGGCGGTAGTTGTCTTGGGTTCACCGGTATTGGCATCTATCGATCCGGTTAGCGTATCCCGTCCCGTAGCCGTTGCAGTTCTTTTATTATTGATAGGATTGATTTCTTTCATTTGTTATGCCTTTATGGATAAAAAACTGGAAAAACAGTTGGGAGAGAATGATGAGGAAAAGGATGATCCGTTTAAGGTAAGCGATTTAGGTAAGATATTTTCTTCTAAAGTATTCTGGTTAGTGGCACTTTTGTGCGTACTTTATTATTCTGCTATTTTCCCTTTCCAGAAATATGCTATTAATATGTTGCAATGTAATCTGAGCTTTTCGGCAGAACAAGCTGGTTGGATTTTCTTTGTGTTCCCCTTGGGAGCAGCAGCCATCACTCCGTTCCTCGGTAATTTCCTTGACAAAAAAGGAAAAGGTGCTACGATGTTGATTTTAGGTGCTGTTTTGATGATTGTCTGTCATTTGTCGTTCGCTTTATTATTACCTGCTACGCAGTCCGTATTAGTTGCTTATTTGGGAATTGTTCTTTTGGGTATTTCGTTCTCCCTTGTACCTGCTGCCTTGTGGCCTTCTGTCCCTAAACTGGTGGATAGCCGTTTATTGGGATCGGCTTATGCGGTTATTTTCTGGATACAAAATATTGGTTTATACGCTTTCCCGATGATCATTGGTTCTGTAATTCAGTCTTCAAATCCGGGTGTAACCAATCCTTTGGAATATAACTATACCGTTCCGATGCTTGTCTTTGCTTCATTGGGCGTTTTTGCTCTGATCTTGGGATTTATGTTGAAGGCTGAAGATAAGAAGAAAGGTTACGGTCTTGAATTGCCTAATATTAAGGAATAAAGAATGGGTTCGAAAGAGAAAATAAATCTTTTGGATACAATCCCTTTCCATAATCCGGCTATTACAACTGGGAGAGAGAACGATGGCACTATAGTCATCGCTCTCCCTCGGTTCAAGAAAAAATGGATGCAACGATTTTTATTGCCTAAAGGAATGTCGCCTGATATACATGTCCGCTTGGAGGAACATGGGTCTGCTGTTTGGGAACAGATTGACGGGCGGTCTACGGTCAGGGAAATTATAGAAAGACTCGCAGATCACTTCAATCATGAAGAGAACTACGAGTCTCGTATCCTTACTTATTTTATCCGGTTGCAAAAGGACGGATTAATCAAATTGGCCGTCAGCGAATGAAAAGTGCCCATAAGATAACGGCACATACTATAAAAACACCAATGACGATCAGGGTACCATATACAAAATAGCGATTATCAGCTTCTTTCTTTTCTTCCGTTTGGCGGATGATACGCCCCATTTCCTCCGGTGTGGTATCGGGAAGTGGAAAAGGTTCTCCTGCTTGGGCATGTTTCATCTTCTCTTTGGTTCGTTCCCGTCTCAGCTTGGAGGCTGTTCGACCCTCCTCCAACCGTCGAATCATGTCAAGCATATGTCCTTCACCACCCATCTTTAATGTTTGTTTAAAAAACTAATTATTATTTGGTCTCTTCACGCTCTACTTTCACCAATCCGCCTGTAGTCGGATTGAACAGAACTTTGGTTACAGTGTTCTTATTGAACATTACCGGAGCCAAGTATTCTACCGTGCCGAATTGAGTGACAGGTACCTCCTCTTCAAACAAGGTGTTTTTACCTTCCCTCAAAACTATTAAAGCTTTTCCCGGCACATTATATGCGATGCCTTCTACCTTCTTTTTACCATCGTCCTGAGGAATATTGATTGTTTTGAGATCTTTCAAACTGATGTACACTGGTTCGCCTGCCAAGTCATTGTTAGCTACGATGCCTAGTTTTTTGGAAAAGCGGAATGCCACTTCGTTATTGATCTCTTTATTAGGAGTTAGGCGGATGGTATATGTTTTTTCTTCTTTGTTGCGAACGCCTGAAAACATTTCTGTCATGGCGCGTTCCTGTTCTTCAAGGTTGTCGAGCATCAGTTTGAGTTGCGCACCGTCTTTAGGCATAAAATCGGCCTGCCCTCGTACGAGTGCGTTTTTACTTTCACGAATGCTATAAATCTCTTTTGCGACCAGTTCTGCCATTTTTGCCGTAGAGTTAGCCATCAGAATTTCTTCTGTCAAATAGTCGCGTGGGTTGGAACTCTTTTTCAAAGCAGGTACGACCGGTGTGGCAGGAATCGATTTCTTGTTGTCCAATGGCATATTAATGGATTTGATGATGCCGTCTTCTGTCAATTCTACTAATGGAGCCACGGTTTTATCCTTCATCTTTACGAAATAGACGTTTTCACTATCGGGTATGCCGACAGGACGAGCCTTTACACTCACTAATTCCCAATATTCTTCGGGATCGGATGATACATTGCTTAGGCGTAAATAGCGATCGGCATATTTACTGAACTCACCCGGAGTAAAATTTACTTTATTGACTTTAACTTCAACCTCTATCTGTGTTTTAGGGAGTGCATAGGTCACTCCATAGTCTTTTCCGCGCATAACACCCGCTACGACTTCTGTCTGTGCGAAGCCTATGACTGTGGCGCTTAATAATCCTGCTGTTATAATAAGTCTTTTCATACTTGCTCTCTGTTTTTAACTGATTTCTGAAAACAAAGTTAATGAAGTTATTCGGAAATCCATAAGTTCTTAACCTTTATTCGCTTACAGCCCTCCAGGCAGTAGGAAGATTGTTGATAATATCTCCAGCCATCAAGCTGATAACTCCTGTTTTTTTTCGGGCGAAGTCACCTGCCAGTCCGTGGACAAACGTTCCTATCTTGGCTGCTTCATCTGCAGCATATCCTTGGGCAAGGAGTGCCAGAATGATACCGGTTAATACATCACCGCTTCCGGCTGTGGCCATACCCGGATTTCCTGTGGGATTAAAAAAACATTTCCCATTAGGCGTGATGATGGCAGAATTGGCACCTTTCAACACAATATGCACTTTGGCCGTATGGGCAAGTTCAATGGCCTTGGTAAGACGTTCGTAGGAGTCTTGGCATTTGCCCACGAGACGTTCCAATTCTTTTGGATGGGGGGTGAGAATGGAGCCTTTCGGAAGATTGTTCAGTGCGTGACGGTGGTTGGCAAGTATGTTCAAGGCATCCGCATCTACTACTAAAGGTGTCTGGCAGCTACTTAATTGTTCCAGAAGTGCAGCTTCTGTTTCTTCGCTTCGACCCAATCCCGGTCCGATACCTATTGCTTGGTAATCGTCTGCATCGGTAGGCACCGCAAAGCAGATCTCACTGACATCCTGTTCTACAATAGCCTCCGGTATAGCGGTTTGCAAGATATCATTGTTACAGATGGGGGCATGTACGGTCAGTAGTCCTACGCCCGACCGTAGACAGGCTCGTGCAGCTAATACGGAGGCTCCTGCCATGCCGCGTGAACCAGCGATTAGCAGTGCATGTCCGAAGCTGCCTTTGTGTGCAAACTTATTGCGTGGCTTGATGAGCGAACGGATATCTTCTGCTTCCAGCATTTCGTAGTTGGTATCTAGTTCTTCAATGCCTTCCTGGCTCAGGTTGATGTCGAGTAAATCCCATTCTCCTATAAATTCTGCGTTTTCGGCGAAAAGAAAAGATAGTTTAGGAAGTTGTAAGCTAAGGGTCACGTCCGCGCGTATGATATTCGTTTTGACATTAAATGTATTTTCTTCTCCCATTAAACCTGAAGGGATGTCGATCGCCACCACTGTGGCGGAAGATGCGTTGATATATTTCACAACTGCTGCATATCCTCCGCTGAGAGGTTTATTTAAACCGGAGCCGAACAGCCCATCGATGACAAGATGGTCTACGGTCAAGGTCGGTGGAGCAAACTGAGAGGTTATTTCGTGGAATTTGATTTCATCCATTATTTCGAGTAGCTCCTTGTTTTCCTGGCAGTCCGGTGAAAGTTCCCCTTTCGTATTAAACAGAAAAATTTCTATTTTGTATCCTTTTTCAGCTAACATGCGGGCTACGGCTAACGCATCGCCTCCGTTGTTTCCGGGACCGGCAAATACGACAACCGGTGTTTCCGTGTCCCATCTGCTGCAGATGGCTTCGGTCAGTGCAGTGGCTGCCCTTTCCATTAGTTGTATGGACTGAATCGGTTCGTGTTCAATGGTGTATGCATCCAGCTTTTTGATGCTGCTGCTCGGGAATATCTTCATGATTTTGCAGTTTTTGAATTTGACACGCAAATATAGGCAATATTTTGGGAGAAAAGAGAATTTGTATAAAGGCAGTTTGTTTCAATATTTAAGAAACGCTGACTTTCTTCGGGGGAAAACCGACTTTCCTCCGAAGATAATTTGTGTTCCTCGGAGGAAAAGGTTGTTTCTTATTGGTTAAGTCACTTCCTAATTCCTTTTTTCGTAGTAAAAGCGAATATCTTTCCTTTTCTTTTCGTATTTTTGCATACTAATTCAGTCGAATCATGAAGAAGGAAACTACAAATAGCTTGCTAAACGTCATTAACACGCCTGCTGATTTGCGGCAACTCGCTCCTGATCAGCTTCCACAAGTGTGTGATGAATTACGGCAGGATATCATAAAGGAGCTGTCTACCAATCCCGGTCATTTTGCTGCAAGCTTGGGAGTAGTAGAATTGACTGTTGCTTTGCACCACGTCTTCAATACACCTTATGACCGTATTGTATGGGATGTGGGCCATCAGGCTTATGGGCATAAGATATTGACAGGAAGACGTGATCGGTTTTCTACCAACCGTAAGTTGGGTGGAATACGTCCTTTCCCTTCACCCGAAGAGAGCGAGTATGATACATTCTCCTGCGGTCATGCTTCTAATTCTATTTCGGCAGCATTGGGAATGGCTGTAGCCGCCAGGCAGAAAGGAGAACCGGATCGCCATGTCGTGGCAGTAATTGGCGATGGTTCCATGGGAGGCGGTCTGGCTTTTGAGGGATTGAATAATGTATCCTCGACTCCTAATAATCTGCTCATTATATTAAATGATAACGATATGGCCATCGACCGTAGTGTGGGTGGCATGAAACAATATCTGTTTAACCTGACAACTTCCAACCGCTATAATCAATTACGGTTTAAGATCTCCCGCTTGCTTTTTAAAATGGGGATACTCAATGAAGAACGACGGAAAGCATTGATCCGGTTAGGCAATAGCCTGAAATCCCTCGTTGCGCAACAGCAGAATATTTTCGAGGGGATGAACATACGCTATTTCGGTCCCATAGACGGGCATGATGTGAAGAATATTGCCCGCATTCTGCGTGATATCAAGGATATGGAAGGACCGAAGGTACTCCACCTGCATACTACGAAAGGAAAAGGTTTCGAACCTGCGGAAAAATATCCCGGCATCTGGCATGCACCGGGGCGTTTTGATCCGAAATCGGGGAAACGCATTGTTGCCAGTTCGAAAGGATTGCCCCCATTGTTCCAAGATGTGTTCGGACATACATTAGTAGAGCTTGCAGAACTCAATCCGCGCATTGTCGGAGTGACCCCCGCCATGCCGTCCGGATGTTCCATGTGTTTTATGATGGAAAAGATGCCGGACAGAGCCTTTGATGTCGGTATTGCCGAAGGACATGCCGTAACTTTCTCCGGGGGTATGGCAAAGGATGGCATGCAACCTTTTTGCAATATCTACTCCTCATTTATGCAAAGGGCATATGATAACGTGATTCATGATGTAGCACTCCAGAAATTGCCGGTAGTGTTCTGCCTTGATCGTGCGGGCTTGGTAGGAGAGGACGGCCCGACTCATCACGGAATGTTCGACTTGGCGTACATGCGCCCTATACCCAACTTGACCATATCCTCACCAATGGATGAACAGGAGTTGCGTCGCTTGATGTATACGGCTCAATTACCCGATAAAGGTCCTTTTGTGATACGTTATCCCCGCGGTCGCGGTGTATTGGTCGACTGGATGTGCCCGTTGGAAGAAATTCCTGTCGGAAAAGGCCGGAAGCTGAAAGAGGGAAACAGTCTGGCAGTCATTACTATCGGCCCGATAGGCAATATTGCCGCCAAGGCTATTGCCCGTGCGGAAGCTGAGGATGACGAGCTGAGTATTGCCCATTATGATTTGCGCTTCATCAAGCCCTTGGATGAAGAACTCTTGCACGAGGTCGGTAGAAAGTTTAAGTATATCCTGACCGTAGAAGATGGTGTGATCACTGGCGGTATGGGCAGTGCTGTGATGGAATTTATGAACGACCATGACTATAAGCCTGAAATACGCCGTATCGGTATACCCGATAAGTTCATTGAACATGGCACGGTGGCTCAGTTGTATCATCTTTGTGGAATGGATGAAGAGGGAATACTGGAAAAACTGAAATCTCCGGTAATGGTCGGAGCTGGTGAATGAAATGAAGAATAAATTGCAATGAAGATAATCATCGCGGGTGCCGGAAATGTGGGCACACATTTAGCTAAATTATTGTCACGTGAGAAGCAGGACATCATATTGATGGATGATGATGAGGAAAAGCTCAGTGCGCTGAGTAATAACTTCGATTTAATGACGGTGACGGCTTCTCCTTCTTCTATATCCGGTCTGAAAGACGTAGGTGTGAAGGAAGCCGATTTGTTTATCGCTGTTACACCGGATGAAAGCCGTAATATGACGGCCTGCATGTTGGCGCACAACCTTGGCGCGTTGAAAACTGTAGCCCGCATTGATAACTACGAGTATCTCTTACCCAAAAACAAAGAATTTTTCCGTAACTTGGGTGTAGATTCGTTGATTTATCCGGAAATGCTGGCTGCGAAAGAAATCGTATCATCCATGAAGATGAGCTGGGTACGCCAGTGGTGGGAATTCTGTGGAGGCGCATTGATATTGATTGGTGCCAAGATGCGTGATACAGCGGAGATATTGGATATTCCTCTTCATCAGTTAGGCGGTCCGAGCATCCCGTATCACGTAGTAGCCATTAAGCGTGGAACCGAAACGATCATTCCCCGAGGGGATGATGTGATAAAACTGAACGATATCGTTTACTTTACCACTACCCGTAAATACATCCCTTATATACGTAAGATCGCTGGAAAAGAAGATTATCCCGACGTACGAAATGTGATGATTATGGGCGGTAGCCGTATAGCCGTTCGAACCGCCCAGTATGTGCCCGATTATATGCAGGTCAAGATTATTGATATCGATATAAACCGTTGCAACCGGTTGACGGAATTGTTGGACGACCGAACGATGATCATAAACGGTGATGGCCGGGATATGGATCTTCTGATTGAAGAGGGATTGAAAAACACGGAAGCTTTTGTCGCTCTGACAGGGAATTCTGAGACAAATATCCTTGCATGTCTCGCTGCCAAACGTATGGGAGTGGAGAAGACTGTTGCCGAAGTGGAAAATATCGATTACATCGGCATGGCGGAAAGCCTCGATATCGGTACGGTGATCAATAAAAAGATGATTGCCGCCAGCCATATCTACCAGATGATGCTGGATGCGGATGTAAGTAATGTGAAATGTCTGACATTCGCCAATGCCGATGTAGCGGAATTCACAGTAAAAGAAGGCTCGAAAATCACGAAACATCTGATAAAAGATTTGGGCCTACCGAAAGGGACGACTATCGGTGGTATGATACGTGCTGGAGAAGGTATATTGGTTACAGGTGATACACAGATTCAAGCAGGAGATCACGTAGTAGTATTCTGTCTGAGCATGATGATAAAAAAGATAGAAAAATTCTTTAATTAGTCAACAACTGGCTGTTGATTGCCAATTATTATGATAAACTCAAGAATAATATACCGCATCATGGGGTTTCTGCTACTGATAGAAACCCTCATGTTGCTAAGTTGCGCAGGAGTTTCGTTGTTTTACCGGGAGGATGATTTGATGAGTTTCCTCCAATCCGGGGGAATTACGGCATTTGTCGGATTTCTTTTTTTACTCATCGGACGTGGAGCTGAGAAGCAATTGGGACGGCGTGACGGATATGTCATCGTAACCGTAGCTTGGATTGCATTTTCGCTTTTTGGAATGCTCCCTTTCTGGTTGAGCGGATATATTCCCTCTGTAACGAATGCTTTTTTTGAGACCATGTCCGGCTTTAGCAGTACCGGGGCTACCATACTTGATGATATAGAACGGTTGCCCCACGGTTTACTCTTTTGGAGAAGTATGACACAATGGATCGGTGGATTGGGAATCGTGTTTTTTACAATTGCCGTGTTGCCTATTTTTGGTGTGGGAGGGATTCAGGTATTTGCAGCCGAAGCCAGTGGCCCTACGCATGACAAAGTTCATCCGCGCATTGGCATTACAGCTAAATGGATTTGGGGCATTTATGCTGGACTGACAGGGGCACTTATTATCCTTTTGATGATTGGGGGCATGAGTCCGTTCGACAGTGTATGTCACGCATTTACTACTACGGGTACTGGTGGCTTTTCAACCAAACAAGCAAGTATTGAGTATTATCATTCTCCTTATATAGAATATGTAATTGGTGTTTTTATGTTTCTGTCCGGGATCAACTTTACATTGTTGTTGTTATTCGTGGATGGAAAGTTCAAAAAAGTGGCACATGATGCTGAACTGCGGTGGTATTTCTGGTCGGTTACGCTGATTACCTTATTTATTGCCATAGTACTTTATTATACAAGTTCCATGGACGCGGAAGAGGCTTTCCGTAAGTCTTTTTTCCAGGTTGCGTCTTTGCATACTTCCACGGGGTTTGCTACTGCTGATTATATGACTTGGGCACCCGTGCTATGGGGAGTTTTGACTGTCGTGATGATTATGGGAGCATGCGCGGGCAGTACGACGGGGGGGATGAAATGTATTCGCTTGTTGATACTCGGCAAGATATCGAAAAATGAATTCAAACATATCACTCATCCTAATGCGGTACTTCCGGTACGTGTGAACAAACAGGTGATTTCTCCCTCCATCCGATCTACAGTGTTGGCTTTCTCGTTCTTGTATGCTTTGTTGATTATAGTCGGAACATTGGCACTCATGTGGATGGGAGTGGGGCTGTTGGAAGCTTTAGGATGTACAATTTCGAGTCTTGGCAATATGGGACCCGGACTAGGATTGTGCGGTCCTGCATATTCATGGAACATGCTTCCCGATTTGGCTAAATGGCTCTTGTCATTTCTTATGTTATTGGGTCGGTTAGAGCTTTTCACTGTATTATTATTATTTAGTTCGGATTTCTGGAAGAAGAATTAAGGTGAAAAATCTTTCTTTAAGACGGTCAAGGAGGTTTCTTGGTTTGGAGTGCTAAAAAAACTTTTTTGTCATGCAGAGATTGCAAAAAGAATAAATATAAATTTTATATTTGCAGCCGTTTATAAGTAGAACATGAAACAAAGCTTAAAATATGGTGTCTTATTTGTATTAGTTTTGTTGCTTCATTCGGTAATGTCGGAAGCAACAGATAAGCTTTGTATACCTGAAGTTTCGCAGTCTGATATTTGTTATGTTTCGCAAGCTCGGCCTATGCGTAATGCCATTGATAAATTCTATCATCTTTATTCGGTACTGTCCTGTGATATGGAACATGCAGATCTTTCGCACGTGCCAACCGATAAAAGTTTCCTGCGTCTATCCACGCGAATGCGTGAATTCAGGGGAATTATTCCTCCATCCAATGATTATTCATCACATTTATATACACACGATCCGATAGATCCTGTTGTAGAGTATATCTACGGGCAGCGGAAGATTGTGATTTAATGATAGAACCCCTTTTAAGATAAATTTGACATATGCGACGGTGTGTGTCCGTTTTTCTCTCTCCTCTTATTATATAGTAAACTATAAACCTAACACATATAAGAGTATGAATTTTACATTGTTAGTTGTTGTGTTGTTGACGGCTATAGCCTTCGTTGGCGTTGTTATCGCTTTGTCAAGGGCGATTTCTCCCCGTTCATACAATGAGCAAAAGTTTGAAGCCTATGAATGTGGTATTCCTACGCGCGGTAAGTCATGGATGCAGTTTCGCGTGGGTTATTATCTGTTTGCCATTCTGTTTCTTATGTTCGACGTGGAGACGGTATTCCTCTTCCCGTGGGCAGTAGTTGTGCGCCAAATGGGTGTACAAGCGCTGATGAGCGTTATTTTCTTTATAGGAATATTAGTTTTGGGTCTGGCTTATGCCTGGCGGAAAGGAGCTTTGGAATGG
>ENA-UPXC01005004-UPXC01005004.1-human-gut-metagenome-genome-assembly--contig:-NODE-5004-length-11367-cov-20.521701_pt1 | contig 11367 bp, 9 predicted proteins | sample MGYA00250047_ERZ773371 | MGnify/ENA primary metagenome ERZ773371 (study PRJEB29103, sample SAMN06111975) | human gut metagenome | biome: human gut; feature: ankylosing spondylitis patient; material... | reverse complement strand
CGGCTTTTGTCATAGCCCACAGGAGTTCCACCTCTGCATAGTTCTTATGTAGCCGTACCCATTGCGTGCGACGCTCTTAATGCTCAAGCTGTGGCTGTACGGGAGTATCATTATCTGACAGTACAGGTCATGGCGATAAAAGAGGACAAATCTTTTACAAGAACACAAATAGGTTTTCGCTCGCTCTTGCAGGGGAAAGGTCGTGGCGTATTTGTTTCAACGGCTAGCTGTCTGTCAAACGTATTGAATAGCTTTATTCAGTTGTCAAAGAACGATTGAAAGAAAAAAATCGTCTTTCCTATATATCGCGTTGGAAAAGAGGAGAAACGTAACCAAAATCCAAAACTTTTTCCATTATTAGTACAAATGGAACGGTTCATTTTGGCAATCAACGGTTGATTTTCTCCTTTTTCACTACTATCTGTACAGCAAACGTCCATTTGCTAAGTTTAAATGGAAAAATTTTAACTTCTTTTCATGCACCATATAGGGATAGAAAATGTCATTTTGCTAAGTTGATGATGAAAAAAGAATATTTTCCTTTTCACACCCTAACTACCCAAACCATACCGTTACTGCCAACAATAGAATGAAATATTTTCTTCACTCCATATCAGGACAGAAAAGCGTTATTTGTATCACATTTCTTAAACTTTTTTCTTTCTACGCCATATAGGGAACGGAAACCTTAAATTGTTAAGTTGAAGATAAAATAATTTTCTCTTTTCACATCAATACTCAACAGTCAATGCCTGTTTGAATACAAATGGAAGATAGTTTTTCTTCTTTTTGCATAATACTGTCCACTCAACTCGATTTTCCGACATTTTTTCAAAACTTTTTTCGTCTTTCACTTCATATAGGGACAGCAAGCCAAAATTTAATGACCTATTTTCAAAAAAAGTTTAGATTTCCTCAACTTCACACCATATAAGGAATAGAAACCTTGTTTTGTTGCAGATTTTTCAAAATAATTTCAATTTCTTTTTAATTTTCATATCTGTACATCAAATAAAATTTTCATGCTCTCAAGTTAGATTTCCTGTTCTCGCACCATATCTGTACGAAAGTTGATGTTTTGTTGCAGATTTCTCAAAGAAATTAAAAAATACCGTCATTCTCTTGTGGAACATTGGTATCTATTCGTTCTTCTATGGTTGATTTTTCTAACTGTAATAAGTGTTTATGCTTATCTTTGAGTTCTGCCTGTTCAATCATATCTTTTAGTATCGTTGTATGATTTTCTTTATCTAATGCCTGTACCATTTTTATGGTTGGTGCAACCTGTCTTTGTAACCAATGCAACGCTTTTTGTAAAGTATAAGGTTCTGGCTTTGTAGTTAATCGTATCGGCTCTCTGTTTTCCCCTACAAACCATGCCCAATCATCATTTGTTTTCCATTGACTTTTGGGTTTATCATCTTCTCTATCTACAAAGCGGACATAATGATTGATGATAGAAAAAGCGGTGCGTTCAGCGTCCCTATAGGTCAGTAAATCTACAACCGCATAATAGGCTCGTTCATTCTTCATGCGTATTTCAAAACGGTTCTTGATTTCTGTATCTTCAACTTCTGTGCCATTCTTGACATACTGCTCATAATTCTTCTGATAAGCACACATATATAACTCACTACTGGTTGAACCGAGATATAATGTTTCTCCTGTATTCTTTGGCAAATCGCTACCGCATTTTTCCGTACCGCTGTAATCTTTCTGCTTACGGAAGTAGGAGATACATTCGCCTGCCTTGTATTTTTCCTTTAACTTTGGAATATCCAATATTCCTGCTTTATCATTGATTGCTAAATCAAGACGTTTCATCACACCACCTGCCGTCATACAATCAAGCATGAAGTCATACCATGAGCGTTCCTGTGCCAATAGATAACTTTCCATTTGACGACACCCTCTGCCTTTTAACTCTAACAAAACACCTAAATGCTCTTGCATGGAACACATGATATTGATGTCGCCTAAAACATATTTACTTTCATATCCGTATTTTCCATAATCTTCATAAAGCATATAATCGGATTTTAGTTGTAATACATCACGAATAATCTTTAATGCGTCCGTAGTAGGAAAGCGGACACGGAAGTAATCAATCAACAGAAATAATGGCTCTTGCGGATTGAAACGCTCAATCTGTTTTTCCATGACTTCTTTTAATTCGTCATTCAATGGCTGTTTTCCTTTTTCAATGCGGTTGTAATATTCACGGCTGATACCACAGGCAACAGCAAACCTTGTTTGCGTTACTCCGTATTCTTCACGCTTTTGTCTTAATTCTTCAAAAAAGTTTTTATCATTCATTCTTTAATTCCTCCAATCAAAAAAGGCAACTACCATTTACTGATAATTGCCTGTCATTAAAAATCTGTATAGAAAAAGCAGTCAATCCTAAGACTAACTGCTTATGCATACAGATATGAAGTTGTTTACCTTTATTGCAAGCTCTCATAAATCAGAAACACACCTGATAAAAATGTCAAAAAAGCTACAATTTCTATACGAAAATCAAAACACTTAAAAACTTCTTTTCCATACTTTTCATTTTTAAATACAAATATTTCTTTTCCAATTTTTCTTTTTCCCAGTGATAAAAGGATACAACCGTGTGCCGTATAATACTTTTTATTCTTAATTTTTATAATATAAGCGTGCTTTTTTACAGAAATTCCACCAACTACATACCCAGCGTTTTGGTCTACAATACCTATTATTTTTCCTTTACATTTTTCGCCAGTAAAAACAACTCTATATTTTAGATACAACAAGTATAAACTGACAATAATGATAATAATTCCTAAAATCAACATTTAAGTTTATCCTCTCTTATAACAACTTCAAATTTTTTATTTTTTCATATCCACATTATAACATTCTCATATCAGCACCACAATAAAAATAATTAAGCACCAATAATCTTATTGAATATCTCCAACCGTAAATCTTTCACACCATCAGCGTTGAATACTGAGCTACAACAATTAAGGCAACTACTACTGTATATTGATAATTGCCAATACTTACATTTCTGCAAAAGAAAAAGACAATTAACTTCTTGTTTGAAATCAACGGTCTGTCCTATGTCTTATTCAATTTTTCCAAGTGATAATGGCATAATTTATATCACACCATGTAAAATGCGGTTTCGCCTTGTAAATACAGCGTTTTCCGCTTGTTAATGTATATTGACTCTTGTTTTTTGTGCCCCCCTTGTTAGATAACGAGGGCTTAATCTTCGCTCGCCACAGGCTCGCTCACAGACGAAGTGAACCAGCCACTTGCAAGACATGGCAGAAAAATCTGAAAGATTTCCCTGCCACCGTGTCTGGATCACTCCGTCTTTAAAGTGGTAATATTATTAAACTAATTCTGAACAATTTCCTTATTATTTTTCTTTGCGTTTATATTCTAAAGGAATTTTTCTTTTTCTCATTTGATTTTCAAATAAAGAAAATTCTAAATTATCATAAAATGTAAAAATTCTTTTCCCCTCAATATATATTTTTAAAGAACCTTTCTTAGTATAAACTCCTTTGGTAATATCATTAAAATTATATGTCCTAGTAATCCCATAAAATGAACGGTATTTGATTATATCACCATCTACAATTACTCTCCAGATTGCACTATCTAATGTTAAAATAGCAAAAAATATGACAAAGACAGAAACTGATATTACTTCCGATATATCAAATTCAGTAAAAAACACCGTATAAAAAAGGCAAAATGAAAATAAAAACATACCTAACGAAAAAAAGGGAAAGAACATATTATCATTTTGTATAACATAGCTTTTTTCATCTTTATTTCCGTCTTCATTTTTCCGTTTTCTCTTTTCTAAGATACATAGTATTCCCCAGACAAATATCCATGGCAGTATCATGAGTAATAATGTGTTTTCTAATATCTTTTCCATATATCTCTCCACGTTTTCCAAAATTGATAAATATATTATAGCACTTACCTCATTTCAGTTCATTACTTTTCTGCTATCTGTCAGAATATTTTTTATCCCATGCCTTATCAAGAGTGCAAGCATTGCTTACGCAACAAGCTCTTGACAATTCATGCTCTAAAAAATGATAGATAATCAAGCAGAAAAAAGAACAAATTATGCTGTGTTACAGCAACAAAAAGACATCTCATATCTTGTATGAAATACCTTTTTTCTTTTTTATGCGATTTTTCTTTATCGTATCAAGGTTCTTTCAATCGTAGTAAATTAGTGGTAAATTTCTTTTGTATTTTCATTCCTATTACTTAAAGTACTTGTGTTTATGCAGATAATCAGATTTTTAATCTTTTTTTATATAAAAAAGCAGGAGACCTTTTCAGATTTCCTGCTCAGTAGAGTTGTGAAGATGTTATTGTTGTTATTTAATTTCAATGTTCGTCATAGTTACTAACCCAAGACGAACTAAAATAGTTTGTACGATACGACACCAAAAAATACCTAGAATCAGGAGCAAAGCATATAAAATAATTGACGCTTGTAAATATTGTCTGCCAAAGTGAATAAGAATAAGCAGTGGAGACATTAATATTACAAAGAATATAATGCTTGTAATTATTCTTTTTATGTTTTTTGTATCTGCTAAATCAAATTCAGCTCCACAAGAACATTCGTTAGGTATTCCTCCTTTTATTTCAGTACCACAGTTCATGCAATATAGTTTCTTCATTCTAATCACCTCTACAACCTGGAATTGTTCTATTATTATCTTTCAATTTCTATACTTAAAGATTTTCCAGATTTATCACTTTGAAAATTTTCATAATACCAAAAATAGAAAGGCTTTTCACAAAGTTCAAAATAAATAATTTCATCGGGTTTTTTATTTTCTATTTTTGTATTGTAAATATCTTCATCATGTACAAATCCATATAAAAAGCGACTATTGTCTGGACTGATATTTAAGTCTTGCAATCTATCACTTAATGCTAACTGTGATTTTAGTAACGACATCGTATCTTTGTCATACGGGCGGTCTTTCTTTATAACCTCATGTACACTTGTAATATGAGCATATCTCTTTTTACCATCTACTTCCTTAATTTTGAATTTTGAAAATGTCAAACTTGACTCTATATCGTTTTTTTCTGATATATACAAAACACTTTTATAGTTTTCGTTTTCAAACTCCTTTATAATCTTATCAATATGTGTTTTATATTCTTCGCCTTGTTCAAACTCAATAGAGGCACTTAACAGAGCATCCTGTATTGAGTTTGCATAATTTTTATCAGAAAGTAAACTTTCTTTTGAGTTTAAATCTTCTATTGGATAATATTTTGTTATTTCTTCCGGAACATATTTATCGTTCATTTCTGTTCTTTGTATTAAACTATTTCCACCTGTTATTTGACCTAAATATCCAAGCCCTAGAAAAACACTAAACACAAAAATAATTATTCCCAATATTATCCAAATTACCTTCTTTTGTTTAGTCATAAGATTAAGCCCTCTCAATTTATTGATTGTTAAATACAAATTTATATGTTTCTCTGTATTCACATTATACCATTTTCCACTACCCGCTACAATATTTCAAAATCTTAAGACTACTTTTTTCTGCTTTTGAAAAGCTACTTTACCGTCCATAATTTGTAAAGGGTGCCAAAGCATTGCTTACGCAACAAGCCCTTGACAAACCACAGCCTGATAAGTTTAGAGTAATCAAGCAGAAATGAAATAGTCTGCTGTTTCAAGGCAACGAAAAAGAGATACCAGCACATTTATGCAGTATTTCTAACTTAATCACACTATTCTTTTATTCGCAAGCAGGAAAACACAGGTTATTTCTTAATATCCTTTTGTTTGGGAAACTCCCGTTTCCCAGCGGGATACCGCCTGTCGGGTGACAAAAATTTTTGCAGCCAGTTCGTCCTGTGAGAGACCTTTTTCGGTTCTGAGATGATATAAAATATCCTTTGTATTCATAATCGAACACCTCCGTGAGGTAAGTGTATCATAGGATCTTTTTACGGACAAGCAACATGCGGTTGCGGTATCGGATAGCGCCTGTCAGCAACCTGCCGGCTTAATTATTATACCGCGTTTCCGGCCTACTTGCAAACCCTGTCGAAAACCGTTATACTGAGATTAGATTGACTCGGAATTTTGATCAAAGGAGGCATATTCCCATGAAGGATATTGCATACTATAACGGAAAAATCGGCCGCATTGACGAGGTGCAGGCGCCTATCACCGATCGCGGTTTTTACTTCGGCGACGGCGTTTACGATGCGGCGATGGTCAACAACAAGAAAATCTTCGAGCTTGAGGATCATCTGGACCGCTTTTACAACAGTCTGAAGCTGCTCCGCATTGAGCCGCCGATGCAGCGTGACGAGCTGACAAAAACGCTGAACGAGCTGGTGTCTCAGTTGGATTCGGATGCGCCGCATATGCTGTACTGGCAGTCCACGCGTGCAGTGGCACACCGCATGCACGCGTTCCCCAAGGGCGGCAAGGCCAGCCTGATGGCATTTTCCGAGCCGTGCGGACTGGACCGCCAGGATCATCCGTACAAGCTGATTTCGGTCGAGGACACACGTTTTCTGCATTGCAACATCAAAACGCTCAACCTTATTCCGAACTGCATGGCGATGCAGCAGGCTGTTGAGGCGGGCTGTGACGAGGTCGTTTTCCACCGCGGCGACCGCGTGACTGAGGGCGCACATTCCGGTCTGGCGATTCTCAAGGATGGCGTGTTCTGCACGCCTCCGGCGGATAATCTTATTCTGCCGAGTATTACGCGCAAGCATTTTCTTACGCTGTGCGACAAGCTCGGCGTGCCGACCCGCATTGCACCATTTACTGTGGATGAGCTGAAAAACGCGGATGAGGTGATGATTCTGTCCACCGGCACGCACTGCGTCGGCGCATGCGAGTTGGACGGCAAGCCGCTCGGCGGCAAGGATCCTGCACTGCTCGATAAGCTGCAGAAGGCGTATCAGCAGTGGTTTGACGAGAAAACCGCAAAATAATGGAGAATTGAAAAGGAATAATTGAGAATTGAGGTATCACGCATTGCGTGTATCCGTCATTTTCCATTCTCAATTTTCAATTTGGAAAGGACAAAAGAATGCCCAACATTGTTATCATTGGCGGCGGACCGGCGGGACTGAGTGCTGCGATTTACGCGGTACGCGCCGGCATGCAGGCAACCGTTCTGTATAAGGACGGTGGTGCGCTGGCCAAAACGGACAAGATCGAGAATTATTTCGGCTTTATTGAGCCGGTTTCCGGCGCAGAGCTGCTCGAGCGCGGACAGAAGCAGGCCGAACGTCTGGGTGCAGTTTTGCGGCAGACCGAGGTAACCGGTATTGAGTATGCGGCACAAGGCTTCACGGTTAAGACTGCGGACGGCGTGTTTGACGCGGATGCGGTCATTCTGGCAACCGGTTCGCCGCGTGCGGTGCCGAAAATCGAGGGTGTAGCTGCATTTGAGGGCCGCGGCGTCAGCTACTGCGCCATCTGCGATGCGTTTTTCTATCGCGGCAAGGACGTTGCCGTGCTCGGTCAGGGTGAGTATGCGCTCGAGGAAGCGCGGGTGCTGCTGCCGGTGGCGCAGTCCGTTACGCTGCTGACGAACGGCAGCGAGGCTCCGGCGGATTTGCCGGACGGTCTGTGCGTGGAAACGCGAAAGGTAAGCGCGGTCGAGGGCGATGAACTGGTGTCGCGCGTGGCGTTTGCCGAGGGAGAACCGCTGCACGTTTCCGGTGTGTTCGTCGCCTACGGCACCGCAGGCAGCGGCGATTTTGCCCGCAAGCTGGGCGCGCAGCTGGACGGCACGCGCATCAAGGCGGACGCCGACGGCTCGACGGCTGTACCCGGCCTGTTTGCGGCGGGTGACTGCACCGGCGGTCTGCTGCAGGTGGCAAAGGCCGTCGCAGACGGCGCTGAGGCTGCAATGAGCGCGGTAAAGTTCGTGAGAAAGTGAAGAAAGCACCGCATACCTCGGTATGCGGTGCTTTTTTATGCGGTTTTGACCGGGGTATTAACCCTCGTAATCATCCTCGTTCTCCCAGTTGTGCCAAACTGCCTGAACGTCATCGTTATCCTCGAGGTTGTCGAGCAGCTTACGCATCTGCGCCATATCCTCTTCCTTTTCGAGGGTGATGTAGTTCTGCGGAACCATCTGCAGCTCGGCCTGTGCGAAGGTGTAGCCTTCCTTCTCAAGTGCCTCACGAACGGTGGAGAAATCATCCGGAGCGGTGTAGATTTCGAAAACGCCTTCCTCAACGAGGAAATCCTCAGCGCCTGCGTCGAGCGCCTGCATCATAACAGCGTCCTCGTCCAGACCTTCGCTCTCCATAATGATAACGCCCTTCTTATCGAACTGCCAGGATACGCAGCCGGAAGCGCCCAGACCTGCGCCGTACTTGTCGAACAGGTGACGAACGTCCGCAACAGTGCGGTTCTTGTTGTCCGTCAGGGTCTCAACAACGACTGCAACGCCGCCTACGCCGTAGCCTTCATAGTTGTTTGCCTCGTAATCGACCTGACCGTTTGCACCGGAGTACTTATCGAGCGTGCGCTTGATGTTGTCGTTCGGCATGTTGTTGGCCTTTGCCTTTGCAATGCAGTCGCGCAGGCGAGCATTGAAATCCGGATTAGCGGAGCCGCCTTCCTTGATTGCGATTGCCATTTCACGGCCGATTTTGGTGAAAATCTTTGCTTTTTTTGCATCGTTTGCGCCCTTGCGCTTTGCGATGTTATTCCACTTGGAATGTCCCGACATGGTGAGTGTCCTTCTTTCTTTTATATCATCTAAAATATTAACTGTATAACACGCAGAACAATTTTAACAGGTTTTTCGCTATTCTGCAAGTCCTGCGAGTATATTTTTCGCGTTTGCGGTGCAGAATAGCATTGCAAACGAAACGAGGTGAGCCAAATGAGCAAGCAGAACAAGAACCGGAACCAGCAGGGTCAGCAGAATCAGCAGCAGAATCAGAGCCAGCAGAATCAGAAAAACGATCAGCAGAACGGCTGATATTTTTCCTGAGCCGATGGGTGTGCCTGTCGGCTTTACTTATTTTTATCTATTCGCTGAAGATTTCGGAATGGGTGCAGTCCGGACGGCTGGGAGGTCCGCCGCACCTGCGGCGGCGGGCACAAGGGTGGACACCAAGGTTCCCACCCTTGTGAATCCTGTTTCCTTTATTTCTTAGTCTGGCGCAGATCAGAGAGCGGCGACCGCTCCGAAATAGGGGAACGGCAGAGGATTTTTACTTCCGTATCTTTCTCAACCTGTTCGCAGTGTCAGATTCCTTGCTGCTGCACATACCGGCTGCTCTACGCAGGCGCAACACAAGGTGAATTGCCCGAAGGGCAAGAGAAGGTCCCCCTGGGGATAACAGTGTTGCGCAACTCGTTCGTCTGGTGGCTGCGGACGGCACCTGCGGATTTAAGGCAATACCGCTTTTAATTCTCAATTTGCTTTATTTCCCGAGGTTTTCATCCCGGTATTTCTGAATCGCTGCCAGAAACTCCTTGCCGTACCGCCTTGCTTTTGCGTCGCCTACGCCGCGGACGGACAGCAGATCGAACTCGCTCGATGGCTGTTTTGCGGCCATATCAGCGAGTGTTGCGTTGGAAAAGATAACGTACGGCGGCACGCCTGCGCGTGTGGCAAGGCGGGTTCGTACATCGCGGAGCGCATCGAACAGCTTTTCATCCACATCTTCTGCAAGAGCCGCATACTGTTTGGCTGCTGCCGGCTTTTTCTCCTTGGGCAGCTTGACGCGGAATTCACCGCGTCCGCGCATGAGCGCGTTACCGGTGCGGGTGAGCGCGAGCACGTTCATGCGGTCCGGGTCGGCGATGAGGTGTCCGCGCTCGAGCAGCATGTCGATCAGCCGACGGACATACACGGCGGTGCTGTCCGGCATGATATTATAGGTGGAAAGTGTATCCAGATGGAACTGCGTGATTTTTTCGTTCTTACTGCCGGTCAGAATGGCCGAAACAACGGTTTTGCCGAACGCACGGCCGCGTTCATCCAGTCGGTACACACACGAGAGGATTTTGCGCGCGTCCATGGTTGCGTCCACTTCCTCGAAATTGGTGTCGCAGCTGCTGCAGTGTCCGCACGATATCGGCGAATTTTCACCGAAATAGCGCAGAATGTAATGCCGCAGGCACTCGGTCGTGGTGCAGTAGAATGTCATTTGCCGCAGGCGCTCGCGGTCGCGCGCGATGAGCTGCTGACGGGTGGCCTCGTCAATGGTTTCGTCCTCGGCTTCGTGGCTGCGCTCAATCAGAAACTCGGCCATACGCACATCTTGTCCGCTATATAATAGAATACAGTCGGCAGGCTGACCGTCTCGACCGGCACGGCCGGCTTCCTGATAGTAGCTTTCCATATTTTTCGGCATGTTATAATGAATGACAAACGACACGTTGGACTTGTCAATACCCATGCCGAATGCGTTGGTAGCGACCATAATGGTCTTGCGGTCGTACAGAAAATCGTCTTGATTCTCGCGGCGCTCGTCAGGATCGAGGCCCGCGTGATAGCGGGTGGCGGGCAGACCACGGCTGAGCAGCAGATCGCAGATCTCCTCCACGTTTTTGCGGGTGGAGCAGTAGACGATGCCACTTTTATCCTTGCGCTCATTCAGCAGCTGCAGCAGCTTCATGCCCTTGGAAGTCGGTTGTTCGACAGCAAAATACAGATTCGGACGGTCAAAACCGGTGGTTTTGATGAAGGGTTCGTGCAGACCGAGTGCCTGTACAATGTCGTCACGCACCTCAGCCGTTGCGGTTGCCGTAAACGCAGAAACGAGCGGTCGCTCGGGCAGTTCGGCAAGAAAGTCGAGAATTTTGAGGTAGCTTGGACGAAAATCCTGTCCCCATTGAGAGATACAGTGCGCTTCATCGACTGTGATCATCGAAATCGGTACGCGCTTGGCAAATTCGAGAAACGAGGGGGCGGTCAGGCGTTCCGGCGCAACATACAGCAGCTTGTACTGTCCTCGTCCGGCGAAGTACAGTGCATCGCGGAATTCCTCCGCACTCATCGCACTATTGATGCACGCGGCAGGAACGCCTGCTTCCACAAGCGCACCGACCTGATCTTTCATCAGCGAAATGAGCGGAGAAATGACCAGCGTCAGGCCGGGAAACAGCATGGCGGGCACCTGATAGCAGATGGACTTGCCCGCACCGGTCGGCATAATGCCGAGCGTATCCCGGCCGGAAAGGATGGCGCGAACCAGCTCATCCTGTCCCGGGCGGAACGAATCGTAGCCGAAATATTGTTTGAGAATGTCCAGATCGGAAGAGCACACGTCTGAACTCCAGTCACAGTCAACAATCTCGTATGCCGTCTTCTGCTTGAAAAA
>ENA-UPXC01004994-UPXC01004994.1-human-gut-metagenome-genome-assembly--contig:-NODE-4994-length-11398-cov-3.370639_pt1 | contig 11398 bp, 9 predicted proteins | sample MGYA00250047_ERZ773371 | MGnify/ENA primary metagenome ERZ773371 (study PRJEB29103, sample SAMN06111975) | human gut metagenome | biome: human gut; feature: ankylosing spondylitis patient; material... | reverse complement strand
GGGCTGACCCACGCCTTTGGCGGGCAGCCTCTGTTTCAGAATGCCGCCTTTGCCCTCCACCGGGGGGAGCACGTAGGCGTGGTGGGCCGGAACGGAGCGGGAAAGAGCACCCTGCTCAAGCTGTGTACCGGCCAACTGGTGCCCGACGGAGGGCGGATCGTGTGGCAGGGCGGTATCCGGGTGGGCTGCCTGGACCAGTATGCCGCCCTGAACCCGGAGCACACCATGGGGGAGGTGCTACACGGGGCCTTCCGGGCCCTCTACGCGCTGGAGCGGGCCATGACAGAGCTGTACGACCGGGCGGCGGAGGGCGACGGGGCGGCCCTGGCCGCCGCGGCCCGGCGGCAGGAGGAGCTGGAGGCCCGTGGGTTTTACGAGGTGGACACCCGTGTGGAGAAGGCGGCGGCGGGACTGGGGCTGGCGGAGCTGGGGCTGGACCGCCCGGTGGGGGAATTGAGCGGCGGCCAGCGGGCCAAGCTGCTCCTGGCCAGGCTGCTGCTGGAGGAGCCGGACGTGCTGCTGCTGGACGAGCCCACCAACTTTCTGGACCAGGAGCAGGCGGCGTGGCTGGCGGACACGCTGACCGGGCTGGAGCGGGCCTTCCTGGTGGTGTCCCACGACGCCGCCTTTCTGAACCGGGCCGTCACCGCCGTCTGCGCGGTGGAGGGGCGGCGCCTCACCAAGTATCCGGGGAACTACGCCGCCTATCAGGCCAAAAAGGAGTGCCTGGAGGGGGAGCGCCTCCGGCAGTATACCGCCCAGCAGCGGGAGATCGCGCGGACGGAGGCCTATATCCGCAAAAACCGGGCGGGCCGCAACGCGAAGATGGCCCGGGGGCGGCAGAAGAGGCTGGACCGTCTGGAGCGGCTGGCGGCGCCGGAGGGCCGGAGCGCCCTGCCGGTGTTCGAGTTCCAGCCGCTGCCCGCGGGCCGGACGGGAGATCTGGAGGTGGTGGGACTGTCGGTAGGGTACCGCAGTCCGGTGCTGGAGGGGCTGGACCTCTCCGTGCATGCCGGACAGAAGGTGGTGCTGACCGGGTTTAACGGAGTGGGAAAATCCACCCTGCTCAACACCCTGGCGGGCCGGCTACCCCCTCTGGCCGGGCGCTTCCGCTTCTCGGAGCAGGCGGCGCTGGGCTATTTCCCCCAGGCCCTGGCCTGGACGGATGGAACACGGACGCCGGAGGAGCTGGTGACCGGGGCCTTTCCCACCCTGGACCGGCAGGAGGCCCGGAGGGCGCTGGCCCGGTGCGGCGTCCGGCAGGAGCACGCCATCCAGGCCGTGGCGACGCTGAGCGGCGGCGAGCAGGCCCGGGTCAAGCTGTGCCTGCTCACCCTGCGGCCCTGCAACTTTCTCCTGCTGGACGAGCCCACCAACCACCTGGACGGGGCAGCCAAGGAGTCCCTGGCCCGGGCGCTGGACCGGTTCCCAGGCACGGTGCTTCTGGTGTCCCACGAGGTGGACTTCTACCGGGCTTGGGCGCAGCGCGTGGTGGAAATCGGGGGAAAGGGGCGATAGCATTTTTCCGCCCCCTGTGGTAAAATAGAGCGTGGTAAAGCGAGGTGTATCTATGCCGAGAACAGCAACGGTAAAGCGCCTGACCTTCCGGGAGGGGCGGCGGGTGCTGGCCATCAGCGACATCCACGGCAATCTGCCGTTTCTCAAGGGCGTGCTGGCCGCCGCCCATTACGGCCCCGACGACATCCTGGTACTGGTGGGCGACCTGGTGGAGAAGGGGCCGGACAGCCTCACCACCCTCCGGTTCATCATGGAGCTGGCGGAGCGGAACACGGTGTACTGCCTGAGGGGCAACTGCGATAACCTGGTGAGCGAGTTTGTGGCCGCCCAGGGGGAGGAGGAGCGGTTCTACCGCCACTATGTGGACGTGTGGCGGGACCGCTGTCTGCTGGTGCAGATGGGCCACGCCGCCGGCTTCGAGACCCGGGGGCCGGAGGAGCTGCCCGCTCTGCGGGAGGTGGTGCGGGCCCGCTTCGGCCCGGAGCTGGCCTTCCTGGAGGCCATGCCGGAGATCCTGCTCACCCCCGACTATCTCTTCGTCCACGGCGGCGTGGCCGACGAGGCGCACCTGGAGGGGCTGGACGCCTGGAAGTGCATGAAAAACGACGACTTTCTCTCACAGGGACACTCCTTTCGGCGGTGGTGCATCGTGGGCCACTGGCCGGTGACCCTCTATCACCCCCACGTTCCCTCCGCCGCCCCGCTGCTGGCGGAGGGGCGGCATATCGCCTCCATCGACGGCGGCTGCTCCCTCAAGGTGGACGGCCAGCTCAACGCCCTGGTGCTGCCGGAAAGGCCCGGCGGGACCTTCTCCTGGTTCGCCTACGACGGCCTGCCTACCGCCACCGCCCTGGACCCCCAGGCCCCGTCGGCGGACTCGGTAAACATCCGCTGGGGCCGCAACGCCCTGGAGGTGCTGGAGCGGGGGGCGGAGCTCTCCCTCTGCCGCCACCTGGAGACCGGCCGGGTCTTGGAGGTGCTCACCGAGTATCTCTATGTGGACCGGGGAGTGACCCGGTGTGAGGACTCCACCGACTACCGTCTGGCGGTGCGCCCCGGCGACACCCTCTCGGTGGTGCGGCGCATCTCCGACCGGGCGCTGGTGAAGAAGGACGGTGTCACCGGCTGGTACTTCGGACGGCTGGCCCACTAGGTGCTGCCATCCCGGCAGAACGGTCGCAGCCAACAACAGAACTCCGTTATGGCGGGCTGATCGGTACGAATTTTTCTCTTGACAACCAAAAGAAAAATAATATAATAATAGTAATTATTATTATTTAAGGAGAATCAATATGGATATAAAAGGGACGCGTACCGAGCAGAACCTGTGGAATGCCTTCAGCGGGGAGTCTATGGCCCGCAATAAGTATCTCTTTTTTGCCGACAAGGCCCGGCAGGAGGGTTATGCTGAAGTGGCCGAGCTCTTTGAGCGGATGGCACAGAATGAAGGAGTCCACGGCAAACTGATGTATCAGAGGCTGTGCGGCATCGGCAGCACGGCGGACAACCTTCAGGAGGCGATGACCGGGGAATATGGGGAGTGGACCAAGCTCTATCCCGGCTATGCCCAAACCGCCCGCGAGGAGGGGCTGGACGAGATCGCGGTGCTCTTTGAGCAGATTTCTCAAATTGAGAAGGACCATGAATTCCGTTTTATGAGTGCCTTGGCAGGGCTCAAGCGCAACCATCCGGCAAAGGAGTCCGAACCCATGTCCCAGGAGCAGGTGGTCACAGTAGACGGTTACCGCTGTGTGTTCTGTGGCGCTGTCTTCGACCACCGGCCGGATGTGTGCGGCGTCTGTGAGGCCATTGGAGCCTTTGAGCCGACAACATACCGGAAAAAGGTGAGCCGGTAACCAAATAGAAGAAAAAAGCTTGACTTATCAGATTTGTGCTGATATACTATCAGAGCCGCTTTGAATGGGAACGAAGCGCGGAGACGCCTGAGAGCAGGGCAGCAGCAAAACACGCAGACTGAGAGCAGGCCGGACGCAGTCTGGCAGCAGTTTCATCGGAGTGTTGAGCCGTTGGCCGTCGCGGAGGGTGCGCAGCGCGACAAACAAGTGAGGGAAACCTCCTCCCCCGACAGCGAGCCCGTAATGAAGGAGTTGAAACTACATGCATGCGATCATCGAGACCGGCGGCAAGCAGTACAAGGTGACCGAGGGTGATACCCTGTTCATCGAGAAGCTGGCCAGCGAGGCCGGCGAGAACGTGACCTTCGACAAGGTTCTGGCTGTCATCGACGGCGACAAGATCACCGTGGGCACTCCCGTGGTGGAGGGCGCCAAGGTGGACGCCTCCGTGGTGAAGAACGGCAAGGGCAAGAAGGTCATCGTCTTCAAGTACAAGCCGAAGAAGGGCTACCGCCGCAAGCAGGGCCACCGTCAGCCCTACACCAAGGTGACCATCGGCAAGATCTCCGTGTAAGATGACCACCGTCACCTTTCACATGGAGGGAGAGCGCATTGTGGGCTTCACCGTGCAGGGCCACAGTGGCTACGCCGATGAGGGAAGCGATATTATCTGCGCCGCAGTCACCAGCGCCGTCCGCCTGACCGAGTGCGCCGTCAACGACGTGCTGGGCCTGGGGGCATCGGTCAAGGTGCGGGAGAGCGACGCTTCCATCACCATGAAAATCCCCGGCGGCCTGAGCGAGGCCAATGAGACCACCTGTCAGACCCTTCTGGCGGCTCTCATGGTTCACTTTGCCAGCCTGCACGAGGAGTATCCCGACCATATCAGCGTGATGGAGGAGGAATGACCTCCGTCACGGCGACGTTTTTAACACACAAGTTTGGAGGTGTGACACCATGCTGAACATCGGTCTTCAGTTCTTCGCCCACAAGAAGGGCGTCGGCTCCACCCGCAACGGCCGCGATTCCGAGGCCAAGCGTCTGGGCGTGAAGCGGGGTGACGGTCAGTTCGTCCTGGCCGGCAACATCCTGGTCCGCCAGCGGGGCACCCATATCCACCCCGGCGTCAATGTCGGCAAGGGCAGCGACGACACCCTGTTCGCCATGAAGAGCGGCAGAGTCAAGTTTGAGCGCCTGGGCAAGGACCGCAAGCAGGTCTCTATCGTTGAGATCGCCCAGTAAATATGGGTAAACTAGCCCCGGACGGATTCCCGTTCGGGGCTTATTTTATCGGGGCGCAGGCTCCGGGCGGCCGCAAGGGCCGCCCCTATGGGACGAGCCACCCTGTGGCAAGGAGGTTTTTATGGCAGCACCCTTTGTAGATACCGCCCGCATCACCGTCAAGGCGGGCAGCGGCGGCAACGGCGCGGTGGCCTTCCACCGGGAGAAGTACGTGGCCGCGGGCGGCCCCGACGGCGGCGACGGCGGCCGGGGCGGCAGCGTGATTCTGGAGATCAACGAGCATATGTCCACCCTGATGGACTTCCGCTATAAGCGCAAGTATGTGGCCGCCAACGGCATGGACGGCCAAGGCAAGCGCTGCTCGGGCAAGGACGGGGAGGATCTGGTCATCAAGGTCCCCCGCGGCACGGTGGTGCGGGACGCGGAGACGGGCGAGATTATCTGCGACATGTCCCAAACCGACCGCTTTGTACTGGCCAGGGGTGGGAACGGGGGCTGGGGCAACAAGCACTTCGCCACCCCCACCCGGCAGGTGCCCCGCTTTGCCAAGGCGGGCCTGCCTGGCCAGGAGCGGCAGGTGATTCTGGAGCTCAAGCTGCTGGCCGACGTGGGCCTGGTGGGCTTCCCCAATGTGGGCAAGTCCACCCTCCTCTCTGTGGTGAGCAAGGCCCGGCCCAAGATCGCCAACTACCATTTCACCACCTTGTTTCCCAATCTGGGCGTGGTGTATGTGGAGGAGGGTGTCTCCTTCGTCCTGGCCGACATCCCCGGCATCATCGAGGGGGCGGCTGAGGGGGCGGGCCTGGGCCACGACTTCCTGCGGCACATCGACCGCTGCCGCCTGCTTATCCACGTGGTGGACGTGTCGGGCAGCGAGGGCCGCGACCCGGTGGCCGACTTTGAGGCCATCCAGGCCGAGCTGAAGGAGTACGGCTCCGGGCTGGAGAACCGTCCCATGCTGGTGGCGGGCAACAAGGTGGACATTGCCGCTGACCGCTCCGCTCTGGAGGCCCTGAGAACCCATGTGGAGGGCCTGGGCCTGCCCTTCTATGAGATCTCCGCCGCCGCCCAGCAGGGCACCCGGGAGCTGATGTACGCCGCCGCCCGGGAGCTGGAGCACCTGCCGCCCATCACGGTGTACGAGCCCACCTATGTGGAGCGCCCGCCGGAGGTGGACATGTCCGAGCCCCTGGAGATCACCCACGAGGACGACACCTGGCTGGTGGAGGGCCCCTGGCTCCAGCGGCTCATGGCCAACGTCAACTTCGGGGACTACGAGTCCCGAAACTGGTTTGACAGGATGCTTCGCCAGTCCGGCCTGTTTGACCGGCTGGAGGAGATGGGAATTCAGGACGGGGACATCGTCTCCCTCTATAACCTGGAATTCGAGTACCAGCGGTAAAGCAGAGCGGCCGGTCCGGCTACGGACCGGCCGCTCTGCTGATTTGGCGGGAACTGCCGGTTGACAAAGAGGGGGGCTATCCCGTAAAGTAGAGGACAGAAACGGACTGGAAAAGGGGGCAATTGAATGAGACAGAACCGACACTGGGGCCGCAGGCTGGCGGCTTTGGCCTTGACGGCCGCGCTGACGGGTTCCGCCGCGCCCGCCCTGGCCGCGGGGGACTACTGGGACGTGGACCGGTTGGACTGGTACTATGACCGCTGGATCGACAACGGCGCAGAGGCCTGGTATCGGGAGGCCACGGCCTATGCCTTGGATAACAGCCTGATTCTCCCCTTCGGGAGGAGCTTTGAGGGCGGCGAGGTGCTTAATCGGGGCCAGTTTGTGGCCATACTCAGCCGCCTGGAGGGCATTGACAGGGACGCGGTGGAGCAGACGGGGCAATTTACCGATGTGACGGCTGCCGACTACTTTGCTCCCGCAGTCTACTGGGCCAGTGCCAGCGGCGTGGTGGAGGGCGCCTCCGCCACTACCTTTCACCCGGAGGGTACCATCACCCGGGAGCAGGTGGCCACCCTGCTGGCGCGCTATCTGGAGGAAAAGGGCGTCATTCTGCCCGACGACGCCGGCGCCCCGGCGCGCTTTCAGGACACTGCTTCCATCAGCGGATGGGCGGCGGAGAGCGTGGAGGAGATGCGGCGGTGCGGCCTGATGGAGGGGGACAGCGCCGGGCGGATGAACCCGGCCCGGCCGGTGACCCGGGCGGAGGGCGTGACCCTGTTCATGCGTCTGACCAAGCAGCTCCAGGCCGCCGGCGCGGAGGTGGGCCTGGACGGCCCCGCCACCCCTGCGGCGCTTGAAGCCATCACGTTTACCGTGGAGCGCACCGAGATGGCGGTGGGGGAGCGGCAGCAGCTCACCTACGGCTTCCCTATGGGGGCCGTTGTACCCGGCCCACTGAGCTTTGACGCCTACTGCACCTCCGACTCCAGCCGGGAGGTGGTGACGGTCAGCGGCACCGGCCTCATCACAGCGGTGGCCCCCGGCCAGGCGGCTGTGGTGCTGAAGATGGAACAGGGCGGTGACAGCGGGGTACATATCAAGACGGTGCTGCTTACCGTGTCGGGGGAGGAAAACCCGGAGCGGCCGGAGCCCGAAGGTCCCACGGAGGAGGCGGTCTATGCCGCCATTACCGCGCTGAAGGCCGACTACCCAGAGGGAATGCGTTGGACGAACGACAACTTTTACGCCTCCCAGGCGCTGCGCTCCGGCGGCTACGGCTGTGAGGGCTTTGCCCTCATCTGTAGTGATGCGGCCTTTGGTACGCTGCCCGCCCGCACTCACCGGAGCTTTGAGGCCATCCGCGTGGGAGATATGATCCGCATCGGCGACTACCACACGGTGGTGGTGCTGGAAAAGAAGGAGAACTCGGTGATGGTCACCGAGGGCAACTACAACAGCTCCATCCACTGGGGCCGGGAGATCACCCGGAGCTCTCTGGAACGGGAGGGCTTCTCCGTGCGCACCCGCTACCCGGCATAACGAACAGGAGCGGAGGCCCAGGTGGGCCTCCGCTCCTCAGGCTGTCAATAGACCCTCCTGTCAAAGGGGTCGGAGGGAAGGATAGTGTGAAAGGGAACCGTCAGGGTTCCCTTTCGCGTTGGATCAAACGACCTTTTGAAACTTTTTCAGAGTTTCAAAAGGTTCGTCAGCCTGTCGAAAAGACTTTTTCGACAGGCTGAGGAGCGGAGGCCCAGGTGGGCCTCCACTCCTGTGTTTTCTTTTAAACGCCCTCAAAGAAGGCGCAGGGATTGCCCGTCAGCAGGCGGTCGATGTCCGCCCGGCTCAGGCCCCGCTCCTCCAGAAGCGGGAGCACCCGGCGGTGAATGAAGGTGTAATCCTCCTCCAGATGCAGCCAGTCGGAGTGCTTGGTGGTCTCCCAACTGTCCCAGAAGGCCAGGTAGGCGGCCAAATCATGGCTGAGCAGCAGCCGATGGCCCCAGCCGGCCCGGCACAGGGCGGCGATGGTGTCCACCCGGGGCTCCAGGCCCAGGTCCCGGTCGCAGAAGCCGAAGCGGTCCATGCCCAGCCAGCAGCCCCGCTCCAGCATGGCGGTCAGGTACTCCAGGTTGTCGGTGTCGCCGCTGTGGCCCAGGATCACCCGGGAGGCGGGCACGCCGCAGGAGGCCAGCAGGTCGAGAATCGCCCCGCCGGCGGCCGTGGAGGGGTCATGGTGGCAGAACAGAGGCAGGCCGGTCTCCTTCGCCACCCGGCCGGTGGCGTGGAGCACCTTTTGCAGCAGGGGAGTGAGGCCGCCGCGGCCCACACCGGCCTTGAGTATGCCGGGTTTGCTGCCGGTGCCGGAGATGCCGTCGGCGCAGTCGCCCATCAGCAGGTCGTAGATCTCCTCCTCGTCCCGGAAGTACAGCCAGGGCTCCTCCTGGTAGTAGAAGCCGGTGGAGGCGATGAAGTTCAGGCCGGTGCGGCGGGCCACCTCCCGGATCAGGCGGATATCCCGGCCCAGGTTGACGGGGGTGCCGTCCACCACAGTGCGCACGCCCAGGGCTTTGGCCTTGCCGAGCTGTCCCGCGGCGATCTCGGCCACTTGGTCAAACTCAAAGAAGCGGGCGCCGAAATTCATGCGCATGGACCAGTCGGCACAGGTGATGTGCTCATGCATCAGGGTCTGGCCCAGTTCAGCGGTGTCGATGGGGCCCAGAACGCCTTGGATCATCATAGGGATTCCTCCTGTCTGTTATTGCTGCCTCTATTATAACACAGGGGAATGGCCGGGCCCTATATGATCTCTTTATAGGGGTATATGCGCGGCCTATGGACGGGCGGTTATCCGGCGCTGACGGGGAGGACGATGTCTCCCACGGTGACGGAGGCCACCTCGTCCAGGGGGCGCAGCTCGTCGAAGATCCGGCTCTTCTGGCAGACGGTCTCCCCGTCTCCGGGGGTGATGCCGCCGCCGGCGTTGGTGAGATCCTGGGTGGTGCCGTCGGTGTAGGTGATCACCACGGGCAGGGACTCAAAGTAGCGGTAGCTCTGCTCCCGGTCATACTCGTTCTCCCGGCCGCTCTCCCGGTTTTCGCTCCACACCAGCTCCTGATGGACGGTGTAGTCCACCTGGATGGACAGGGGAGAGAGGGTGACGCCATCCAGGGTGGCGTCCATGCCGTTGAGGGTGAAGGACTGGCCGGCGGGCAGGGAGATGGAGGAGTCCTCAAAGGCAAAGTCGAATTTCAGCCTCCAGGTGCCCTCAGCCAGTGTCTCGCTGGTGCGGTAGTCGTTGTCCGTGTAGACCGACAGATCCTGGAACTTGACGGAGGCGGTGCCCGGCTTGAGGGGCTGGTCCTGAGTCATCATCTCCACGAACTGGATGGCGTTGTCGGCGGGGTCGGCGTCATAGAACCAGGAGGAGCCGTGCGCCCCGCCGCCGGATGTGCGCACCTGAGTGCCGTAATTGCGGAATCTCAGGGGGAGCAGGCCATCCCGTTCGGCTCCGGCCGCCAGCGTCTCGTCGCTGACCAGGGGGGAACCGTCGTCCCGGCGGATGGAGTAGACGATGGCGTAGGAGTAGGTGTCCCCCATGATGGCATCGGCGGTGATGGTGACGCCGTTGCTGGTGGCGCTGGCCCCGATGGGGTAGCCGATGCGGTCGATGATCTCTTCGGCCAGCGTGATGGCCGTGCCGCTCGGTGCATCCTTCTTCTGCGTGTGGTGCACCTCCTCGATGCGGACGTCGTAACCGCCGACACGGCCGACCATTTCGGCCAGCTGCCGGTTGAGCCGGAACAGCAGGTTGACCCCCAGCGAGTAGTTCGAGGCGTAGAAAAAGGCCCCGCCCCGCTCCTTGCAGCGGGTTTTCAGTTCGTCGAGGCGATCCGTCCAGCCCGTCGTGCCGCTTACGACCGGCGTACCGGCGTCGATGCAGGCGCGGATGTTGTCGTAGGCCGTTGCGGGCGTCGTGAATTCGAGCGCCACGTCGATGCCGCGCAGATGCGCCGCGTCGAGGTCGCCGCGGTTGTCGGCGTCGACGATCAGTCCCACGCCGTGTCCCCGTTCGACGAGGAGACGTTCGATCTCGCGTCCCATTTTCCCGTATCCGATGATAGCTGCGTTCATAGTGCGAAAAAATATTTGGACAAAGATACGATTAAGCCGAGAGCAATGCAAATTTATTTGCAATTGCCGAGGCGGAGTATCCAAGGCGAAGTCAAAGATACGAAAAATTCGGGAAACGACCTCCGGCACGGGAGTTTATTTTCGGAGCGGGCGGGACTCCGGCCCTTCTCCGAATGCAACATGTTGATTTAAAATATATTGCATAAAATTTTTTTTCTAAATCCCGTGAAAAGGCTTGACAAAGGGGGTTTCGGCATCGTATATTTGCCCTGTCGATCGACCGCAGGCCGGAGTTATCAACACGATCGCAGCCGGCAATTCCCCGTTATCAACATTCCGTCTCGGCTCCATACGCAACAGAAGTATCCGTTTCGTGAAATTGCGAACGGTTATCAACAATCCGTCAAAAACCTTTTCAACAATGACCCGCGTCCATCTCGCGCAATTGCTGCGCGACCTCGCCTCCGCGCACGACTACGCCTTCTTCTCGGCTCCGGACGAGTACATGCCCTCCGAAATCGACCGCTATCCCGCCGCCTGGCTTACCCCGCCCCGCCTCAAAGAGGTCGAAGGCCGCCGTCACGGGAAACGCACCTACGAAATCCAACTGCACCTGCTGCAACCCGGCATGCGGCTCACGCACGCCGAACGCGCACGGCGGCTCGACGAAATGGAGCAGACGTTGCTCGGAATATTCACGGAGCTGACCGAAGACCCGAAAGTCATCTGCGTCGAACGGCTATCGATCCGCCCCCGCACCTGCGCCTTCACCAATCACGGAGAGATCTCGCAGAGTGCCACGGCCGAAGCGGTCGTCTGGTTCTGACCGCCCGCCCTGTCCGGCTTCTCCGCCGGAAACCCGTCCGGCGACCCGTCCGGAACGATGCGAAACCGCCTGCCGCAGCCCGCCGCACGGACAATCCCCGCCGGAACAGGCGTATGCACCTGCCCGAACCGCAATCAGCGCAAATTCGTAAATCATCCATCGATCATGAGTTTTTACAAGATTCCCCAGAACTATGCACCGGGGTTCGTACCGCAACGCTACACCTTCATCAACGACGCGGCCGCCGCGACGCTGACCGCCCGTCTGACCGACACGCGCACCGCAGAGAGCGTCGCCGAACTGGTGCTGCGCGACCTCTGGATGCCGGAGATCGACGTATCGGCCTTCCTGCGGCGCATGGCCGCCACCGTCCCGTTCGAGACGGGAGCGACCGGCCTCTACGCACAGACGACACGCACGATG
>ENA-UPXC01004992-UPXC01004992.1-human-gut-metagenome-genome-assembly--contig:-NODE-4992-length-11399-cov-3.047606_pt1 | contig 11399 bp, 9 predicted proteins | sample MGYA00250047_ERZ773371 | MGnify/ENA primary metagenome ERZ773371 (study PRJEB29103, sample SAMN06111975) | human gut metagenome | biome: human gut; feature: ankylosing spondylitis patient; material... | reverse complement strand
CTCTCCCTTTTTTAATGATACGGCGACCACCGAGATCTACACTCTTTCCCTACACGACGCTCTTCCGATCTGGACATCCCTCTTTCCAGTTCCTGCTGGACAAAATTTAACAGGGTGCGGTTTGTAAATTTCCTGATCTGCATATCCCCTAATACAGGCAGTATATGATTATTCAGTATTTCTCCGTAATTGGAATACGTGCTTTCTTTTACGGTATAACGGATATGGTTCTTCCAATGTATACTGACTGTACGGATTCTGTCATCTTCCGGCAGTGCGGATGGCTGGCCGCCGTATGAAAAAAAGGGCGGGAACTCTGATATGATTTTTATTTTCTTATCTTTAACCTCTTTATACGACTTGCCATACAGATATCCATACCTGATTTTACCGTCTATATCACGCCCTTTCATATAACGCGCTTCCCAACGGCCGTCTTTTCTTTTCCTGCTGTTTTCACCTTTTCTGGGCATTTTGACCTCCTTGACCTTCTGAGTCTTCCGTGGCTGTGATTTACGGATTCAGACCACTTTTTACCACTCATTGTTAACAAATCACTTTTGCGGTGAAATAAAAAGTATACGGCTGCGAAACTCCTCCATATTATAATATAATTGAAATCCACCAAAAAAAGTCATCACCTCAATCTCTGTTGGCAATGACTTTCATAATGGCAGGACAGGCATATATGCCGGCTGCAGATATTTTTTTATTTTGCTTTTCATTACAATTTATTATATAATATGGAAGTATCCATCATCATACGTCTGCATAAAGGATTAAATATGTTAAAAGACAAGTTACATTCTCTCATTTACTTTCCTTATGAAGAAAAATACCGGGACCAGTTGGAACTGGGAATGGTTTCTCTAAATTATAAATCCGAGCGGGTAATTGCCTGGGTCATGCTGATTACGCAGATCTTTATGATTCTAGTCTTTACTTTTCGTCCCGGCAGTATTTTTTACAGCTTTCGCAGGCTTCGCTATGTCATAGCCTATACGGTACTGTGTGCAGGACTGCTTGTGCTTCTGTCTCTCCACAGACGCGCCAAAGATAACTGGCGGCTGCATTCCAGACTCTGTATATCTTTCGGCGTACTGCTTTCTCTGTGGATTGGATGCATTTCCTATCTGGATGCACTGGGGGATGTGAGCATTATTGTATATTGCTCCTTTCTTCCTATGATGGCTGCTTTTCTTATAGTGCCGCCTTTTATTTTAAGCATCCTGCTTATTTTCACATGCATCCTGACCAACTGCCTGGTGCTCGGGACTCCTTACGGGCAGGAAAATGTATTCAGCACATTGGTAAACAGCATTTTTATCTGTGTGTTATCCATTGTCTATGCTTATCGTATGTACCACGCACGTTTGACCGGCATTTATGACAAGATCATCATTGACCAGAAAAACCGGCAGTTGGAAGCTGCCAATGAAAAACTGGACCTGCTGTCCATGACGGACACTCTGACCGGCCTCGGCAACCGGCGCTATCTGGAGGAATCCGTGAGATCACCCCTGGAGAAATATGGTATCCACATGGGCTCCCTGGCTGTTTTACTGCTGGACATTGACTTTTTTAAACAGTATAATGACCGTTACGGCCATCAGCAGGGAGATTTGTGCCTGCAGGCAGTTGCCTCTGTCTTATCCTCCTGCGCAGAAGATGATAATTTCCATGCTGTCAGATACGGTGGTGAAGAGTTTGTTCTTGTGATAACCGGGCTTTCCTCTGACGTTATAATGGAAATAACAGAACAGATTCGTAAATCGGTCGCCTCTGTTCAAATTCCCGGTCCCATCAAAGCCGGAACTTCCGTTACAGTAAGTGTGGGCGTCTCTTTTCACGAATCATGGGAACCGGGCCTTTTGGAAACTGCCATCTCCGAGGCAGACCGAGCGCTGTATCAGGCAAAACAAAACGGCCGTAACCAGACGGTTCTGTTCAGCAAATAAGCATAAAAGACTCATCTGCGGAAATAAAATACCCGCCGGCTTTTACTATACAAGCCGGCGGGATTTCTATCAAATTCCTTTTTCCCCAGCCAAAATCTGCATGGCTGATTCCTCCTCAAACTGCCTGGAGTACAGGTCATAATAATACCCTTTCTGCCTCAGCAGTTCTCTGTGGCTGCCCTCCTCAATGATCTTACCGTCCTTCACCACCAGGATCAGATCCGCCTGGCGGATGGTGGAAAGCCTGTGGGCAATGACAAAGGAAGTGTGGCCCTTCAGAAGCTGGTCTGTGGCCTCCTGTATCAACTGTTCCGTCTGAGTGTCAATGGAGGATGTGGCCTCATCCAGTACAAATATACTTGGGTTTGCCAGGATTGCCCGGGCAAACGATATAAGCTGTTTCTCGCCTGTGGACAGTCTGCCTCCGCTCTCCCCCACATCGCTCTCGTATCCTTTTTCCAGTTTTCCTGCCACAATATCAGCCGAAACCTTCCTGGCTGCCTCCCTGACCTCCTCGTCTGTGGCCTCCAGGCGCCCGTACCGGATATTGTCGTAGAGCGTGCCGGAAAACAGATGGGGGTTCTGCAGCACATAGCCGATCTGGCTGTGGAGCCAGAGCTGAGACCGCTCCCGGTAATCCTTCCCGTCAATGAGGATACGCCCTTTTGTGGGTTCAAAAAACCTGCCAAGCAGATTTACCAGCGTGGATTTTCCTGCCCCTGTTTCCCCCACGATCGCTACATTCATGCCTGCAGGCACATGCAGATTAAAATGTTCCAGCACATATTCTTTTCCGTCCGGATACCGGAAAGATACATCTTCAAAGACAATATCCCCTTCTATTCTCTCCCAGTTCTCTTTCTTTGCGTGGAACATATCCCCGTATTTTTCCTCTACCTCAGGCGTATCCGTCACGTTGGGCTGCTGTTCTAACAGATCCATCACACGCTCAATACTGGCCTGACAGGATATCAGATCTGCCAGAAGACGGGCGAGCTGCTGGATAGGCTCAAAAATAACCACCGCATAGGATATAAATACGGAAAGGGTTCCAAGCTGCATCACCTGGCTCTGCACCATATATCCTCCTCTTGCCAGCACAATAGCCGCGGCAACAGAACTGAAGAATAATATGGTAGGAATATACACCGCGTTTAACATGGCAGATTTGGTCGCCGCCTGGTGCATATTCCTGGTAATGCTGCGGAAATTTTTCTGGTTATCCTCCTCGATCACCATACTTTTGGAAGTCCTTACCCCTGTGATCCCTTCGTTGTACGCGCTGGTGATCTGGGAATTGACCTTCCGCACCCGCCTGTTCCAGTGAAGGATCTTATTCTGGAAATAAACAGTCAGAACCGCAATGCAGGGCACGATCAGCATAATGATCAGCGCCAGTTTCCAGTTGAGCATAAACATGATCACAAACACACTGATCACATAGATAAACGCCCAGAACATATCCACCAGTCCCCAGGCGATCATGCCCGCAATCTTCAGGGTATCACTCATGACCCTGGCATGGATATATCCCACCGGAGTTGTATTATAATAGGAAAAGGACAATGTCTGCAGATGCTCAAACTGCGCCTTTTTCAAGTCCTTCCCCACATTCATCTCAATGGTGGTGGCCGCGTGGACAGAGATATACACGGATACCGTCTGGGTCACGATCATGGCTGTATAGACCAAAGCAAAGATATGCAGTCCCTTTAACGTGTTCAGCGCGATAAAATGGTCAATCGCATAACTTTGAAACAGAGGAACCAGCACATCTATCCCTGCAAGAATCAGGTTCAGGCCAATGGTAATGGCAAAAAATTTCGTATAAGGCTTAAAAAAGGGCAGCATTTTAGCCCATGTTTTAAAGCTGAAGGGTTTGTTATAATCCTGTTCTTCGTATGCCGCCATTTTACACCTCCATCTGCATTCTGTCATCCTGGCTCATCTGAATGTCATAAATCTTTCTGTAAATCCCCTGCTGTCCGATCAGCTCCTGATGCGTTCCCATCTCCTCAATTTTTCCCTGATTAAGCACCATGATCCTGTCAGCGCTCATCAATGTCGTCACCCTGTGGGAGATGAGGATCACCGTGGCATCTCTCCTGTTATCCAGAAGCGCCTTCCTGATCCTGGAGTCTGTCTGGGAGTCAACTGCGGAAAGAGAGTCATCAAATATCATGACAGGCGCCTTCTGCAGGAGCATTCTGGCTATAGCGATCCTCTGCCGCTGGCCTCCAGACAGGGTTACGCCCCGCTCACCGACCAGCGTATCGTATCCGTCCGGAAAATTCATAATGGCGTCATCAATACAGGCAATCCTGGCTGCCTGCCTGATCTCCTCAAAGGAGGCCTCCGGCACAGAAGCCGCTATATTTTCTTTGATCGTCCTGGAATAAAGGAACGGCTCCTGAAGTACCATTCCCACATTCTTTCTTATCCATTCCAAGGGGATTTCCCTGATATTTTTACCGCCCAGAGTGATATTTCCCTGCCCTTCCTCCAGCTCATACAGCCGGTTTAACAACTGCATGATCGTGGATTTTCCGCTTCCGGTTCCACCCAGGATACCCAGTGTACTGCCCTGTGGAACAGAGAATGTCACATCCGACAGCACTTCTTTTCCATCCTTGTAACCATAATTTACGTGGGAAAATACAATATCAAATCTCTGGTCTTCATGCTGGTTTTCATAGGCTTTTCTATCCTGATACTCCTCTTCCTCTGCCCGTATGATATAGTCCACACGCTCAAAGGAAACCCCTGCCTTGCTCATATCAGAGAGGATACGGCCCAGCCCGCGGATAGGCCAGACAAGTGTCGTATTGTAGGAAGCGAATGCAATAAATTCACCTACGGAGATATTGCCATGCACAGCCTCCGCAGCCCCCAGCACGATCACGGCAACCACCTGCAGGCCGGTGATCAGGTCACCGATTCCCCAGTAAAGCCCGGACAGTGTTCCCAGCTTGATCCACAGATCTGCAAATGCATTATTCTTCTCATAAAAGCGTTCCATCTCGAACTTTTCTCTTCCGAAAGCCCTTACCACCCGGACTCCCGTGGCATTCTCCTGCACCACTGTGGAGAGCTCCCCTTCCGCCTCGTCTGCTGTTGTAAAACGGCCGGCGATCAGGCGGTAAAAAATGGTGGAGTACAGTGCAACCACAGGCACAAAGCACAGAACTACCAGGGACAGCTTCACATTCATGGAAAACATCATCCCAAAGGAAACTGTCACCAGGAAAACCGTACGGAACACTTCCAAAAGCTGTGTTACCACAAAGTTACGGATCACCTCCACATCTGAGGTGCAGCGCTGTATGATATCTCCTGTCTGGTGTCTGTCATGCCATTCCATCGGAAGTCTCTGTACATGGGAAAACAGCGCGTCTCTCATGTTCTTCGCAAAATTTTCTCCCGCCTTCGCGGTATACGCACGGCTCAAAAAAAGTGCCGCTCCGGAGAAAAGTGCCACTCCCACCAGCATCAGCGCCATGATCCACAGATGCTTGGACAAATATTTATATTTATCCCCGCCCAGCACAGAGTCCACGGTAAACCGGAAAATCTGTGGTGTCAGGGAATTTAATCCGGTCGTGACCAGCGAGGCCAGCACTGCCACCAGAAAATACTTTTTGGAGCCCTGGAAAAACCGTAATACCAGGTCTGCCTTTCTATGTTTCGTTCTCATAATCCTCCTTTGCCTGTCTCAGTAGTTTTTTTATTATATATAATAATCTGAATTTCTGATATATTCAATATCTATATCATTTTTCCTCCATGCGTGATATAATTGCGTAACAGTTATTAAAGGAGGACATTTGGATGAATACTCCCACAATTGAAACTCAGCGGCTGATTCTCCGAAGATTCACCCAGGATGATGCCCGGGCACTTTATCAAATCCTAAGTGATGAGGAGGTAAATACCTTTCTTCCCATGTTCCCGCTGAAAACCATGGAGGAGGCCAATGCCTATATACAGAAGCAGTACCTGGACACATATCAGGAACCCTTTGGGTACCGGTATGCAGTCTGCTTAAAGACTGATCACATTCCCATCGGTTATGTCCAGGTAAGCAGCAGCGAAAGCCATGATTTCGGCTATGGCCTGCGAAAAGACTTCTGGCATAAGGGCATCATAACAGAAGCCGGCCGGGCGGTAGTGGAAGAACTGAGGAATTCCGGCATGCCTTTCATCACCGCAACCCATGACATAAAAAATCCCAGGAGCGGGGAGGTCATGAAAAAACTGGGAATGATATATCAGTATTCCTACGAGGAACAGTGGCAGCCAAAAAATATCCCTGTTACCTTCCGCATGTATCAGCTTAATTTTGACGGACAAAATGACCGTGTTTATAAAAAATACTGGGAACAGTATCCCGTCCATTTTATAGAGGACCTGTAACGATTCCGTCAGCTAAATTGTCAGAAGCTTTCATACAGGAGAGAAAAATATGTTTATCCAATACAATAATCTGGATATCAACTTCACCATAGGCAGCACCCGGTTCCGCACGCTTAACATCGCTTACGAGCACCTGCACCGCATCATTCCCAGCCACAGCCACGGGGACAACAGCTATGAGATCCACTATGTGGCATCCGGCCGCGGATACATAACAGTAGGGGAAAAGACATACGAGATCACCCCCAACACCCTGTACATGGCCGGCCCCCACGTGGCCCATGCCCAGATTTCCGTACAGGGAGATCCCATGGTGGATTACTGTATTTACCTGAGGCTGCGCCGCACTTCATCCGGAGAGAAAAAAACAGATGACCTGGACCGCCTGTTTACAGAGAAAACCTTCTGGATCGGCCAGGATAACTGTCAGATAAAAAACACACTGGAGCTGCTTTTCCGTGAATTAAAGGAGCAGAAAACCGGGTATACCGTCTACGTGGAAACACTGCTGCGGCAGTTGATCGTACAGATGATACGCAACTACCAGGGCGGAAAAAAAGCCCTCCACCACTTTAAGCCCGCAACACCGGCGGAAGCCCAGGATTTTATCATAGAGGAATCCTTTCTGTACGACTATCCGGTTCTCACACTGGAACAGCTTGCCGAACGGCTGGGACTTGGATGCCGGCAGACAGAACGGCTTATGCAGGACATCTACGGCAAAACATTTCTGCAGAAAAAAGGAGACGCCCGCATGTCGGCTGCCTCTATCCTGCTCACCTATTCAGACCGCAGCATTTCCTCCATCGCGGAAGAACTGGGCTATTCCTCCGTGGAACATTTCTCCGCAGCATTCCGGAAATATTACAATAAAAGCGCCCGCCAGTACCGAAAAGAATCCCGGGACATGACCTGATTCCTCAGCAGTTACAACAGGCACATCTGTACACAGCAAATCCTGCTGCATACAGATGTGCCTGTATCTCCCGGTCAATTGGCCGATGCTTTTACTTCCAGCTTCTCCGCCTTCTGGTAATTCAGCAGGAAAATACCTGCGCATACCAGCAGCAGCGCCGTGACGATCTTCCACCCTTCCGCCTGATTCTGCTCGTGCAGAAAGACCGAGGAGAGGATAACCCCAAACACGGGATTGGTAAATCCGAAAATAGCGATTCTGGACACCGGATGGTGCTTCAGCAAAATCCCCCACACGGAAAATGCCACAGAAGAGATCAGTGCCAGATACACCAGCATAACCACTCCCTGCATGGAAACCGTATGAATGCGCCCTCCAAGGCCAAAACCGCATACCATCATGACCAGACCGCCGATCATAAACTGATATCCGCTTAAAACCACAGGGTCCTCATCCCGTGAATATATTTTCAGCAGACTGGACGCAAAGGCATAGGCAGTGACAGATACCAGCAGGAATCCTTCGCCGTTTATTTTAAGCCCTGCCCCCATGCCGCTGCCGTTTAGATTCACCAGCACGACTCCGGCAAATCCCACGATACAGGCCGCAATCTTCTTCCCTGTCAGTTTCTCCTGGTGAAAGATCAGGCTGGCAACCAGTATGCTTAAAAATGTATTGGATGCCGTTATAATAGAGCCTTTCACCCCCGTGGTATGGGCCAGCCCCAGATAGAAAAACACATACTGCAGGATTGTCTGAAACATGGAGAGCTTCACGATCTTACCCCATGACCTTCTCTTTGGCACCAGCACCTTTCTCTGAAGAATGCTGCCGAATACCATAGCCAGCAGCCCCGCCAGGGCAAAACGCATACCGGCAAATAAAATCTGCGACGCCGGGCTGTCCCCCGGTATCTCAAACAGTTTGTATCCGATTTTTATACTTGGAAACGCGCTTCCCCAGAGTGCATTGCACAGAACGGCAAGCCCGCAGACCACCCAGGCCTTTTCCAGCATTGGTTTTTTACATGTATTCATTTCTCCGTGCTCTCCTCTTCTGATACACGGTAATCCTTCAAAATCACATCCGCGAATTCTTCCTTCACATGAAACTCCTCTATAAGGCTTTCTTTGACCAGCTCTCTGGCTGCTTTTAACTGTCTGCAAGTCTCCAGCATTGCAGGTATTATAGTCTCCAGCCTTTTTTCTTCTTCGAGCTCCCGGCTGTCTTCCTGTTCGTCATGCGCCTGCATAGTTCCTCCTCGCTTTCCTTCATATGTAAAAGACGGTTTCTCCGATACATATCTGCCCGGAAAAATTAACAAGATATATTATTCAGTATAGAGGATATTGCATCATTTGGCAAACAAAATATTATTAACTATTCAGTGACTATATTGTTCCCTCCCCGCCGAATAATTTTCCTGCTCTCCTTCCTCTGCAGTCTCAGTCCAATATTCGTAATCCATTTGTGCTGCCATTCCAATTCTTTATATTAAATATCTCTTTAATAAACGGGTCAATTCTATAATATCGATAGGCTTTGCTATATGGGCATTCATACCGGACTCCATACAATGCTGTATGTCATGAGAAAAGGCATCTGCACTCATAGCAATGATTGGGATAGATAAGGCATCCGGGTGACTTATTCGGCGAATTGCCTTAGCAGCCTCATACCCTGTCATATGCGGCATCCTTATATCCATAAGAATGGCATCGTAATACCCCGCCGGTGATTTTTGAAACTTGTCCAGACATATCTGACCATCTTCTGCCCAATCCAGTTCTGCACCCAAGTCAGACAATAATTCACTTGCAACCTCCCAGTTAAGCTCATTATCCTCGGCAAGCAGGATACGGCATCCGGACAGATCCGTATTTTGGTCCCATTTTGAGCCATGTTCTGTTTCCATTTCCATATACTGACGTAAAGCATGATACAGCGTAGATTTAAATAGTGGTTTTGAAATAAAACCACTAATACCTGCTTCACGGGCCTCAGCCTCAAATTCACTCCAGTCGTATGCAGAAATCAGCAGGATCGGTACTTCATCTCCCAGATTACGCCGGATTTCTTTTGCAGCCTGAACCCCATTTATACCGGGTAGTTTCCAATCTAATAGAATGATTTGATAATCGTCTCTTCTTCGGTGGTGTTGGATTACCAGCTCTACTGCTTTTTCTCCGCTTAATGTCCATTCAGCTTTTATTCCCATGTCTTCCAGTGTGTCCATAACTGTCTTACATAATAATTCATCATCATCAACCACCAGCATATTCCAGGGGGGAAGAGCCATATCCATATCCATATCCATTTCTACTGCATCCGCTTTTTCAAAATCAAACGTGAGATGAAATTCGGTACCTTGATCCGGTTCACTTTTTATATCAATGGTTCCCTTCATTGCATCCACAATGTACTTCGTTATGGCCATTCCCAAACCGGCCCCTTCCGTTTTATGTATTCTGGTTTCATCTGCACGGCTATAGGATTCATATATTTTTTTGAGAAAATCTGGCGACATACCAATTCCGTTATCCTTGACCTTGATATGAATTCGGACATAGTTTTCACCTTTCGGAGATCTTTCTTCAGAAAGCGATAATTGTATCGAACCACCCTCTGGTGTATACTTCGTTGCATTTGATAAGAGATTTAGTAAAACCTGATTCAAGCGGACACCGTCGCACCACACATTCTCTGTTAAGATATTTTCAACATGTATATCAAACGTTTGCTTTTTTGACTTAACCTGTGGCTGCATAATGTTAACAATTCCTTCAACAACTTCCTTTAATGAAATTTGCTCTGTTGTTAACGTTAATTTGCCACTTTCTATTTTTGACATATCCAAAACATCATTGATCAGTCCTAAAAGGTGTTTACTTGATAATGTTATTTTTCTAAGGCAGTTCTGTACCTGTTTCCTGTCATCTATATGGGCTGTGGCAATCGCGGTCATGCCTACGATCGCATTCATGGGTGTACGGATATCATGGCTCATATTTGCTAAAAATTCACTTTTGGCTTTGTTCGCTTCAAGAGCAGCCTGCCGGGCCTTCTCCAATTCATGCACCTGAGAACGGGTTATGGAGAAATACCGAAGAAAAATCAATGTTAAAATAATCAAAACAGATACACATGACAATAATGTCATGAGCATACGCTGGCTGCTCAGATTATTTATGGCATTGTCCAATATGCTATAAGGCATTACCGATACTAAATACCATTCAGAATAGGGCAATGATATGCCATAAATTTGCCGTTCTTCACCATTTACTTCAAATGTTGTTGCATATTCTTCATGGTTTTTTAGAGCAGCACAAAATTCTTTTATAGGTTTTTCCGCAGATAGTTCATTTGCTGCAGAATCAAGCTGCCTTTGTAGTTGTTCAAAGAAAAGCCGTAACTCAGAGTTGGGATTCTGTATTACAAAACTACCGTCTGGCCTGATTATATGATAATACAACAGCTGCCCTTCATCCTCTAGGGAAAGGAAGTCGGTAATATATTCCAGAGGAACGGCCGCAATCAAGCCAGTGCTCCTATCATCATTGTGCATTGGATAAGCAGCATCAACGCCAAACAATACCACTTCATTTCCAGCAGAATCAACGCCTACAGCCACTCGTTGTTCCCCCAGTAATAATGCTTCTACAAAAGGTTCTGGGTTAAGTGGCTGTATGGATCGTCCATAAAGTGTCTGAAAATCCCCCTCCGCAGAACAAAGAGCTAAATAGTCAAACCCCCTGACCTGGGCCCTGTAAATAAGTTCTTCATATAGATTCTCTTTATCGTTGCTATCTGTTGGAACAACAGAAACAATGCCGCTGACCTGATTAAAACGTAATTTAATCACAGTTTCAAAGTGCCTGGACATTTGTTCGTTCATTCCAGACATATATATATTCCCAATTTCATAAACGGTCTTTTTACTTTTTCGGCTCATATAGATTCCGAGCAGACTGAAAACAGCAATACTAAAGAATAGAAGTCCGATGAAGCTATATATAAGAAATCGTGTTGCAATATTGTTTTTATTGATACTCATAGATGATATTTTTAGATTCATATATATATATTCCCTCCTCAGATCGGAAGAGCAC
>ENA-UPXC01004991-UPXC01004991.1-human-gut-metagenome-genome-assembly--contig:-NODE-4991-length-11402-cov-4.040530_pt1 | contig 11402 bp, 9 predicted proteins | sample MGYA00250047_ERZ773371 | MGnify/ENA primary metagenome ERZ773371 (study PRJEB29103, sample SAMN06111975) | human gut metagenome | biome: human gut; feature: ankylosing spondylitis patient; material... | reverse complement strand
GCCGGCAAAGGAGCGTCAGTATGACCCGGATAAGCCAAATGCTGAGCGACTTAGCGCAATTGCAAAGGAGTTGGCAGCGATTGTGCGCACACAGGATACCACAAGACCAGTTACATTGGCAGCAGCCTTCCCAGAGCTGTCATCTCATATTGGATTTTTTGATGCACTTGATGTTGTGGGCTACAATTATAAAGAGCATCTGTATGAGGAAAGCCACAAACGTTTTCCAGACAAGCCATTTTTAGGCAGCGAAAATGGCGGCGGCTACGAGCAGTGGTGTGCGGTGCGCGATAATGCATATATCAGCGGACAATTTTTGTGGACAGGAATTGATTATCTTGGAGAGGCACATGGATGGCCGATTCACGGTTCATCAGCTGGTTTAATGGATCTTGCAGGATTTGAAAAGCCAGGCTTCTATAGAAGAAAGGCATTCTGGAGCACAGAACCATTTGCTTGTATCCTGACACGCCCAGATGATGGTGATGAGCACGAGTGGAGACCTTGGAATGCGCACTGGAATTATAAGGACGGAGAAAATGTCGTTGTACGCGTATTCACAAATGTGCAAAAAGAAACTATTTCTCTTAGTATAGTTGGTCTTGATGGTGAAAAGTCATTGCACGATGGAACATATCTTGAAAAAGAAGGCTGCACCGAATGGCGTTTTGCTTATGAGCCAGGTGTACTTAAGGCAGTGTGCGGCGAAGCCGAGTGCAGCATTCAGACAGCAGGAAAAGCAGTCGAGCTGTCTGCAAATGTATGGCATGCAGAAGAAAGTATAAATAAGGAAGAAGTGATGCAGATCGAGGTTTCACTTACTGATGAAAATGGTGTTCTTGCGGCAGAAGATCTGGAAATCACGGCAGAGGTAATGGGAGGAACACTTCTTGGACTGGAAAACGGTGATTTAGCAGACCTAACTCCATACTGCGAGGCACACAGAAAGACACACAACGGCAGACTGATTGTCTATGTAAAGCCAAAAGAAGATGTAAAGGTATGCATCAGTTGCCCGGAATTAGATAAAAGAGTGTGGATTGAATAATAATATATGAACAAAGAGGAATTACTATGGCTGCGGCGGTACAACCAATATTGCGGAAAATTCATGTATAAGGAACGATGCCGCCGCGGCATCTCTGAACAAAAAATATCAAGAGGTGTCTGCACCAGAACTGAGCTTAGGAAAATGGAAAATGGCGACACGCCATGGAAGAAAATGATAGGTGACTATCTGCTGCAAAGACTAGGTGTGCCGACTGAATATTTTGAGGTAATGGCAGATGCAAGGGAATTGAACGGATGGAGAGACCGCGAGGATATCTGTCTAGTTGTTTTTGAGCAGCCGCAGAAAGCACAGCAATTACTAGAAGTGTATCAGAAAAAGTATCGAAAAAAAACGCCATTTGAAGAGCAGTTTTTAAAGAAAATGCAGACCATTCTTCTGATGCAGGCGTACAAAAAAAGTTTTGAGAGCAAGAGCGTTGACGTTGAACGTGAAAAATCAGAGGGAGAAAATCTGGTGGAAAGCGCACGGCAGACGGTACTATGTACATTACCCGATGGATGGGAAAAAAAGAAGCTGTCAAAGTTTTTACTGGCTCCCTGTGAGTTGGAAAGTATTTTGCTTCTGGCAAATTGTCTGCTTCTTATCGGTAAGACAGATGAAGCTATGCAGATGCACAAGAAGGTAGCCGACTATGTAAAACAGGCAAAGTTTGAACCAAAGGTTCAGATATTGATTTATCCGCAGGTGGCACTTCTTGGAATGAAACTCGAATTACATGCAGGCAATGAAGAAAAAGCACTTTCATATGGAATGGAAGCACTTGAGCTACTCAGACACCAGTACTCACAGCGATATGTTGTTTTTGTTTTGGAAGAACTGCTTAATGTGTTAGAATGCATTAGCGTAAAAGGAAAAGAGGATCAGAAATACAAGGAAGAAGAGACAGAGGTAACAGAATTTCTCAAGACATTTGAGGAACTATATCGGTTGTTTTCACATCCTAAAAAGAGAATGTGGCAGAGCATTAGTGTCAGCAATACGCATGAAATTGGACTGACACTTAAAATGCTTAGAAAAGCAATGGGATTGTCAGCGGCAAAGGTATCGGCTGCGAATCCAGACCATCTGACTGCGCGACAGATAGAGAAAATAGAGGCGGGAACGCACAGACCTTCTGGCAGAAATTATGAAATGCTCATGCAGTTTTATCATAAGACGGGACTAGAAGGGCAGCTGTTACTTGAAACTGATTCGCTGGAAGTGCTGCACCAGAGACAGGAAATTGTTGACTTCATTATACGCGAAGAATGGGATAACGCATGGGAAAGTTTTCAGAGCTTTAAGGAAAAACTGGATGTGAACGTGCCATTAAATCGGCAGGAAGTGCTGTTTATGGAAAGCAATATTTTGTATAAGCGGGAGAAGTTGGCCTCAGATGAATATCTGAGAATGTTAAAAGAGGCGTTGTCCTGTACGATGCCAGAACTTCCGCTGGAAAAATGGAATATGTGGGTGTTCCAGAGAGAGGAGGGGAGTCTAGCTGGGAATATTGCATATATGCTTGAAGTATTGGGCGAGCGAGAACAGGCAGAGGAATTATATCAGGCATTGATTCAATCGTTTGATATGCAAATGAAGCATACAAAAATTCCATATCGAGGATACACGATTGTGTCGGAGGGATTGGAAAATGTATTAGGAAATCTAGGAAAATATGCAGAGTCGATGCAGCAGGACAAAATGTCAATCGAAGTTTTAATGAATGATACGTGCATAGATCCGCTTGATTATCCTCTTTATGATCTCTGCTGGTGCTTATATCAATTAGATGATAGGAAGATAGAGGATGAGAAGAAAGAGGAAAACCAATACGGAGTCTATTTTCGATTATGCTATTATATGGCTAAGTTTTGCTATAAAAGTGGAATGGTAAAATTCCTAGAAGAACGAACCGCGAAATATTTAGGAGAAAAGATGGCGCTATAAGCCTGCATCAAGGCCGAGTATCAAGAATAAATACTAAGAACAAATACGATAAATTTGAATCGTTATAAAAAATTAAGAAATACGTTGGATTTATGTAAAAACTGCCATAAATTCGACGTATTGTCTTTTTATAAAAAGTTGTGATACAATAAAACAAAAGCAGGGGAAATCGTATTGACTTAACAATAAAACATATGAAAATTGGAGGAAACGTGTATGAGAAAACGAATCAGTGTATGTATGTTAGCAGCAATTATGAGCGTGACTGGTATATCTTCATTTGCGGCGCAGGGAGCGGAAAACGAGACCGAGCAGGAAACGGGAATCGAACAGGAATCCAAAGAATCAGAAACGCAGGCAGAGGAAGCAGTAGACCCGATGAGTGCAGACCGACTTTTGATGAGAATAAGAGTATTTAGCCCCGAGGAAGTTTTGGATGCATATTTTGGAGAAGGAAAATGGAATGAGGACTTACTCACTAATGAAACAACAATAGAAGCAAGTGACCGAAATTTGTATGATGGAGAAGAACGGCAGATTTTAATGGTAACAGATAATATTATTTATGAGACAATAATTGTTACTTATAAAGATGATATACCAGATGAAGAGACTATGCTTGACGAATGGGAGAATTTATTTCAGAAATTAAATATTGATATTGCGGATGAATATATAAAACAAGTAGATTATCTTAATGGCAACAGTTTAACATATACATATTATATTCAGCAGGATGGAATAAAATTGTCACCGGAAGCATATACAATTGGAAAAGTAGGAAATACAACCGAGTATTTTGGTGTGTTTGCAAGGGTTTCGGTAGAAGAAAATGGGTATGTAATCAATTTGCAACGAATCCCAGAGATTAGTGAACGGGAAAGTGTCACACAACGTCAGCGAATAACAGATCAAGAAGCGTTGCAGGCCGTGTATGATGCAGTGTGGGATGCATTGCAGATTCCGGCAGAGGAAACAAATCCGATTGCAGATTCGCTACAGGTTGAAGTTCAGTATATTCCAGTAGACATGGGAAGCAATACTGGAGAATATGTATATGATATTGGATTTTACGTGAAACAGCTGATTGATCAGGATGGTTCGGATGCGTTATGGCACTTCACTGGACTCGTAGATGCAACGATGCCATATTGTTATAGTTTTTCAATGGCAAGGGAAAATGATGAGGAATTTCAGACAGAGCATTTAAAAATTTCAGATCGAAAAAAGTAAAAGGTGGTGATGCTTTGTGATAGGAAGAGAATTAAAGCGCATTCTGCAAAAGCCGACTGCGCTTGTTTGTGTTATTATCTATATAGCAGTTTTGTTTTTGGGAATAGAGTCTGATTTGAGAGCTGGTTATGAAACAGGAATGTTAAATCTGTTTTGGTTTACAGAAAATTTTGGCGCAACTATTTTTATACAAACGTTAATTTTTCCGATTGTGGCGGCAGGCAATTATTTTGATGAACGAAAAGGACATTATGATTGGTTGATGCAGATGCGTTCCGGTCAGTTGCGATATTGTTTGGCAAAAATTGTATCGGCTGTATTAGGCGGAATCATATTGTATATGGTAAGTGTGTTGCTATTTTTTATTTTATGTGTAGTATGTGTCCCAGCAATAAGACGTGGAAATACAATAGAATCAGTTGAATTATTTTTGGGAACAAAAGAGTCTTTGTGGTATCGCATGGCATCTTCTATTGGTTATTATCCAACGGCGATATTATTTGCATTTCAGTATTCTCTTCATATTGGAATTTATGTGCTAATTGGATTGTGCGTTTCTGTATTTTGTACAAATCAATATGTATTTTATACGATGCCATTTCTTCTTACAAGAATAGGTACATATATGGGAGGTGTGTTAGCATTAGATGCATATATTCCATACGGAAGAGAACTTTTAGCTGACGGTGGATGGGGAATCTGCCTCACCCGAAATCTCGCCGCATACGCAGTGCTTGGATTTCTTTATTACAGAGAGATGAAATGGAGGGGGATCAATGGATAGCATGAGAAGAATGAACGCCTATGTGAAATTAAATTTTCAGCGCTGTCTGTCTCAGGGAAAAACACTTGTAATTTGTCTTTGTCTGGCCGTCTTTTTCTATCTCTATTTTGGTGATGTGCGTGGTGGCCTGATGGAGTCGGGACAGAAAATTGGCATTATGGAGATGTTTCTTGTTGTGACCAACAATATGTATACGTCGTTTACTATATGGATTGGGTTTGTGCTGATTATATGTGACATTCCATATCGTGATGATGGTGTGTACCAGTATCTGCTGCGTACTTCCCGAAGGAGTTGGCTCTGGGGACAGATCGTGTATATTGTCGCAATTACAGTGATCTATTTTGCATATATATTTTTATTGCTGCTGCTTCTTATTGTGCCGCAGGTGACATTTCAGACAGCGTGGACGACAACTTTTGTAAAGATGATCAATGCACCGTTTGGCTATGGAATTTCCAATTATTTTTCATTCCCGGTTTCGGTCATGCGCCAGACAACGGCGCTGCAGCTGTTTGGCAGATGCATTGTTCTTTGCCTGATGATTGGAATGGCAACTGGTTTTCTGACTATGATGCTTCATATGCTGTGGCCGAGTGGTCCTGGTATTGCAATCGGTGGAATCGGAATTGCGATGGACTATTGGGCAACGGTTGTGCGAGTTGGAGTGACAAGTAAATATTTGTTGTTTATCTCTCCATTCAGCATGAGTCGTGTCGGAAATTTAAGCACGACTGCATTTAACCGTGTTAATCCAACGTTTTCTTATGCGTGTCTGTTTTTGGCAGGAATGATTCTTGTGCCGCTTGCTGTCATGAATCTGAAAATAGGCAGATACGATTATAGCTAAAAAGCGAGGTGTGTATATGGAACCTTATATTATATTAGATGGTGTATCAAAAAGCTTCAGGTCGGTTGAGGTGTTAAAGCCGCTTTCAATTGAATTTGAAGAAGGGCTGATTCATGGCATTGTGGGACGAAATGGTTCTGGCAAGACAGTTATGATGAAGCTGATTTTAGGCTTTTTAAAGCCGACACAGGGTACGGTGACTGTAGGAAAAAAACGTGTGGGAAAGGATGTGGATTTTCCACAGGATGTTGGCGCGATCATTGAAAATGTGGATTTTATTCCATATTTAAATGCATATGACAATCTGTATAATCTGGCGGCGATTCGTCACCGGATCACAAAGGAAGATGTGAAACAGGTATTAGAGACTGTTGGATTAGGAGATACCGGAAGAAAAAAGGTGGCGAAGTTTTCACTCGGAATGAGGCAGAGGCTTGCAATCGCACAGGCTATCATGGAAAAGCCAAAGTTAATTATTTTGGATGAGCCGATGAATGGACTGGATAAGAGAGGCGTGGAGGAAATGCGCCAGATCTTTCTGAATTTAAAGGCAGAGGGGACGACGATTCTTCTTGCGAGCCATAACATGGAGGATATCCGTTGTCTGTGCGATAAAGTCTATGAGATGGATGCCGGAGTACTTACACCGATAGATGGAGTTTCTTAATATGAATTTGGTCCGACGACGAAACCATTGCACCGAAGGGCTTTCGCAACATGATGCGTGAACAGAAACGGTGCTGCAAAAGTGCTTGCATAATTGTCTGATTTGAGGTAGCGTATAAGTATACAAATAAAAATAGCTCACGTGAGTAACAGAAAGGAATGGGAAAGTATGGGCATGTTTGTAAATCCTGGGAATCAGGCATTTCAGGTGGCAGTAAATTCTGAAATTTATGTTGATAAGACTGAAATACTGGAATACACAAATAAGGTAATGAACACCTTACAAGGATATATCTGCAATAGTCGTCCACGCCGATTTGGCAAATCAATAACCGCAAATATGCTCACAGCATATTACAGTAAGGGTTGTGATTCGCAAGATTTGTTTTCGGGGCTGAAAATTAGCGAGGCGTCTGATTTTAAAAAGCATTTGAATCAGTATGATGTCATTCATCTGGATATTCAATGGTGTATGGAACCAGCAGGGAGTCCTGAGAATATCGTTTCCTATATTTCAGAAAAAACGATTTCGGAACTGCGCACGTATTATCCGGATGTGTTGCCAGTTGATACAGTGTCTTTGCCAGAGGCATTGTCGAAGATTAATGCAGTGACACAAAAAAAGTTTATTGTTATTATTGATGAGTGGGATGTTTTAATCCGTGATGAAGCCACAAATCAAAAGATTCAAGATGAATATATTGGATTTCTCAGAGGTATGTTTAAAGGGACTGAGCCAACAAAGTATATTCAGCTGGCATACTTGACGGGAATCTTGCCGATTAAAAAAGAAAAAACGCAGTCAGCACTAAATAATTTTGATGAATTTACCATGCTTAGCCCGGGTAGGCTTGCACCATATATCGGTTTTACAGAAGAGGAAGTACAAGGACTAGCAAAAACATATAGCCTTGATTTTAATAAAATTAAAAGATGGTATGATGGATATCTCTTAAGAGAGTATTCGGTCTATAATCCGAGAGCTGTCGTAAGCGTGATGCTGAGTGGTGAATTTAAAAGTTACTGGTCAGAAACGGCATCGTATGAGGCAATTGTGCCGCTCATCAATATGAATTATAATGGTTTAAAGACGGCCATTCTTGAGATGCTTTCAGGTGCATCTGTTAAGGTAAATACAGCTACCTTTAAGAATGATATTGTAAATATTAAAAGTAAGGATGATGTTTTGACTTACATGATTCATTTGGGATATCTTGGATATGATCAAACTAGGAAAATGACATTTGTTCCAAATGAAGAAATTAGGCAGGAATTAACGATTGCAGTTGAGAGCAAGCAGTGGAATGAGATGATAACGTTTCAGCAGGAATCAGAAAATTTATTGAATGCTACTCTTGATATGGATTGTGATGCTGTAGCAGAACAGTTGGAGAAGATTCATAATGAATATGTATCTGTAATTCAGTATAATAATGAAAACTCATTAAGTAGCGTGTTGGCGGTTGCTTATTTGAGTACGATGCAGTATTATTTCAAACCTGTTCGGGAGTTGCCGACAGGACGTGGATTTGCAGATTTTGTTTTTCTTCCAAAGCCTGAATATAAGGAAGATTATCCGGCATTAGTGGTTGAGTTAAAATGGAATCAAAAGGCACAAACGGCTATGCAGCAAATCAAGGATAAAAAATATCCAGATTCAATTTTGGCATATACGGGGAAGATTTTACTTGTGGCAATAAATTATGATAAGAATAGCAAGAAACATCAGTGCTTAATTGAACAATACGAGAAAGCCTGACGATAGTTAGGAGCTATCGGGGACATTACGTGTCCCTGGTGGCTCTTTTTATTTTTTTACATAGATTTGACATATCACTGCTTTCTGATTTTACAAAGAAACAATAAGATTAGTGGCGTTAAGAGAAAACAAAACAAACAAACACAACAAAATGGGTAGAAACAGAAAGGAAGTTTTTATTATGAGAAAGATGATCACAATGGCAGTAACCGCAGCTCTTGCAATTTCAACATTGACCGCATGCGGAAAGACAGATAAAAAGGAGACTACAGCGTCAACAGCAGCAACCACCGCATCAACAGCAGCAACTACCGCTTCTACAGAAGCTAAGACTGAGGCTAAGGATACATCTGCTGCAGCAGCTGAGTCTAAGGCAGATGCACAGACTCCTGTATCTGGAAGCGTTGCAACTGATGGTTCTACTTCTATGGAGAAGGTAATCGGTGCTCTTGGTGAGGCATTTACAAAGGCAAATCCGGATGCTACCTTTACATACAACCCAACTGGTTCTGGTTCTGGAATCACTGCTGTATCTGAGGGACGCTGCGATATCGGTCTTTCCAGCCGTGCATTAAAGGACGAGGAGAAGAGCCAGGGCTTAGTAGAAACTACATTGGCACTTGATGGTATTGCAATCATTGTTAATAAGGAGAATACAGTAGAGGATCTTTCTCTTGATGATATCGCAAAGATCTACACTGGCGAGATCACAAATTGGAGTGAGGTTGGCGGAGAGGACGCTGATATTGTTCTGATTGGCCGTGAGGCAGGAAGTGGTACAAGAGATGGTTTCGAGTCTATTACAGGTACATCTGATTCCTGCAAGTATCGTCAGGAGCTTACATCTACAGGTGATGTTATCACAACTGTTTCCAGCAATCCAGGTGCAATCGGATATGCATCTTTAGCAGCAGTAAAGGATACTGTAAAGAAGGTATCAGTAGATGGTGTTGAGGCAACTGAGGAAACAGTAAAGGATGGTTCTTATAAGGTACAGCGTCCATTCGTTCTTGTTACAAAGGATGGTACTGAATTATCAGAGGCAGCACAGGCATTCTTCGATTATGCAACTTCAAAGGATGCAGCAGATATTATTTCGGCAGCAGGTGCTGTTGCGGTAGCAGAATAATCACAATTGGAAGGGTGCGAGGATTTATGAAGAGCAAAGAGAGTCTGTTAGAGACAGTAGTACATGGCATATTTTTGATTCTCGGACTGATTACGGTCGGATGTGTATTGTTAATTACAGTTTATCTGGTAATTTCCGGTGTGCCGGCAATCGCAAAAATTGGTCTGTTTCAGTTTTTATTTGGCACAAAATGGGCATCGACCGCCTCTGAGCCATCATTTGGAATCTTACCGTTTATCATGACAAGTATTTACGGAACAGGAGGTGCAATTTTGCTTGGTGTTCCAGTCGGATTTTTCACATCTGTCTACCTGGCAAAGATTGCATCACCAAAGGTAAGAGGTGTTATTGAGACAGCTGTCAGCCTTTTAGCAGGTATTCCGTCTGTTGTTTATGGTCTTGTCGGTATGCTGATTCTTGTGCCTGGCATCCGCAAATTGTTTAATGTGCCAGATGGTGCAAGCCTTCTGGCAGCGATTATCGTACTTGCAATCATGATTTTGCCGTCTATCATTAAGGTTTCACTGAATGCGCTTGAGGCAGTGCCAAAGGAATATGAGGATGCATCACTTGCACTTGGTGCGACAGATATTGAGACATATTTTAAGGTGTCAGTTCCGGCTGCAAGAAGTGGTATCGCAGCAGCAGTTGTATTAGGTGTGGGCCGTGCAATTGGCGAGGCAATGGCAGTTATGATGGTTTCAGGAAATGTTCCAAATATGCCGTCATTGTTTCAGAGTGTTCGCTTTTTGACGACTGCTGTTGCCAGTGAGATGTCATATTCAGCAGGACTGCAAAGACAGGCGTTGTTTTCAATTGCGTTAGTGCTGTTTTTGTTCATCATGCTGATCAATGCAACACTGAATTTTTTCTTAAAGCATGAGAAAGCCTGAAAAACGGATTCATAAAAGGAGTGAGTAAGATGACAAAACAGGAAGCAATAGGGGTGTCGCAGACAGCAAATGTAAAATCGGTGATGACAGTGCGTGCCGCTGCAAAGAATGGACCAGGGGTAAAGCGCAAGCTTTATATAGGTCTGATGAAGTTTTTGATGGGGCTTTCTATAACAATTACATGTGGACTTGTATTGTTTATGATCGGATATGTATTATATAGAGGTGTTCCGAATATAAGCTGGAAGCTGGTGTCCACATCTCCAAGCTACCTAGATGACAACATTGGTATTTTGCCTGAGATTTTAAATACCCTTTATATTGTAATTGCAACACTTGTAATTGTACTTCCGCTTGGTGTTGGTGCTGCAATATATCTGACTGAGTATGCCACAAACAAAAAAATAGTTGGCATGATCGAGTATGCAGCAGAGACACTTTCAGGTATTCCTTCTATTATATATGGTCTTGTCGGAATGCTGTTTTTCTGTCAGTTTTTAAGCTTGCAGACATCTCTTTTAGCAGGTGCGCTTACTCTTGTGATCATGAATCTTCCAACTATCATGCGTACAACCCAGGAGAGCTTAAAGACAGTTCCGCAAAGCTACCGTGAGGGTGCATTTGGACTTGGCGCAGGAAAGTGGAGAGTTATTCGTACCGTTGTACTTCCAGGATGTATTGATGGTGTAGTGACAGGATGTATTCTTTCTGTCGGAAGAATTATCGGTGAGTCAGCAGCGCTTCTTTTCACCGCAGGTCTTGCACATGCAGTAAATGGAATGATAGATGGTCTTCACAGTGCAGGTGCAACACTTACAGTTGCGCTTTACATGTATGCTAAGGAGCAGGGTGAGTTTGGTGTTGCATTTGCGATTGCAGCAATCTTAATGGTATTAACCGTGTTTATCAATTTAACTGCAACTTTGTTAGGTAAGTATTTTCAGAGGAGGAAGAATCAGTGAGCAGCGTAATTACTGTAAAGGATATGTGTCTGTGGTATGGACAGGTGCAGGCATTAAAGAATATTAATATCAATATTGAGGAGAAGAGTATTACGGCGCTGATTGGTCCTTCTGGCTGTGGTAAATCC
>ENA-UPXC01004985-UPXC01004985.1-human-gut-metagenome-genome-assembly--contig:-NODE-4985-length-11411-cov-24.242545_pt1 | contig 11411 bp, 10 predicted proteins | sample MGYA00250047_ERZ773371 | MGnify/ENA primary metagenome ERZ773371 (study PRJEB29103, sample SAMN06111975) | human gut metagenome | biome: human gut; feature: ankylosing spondylitis patient; material... | reverse complement strand
TGCTCGCGGCTGTCCTGCGTGACCGCAGCGCCCTTGATGAACAGCTTGTCTGCGTACTTGATGTTGCAGACTGCCGTTACGACCGTTCCGGTCAGCTCGTTTCCGAACTGACGGCGGAGCGCGTCGGCGTTGATCTGCTGCTCGATCTGCTTGCGCAGCCTGCGGCGGACGGCACGCGGTTTGTCCTTTTTGTTAACACACACGTTTTTACGGATGCGAGAAACCTGCGTTTTGATTTTCGCAAGGAAGCCGTCGATCGTGGCTACGGTGGAGATAGAGCCGTCAATGTGGTAATTGGTCAGATACGGCGTTTCCAGATCGGGTGTTTCGCAGAGCTTATATTCGTAGGTCCAGTGATTCTCCTGACCGGAAGGGAAGCGGTGCTGCTTGAGCAGACCGGAAATCTTGAAGCGCTTCCAGAGCGTCGAGAAATGTTTTACTTTCTCCATGCAGAACGCACGGATTCCCTCGGGACGGAGAACGAAGTCGGGAATCTTCATCAGATGGCTGACGAGGGCGAACAGTCCCTTGCTGGCAAGGGAAATGGTCTTGTCGCGCAGGACCGAGGTGGAAATGTTGGTGTAGTCGCGCTGTGCACCGGAAATGCAGGCAACATCACCGTTGGGGCGGTCGATGGACGGGGAATAGACGTAGTCCACCGGCTCGGACGGATGCTGCATCAGGTTATAGACATGACAGAACGCACCATTTTCCGACTGGGAGAAATAGTGCTGCAAGTATCCCTTTTGCTTGAGCTCCTTCCACGCAGCATTCAGCAGGTAGGCGCTGTCCGAGCAGGCATAGCCGAGACGGCGCTTGCTGAGCGCGAAATCCGGCAGGCCGACAAAAGACTTGATGACGGCAAACAGACCCTTCGCCTCGAGGGAAAGCGTTCTGTCGCGCAGAACTTCGTTGTAGATTGTGGTGTAGCCAGCTGCGGACATTGCTTTCCCTCCTTTCTGATGGTCGATTTTTGCAGAAGAAACAAAAAATCGTCTGATGCTCTCACACCAGACGATTGAAAAACCATGTCTAAATTCGTATCAAAAATCGAAAATTCGTAATGTTGCACAAGTAAAATGTGCCGTGTTAAGCAGAAAAATTGATTTTTGTCGAAAAACGCGCGTCTTATTGACATAACCGCTTGTTGAATGTATAATGATTATACAGTAAGCGGTATGCGCCATTTGGCGCGTTACTGGTCTCAGGGTGAGTGAGATCTTACCGCCCGCTGGTGTTGGAAGCACCAAGTGGCGGATACCGTTTATCAAAGAGCTGATGTTTCCTAGGCATCGGCTCTTTTGTTTTTCCTGTAATTAAGAATACCATGGAAAATAAGGAATGTCAATCTTAATCAGGTGAAGTTGAAAAATACTCGGAAGAGTTGGGTTTTTTAGAATGAATCCGGGTTTTCCGGATATACTTGCAATGCCGCCTGATATGCGGTATACTATCGGTAGGCAAAAGGAAATCAGTATATCCATACTGAACAGCGAAAAGCCCCGGAGGTCACGACTCCGGGGCTTTTCTTATCTTTGGGGAGCAGGCAGATCAAACCTGAGGATGGCTACCAGCTTACTTTCTGTCCATCCATTTGCAGATGTAGTAGGCTACTACGCTTGCCGCAACAGAGAGTATAAAGGAAATCAGCCAATCCATGCTGAACACCCCCTTCCTCTACCTGTATGGGGGTGGTAGCCTGTACAGTATACCATGGATGTCGGATTGCAGCAAGGAAAGTCGAATATAGGTACAGTAGGGGAGCAGATGTTTGACTTCCCGGAATAAGACTTTCTGATTCGGATATACTTGCAAAGCCTACTGATATGCGGTATACTATCAGTAGGCCAAAAGATGAGAGTGTCCATACTGGACACAAAAATCCCCCAGAGACGCAACCTCTGGGGGATTTTCTATTCCGTTTTGTAGCAGGTGGCTTAGGCCTGAGGCTGGCTACCGATTATTTATCTCCGTCCAACCATTTACAGATGTAATTGGCGATTACACCTGCCACAACAGAGATAACAAAAGATGAGAGAATTTCCATACTGGAACACCCCCTTCCTCTACCTGTATGGGGGGTGGTAGCCTGTACAGTATAACATGGATGTCGGATTGCAGCAAGAAATGTCGAATATGGTTGCAATGATTGCGGCTATGCAGTATACTCTTTAATAAGAAATGGTGAAAGTGTCCATGGGGCACGAGAAAAGCTCCGGTGTTTCTGCACCGGAGCTTTTCTATTTGGATAAGACTACATAAAGTTATAAAGTTAAAAATTTATAACTGTTCAACGCTAAAACTTTGAATTGAGAGTCTATTAGAAGAAAAGGTTCTCTTTTCACAATATAACCGAAAGGAGCAGCGAAATGGTACAAAGATCGGTTTGCCTATGCGACGGAAAATACATCGGCATTGAGAGTATTTTCACAGTCATTGACGGAAAGCAGATCAATATTCCGGACAAGCTGTCCGCGCTTCGCACTAGAAGCCGCAAAGGTGAGCTGTTTTGTCCATGCGGCTGCGGTGCAAACCTTATTCTCGTTGCTGGAGACAGAAACCTGCGCGCACAGCATTTCCGTCTGAAGGACAGCGCCAGACAGCACGAGTGCACTGCTGAGACCGAGAGACCGCACTCAATCTATTCCAAGATCGTGCTGAAATGCTGGCTGGATGAAAAGCTGAACGTGTCCGATGTGGAAACGCGGGTTCCCATCTGTCTGGTCGGAGACACGGCGCGGAAATACGAGTTTTCGTTTGTGTCGCGGACGAGCAAACTTGCGGTTAGTTACAGCTGTAACCGCGCGAATCTGTCAGACGAGAAGATGGAAATTCTCCGTGCGAACAGCAGCGGTATTCGATTGATTTATATTGTGGATGCGTTGAACAGCTGTGGCAACGGTCAGTATCCGGAAGCATTGATGAAAGTGCAGGAGCGGCAGGGATATTGTCTGCTGCTGGACGTCGAGGAGATGGAGTATTCCACGGCGAAGCTGTCTGCGGTTTTCTACGCGCAGGACTGTACCGGTCTGTGGCGTGAGATCGAGTTTGCAGCAGGCGCGCTGCGTGAATTTTCGATCAGCGAGTACGGACGGCTGCTCTATCAAAACGCGCCGCTGGCTGCTCTGTGTGAATGGAAAAAAAGCGAGTTTGAGCGCGAGGTACAGCAGGAAAAAATACGGCGAGAACAGCAGATGAAAGAGCTGCTTGAGCGTCCAGAGCGCGAGCAAAAGCAGCGGCCAAAACGAACGCAGACGCTGCCGGTCCGCAGACCGCAGAATACGAAAAGTGAGCGGCAGCGCGCGATGGAAAAACTGGTTCACGAGAAGGAAGAGGCCGGCCGCCGCGCGCAGAAAAAACAGAGAGAAGAAGCGTTTCGGCAGACGCTTGCGGAGCAGCTTAATCAGCAGGAAACGCAGGTCATTGACCCGGACGGAAACCGCTGGGTTAAATGCCGGTACTGCGGCCGGGTGGACAAAACGACAGCGTTTTCGTCTTATGGTGGACGCGGCAGTGTGAACCTCGGAACCTGCAAAATCTGTGATCGGAAGCCTGTATCGGAGTGCCGGTTTATTCAGAAATAGAGTATCGTACCTGTGAAAATTTTTCACGGTCTGCAGCAGCAGTTAGAGAAGAAAAAAGCAAGAAAACAGCATCTGTATGGCAAACAGAAATGTGCTTTACTATACTAAAGGTTAAAGATTCCGCAAGCATAAGGTTTTGGATAGCCACAAACCTGTTTCCTCAGTGGAATTTCCCCTGAAACCCCGAATAGCCACGACAAGGAGAAAATGAAAAATGAGAAAACGCAATCATCAGATCATTGTGCGTTTGGATGATGAAGAACTGCTCATGTTAAAGAGAAAAATCCACAGAAGCGACCTGACAATGGCGGAGTATTTCCGTCTGCTGATCGAAAATGGAGAGATCAAGATGATTGGCCAAGATGTTCAGCAGGACATGCGGCGGAAGCTGCAGGGCATCGCTGTGAATATCAATCAAATGGCGCGGCTTGCGCACATCTCCGGCAACGTTGATACGCAAACGCTCAAAAAGATTTCCGGGCAGCTTGAGAAGATCGAAGAAGAATTTGCAAAGCTGAGATAAAAAGCGGATGCAGTCTGATTTACAGTCTGCATCCGCTCTTTATTTTTCTGCTTCGGCTTTTGCCATTTCCTCGTCAATGAGACGGTTGATGAAAGCGTTAATAGACTCGCCATGTGCGGCGGCATAGGCTGTGATCACTTCCTTTTTTCCCTTCGGAACGCGAAAGCGCATCTCGTCGAATTTGTCCCGCCACTTGTCGTTTGCGCGGCGGCGTGCATCGCTGATCAGCATAATGCTATCCCCTTATTCTGCTGTAAAAAATATAAAACTGATTTTATGCAATCTAACAATTGATGTACGCGCTCGTACATGATATGCTATCATCAGAAGAATGAAAAACGGCAGCTGACAGAGGCGGCAACCCCTGTCAGCCTGCGCAGGTGAAGCAGCCACCTGTACAGCGAAAAATTTCAAGTTCGCACCGCAGTACCAGTATACCCTTTTTCTGAAATTATTGCAATTCGGCAGCGAGAATTGCAGCAGTTTTTCAATGGGATTTTGCGGAACATTTTTGACTGTGCAGGCTCTTATGGATCTGCACGTTTTTTATTTTCCTGCAACTGTGAATAGTGTGTTGTTCACAGTTGGATAACAATTTTCACAGGAGGAAAAAACAAAAATGTCAGCAAAAAAATTTGCGCCGAGACCGCCAGTTTTGTGGAATATTCTCGCCTCGCGGCGGCTCATTTTACCGGACATTCTGAAGGAACTCGTGGACAATGCTCTGTCGGCAAATGCCGGCGACGTAGCCGTATATTTAAGACAGGAGGACTGGCACCAGTATCAGCTGGAGGTGATCGATAACGGCGAGGGAATAGCGGAGGAAAGGCTGAGCGAAGTATTCGGCTGTGGCCGTGCAAAGCCGCAGAAGCTCGGCCGGTATAACCGCTTCGGCATCGGACTGAAAACCGTGCTCGTAAACTGTGACCCGAAAGACAAAGCATGGGAGATGATCACCAAAATAGAGAACGGTACTGCTTTGCGAGTGGCGGCGCCGTACCGCGATTCAGTCATGCAATACGAGGCAGTCTCACTCGATGAGCTTCCGCACATGATGCGGACTTCGGGCACGAAGGTTTCCGTTCCTCTGCCGCATGAGCTGGTAGACCAGAACTGCCGCGACAGCAGGGAACTGGAAATGCGGATAGAGCGCATGATGGAGGAGCTGCGCGTTACTTATCTGCCGGTGCTGCTCGGCGAGACAGACTGCGGCGGCGGTCCGCAAAGGCAGAAAATACATTTCTTCTGGAAACCGCTGAACGGCCGGACGCGGATGTACAATCTGACCGGACTGGAGCCGATCTGGACGGACAACAGCAGGGAAGATGAGGCGCATTTTCTCCTGAACGGCGTCAGCGTACACGCCTCGTATCGCTACGGCGAGATTGAACCGGCACGGGGAAATTATCACTATTATCTGGGGGACAGATGGTCCGGAGGACTGATGATCTATCTGAACGGCCGCCTGCTCCGGCACGGTCTGTTTGATGAGATATGGAAAGCGGAAGTGCTGATGCGGAATACTTTTCTTTTCGTGCTGTATCTTCAGGCAGAGCCGGAGGAGGCTGCACAGCTGGATTTTCTGGACGGCAGTATGCAGAATACAGACCCATACTGGCATGAGCTGCTGCGGTGGGTGCGCTGCGTGTGTCCGGAACCGCAGCTGTATATACGACATCCGTTCCCGGAATGGAAGGAGGTTATCATTTCACAGCTGGAGGAAAGACTGCATCAGTCAAACGGGGTAAAGAGCATGCAAAAGAACCCGAGGGAATTCTATGGGATGATAGATAGTCAGACCATCTATGTGCATCTGAAAAACGGCCGGACAATGGTGATTATTTATTATCCGATAGCTGAATACTGGTTTGACGTCGCGAAAATTGGCATGTTCTGTCTTACCGCCACAGGAAACGGACTGCACTTTGATGAACTGATCGTAATCACAGACGAGCAGAGCGAGCCAATCAAGCGAAAACTTGCGCTGCTGCGTGATTACTGGTATCAGGATATACCGCAGCCGAAAATCCGTCTGGTGCACTGGGCGAGCGTACTGTCTGACGAGGAGGAAGAAGATGAAGCATGAAATCGAGATTACGCGTGTGATCGCGCTGCTGGACGAGGTTCTGCTCGTGATATTCGAGGATAAGACGCTGCATGTCCATGATGTGGAACTCATCCGGAACCGTCTGCCGGATATCCAGCCGTTTTCCGAGCCGGAGACGGTGCAGGCAGTAGAGGAGAATCGGGAGCGATGTCTCGCTGCGTGGAGTAAAGAGATTGACGGTGCTGCCTGCGGCCGCACAGAAGAAACCGTTGAGGTGAACGTGGATGTTGATACGGACGTGCTGGAATTGACCGAGGAATGGTGCGTAAAAGCAAACGTCACCGCCGAGAAACTCATGCTGGCGCTGCTGCGCTTTGTGGCAAAGCCGGAAAACGAGGAGCTGTCTCGTCGTCTGATCGAACGCATGCAGGAGATAGCGGCAGAGTAAGACATCACCCCGACGGATAACGTCAGAGGCGTTTTTTTAAATTTATGTTATCGCATAAATTTCGACATATATATCGAAAAGTAGAAAATAACAATTGACATTTTACTGGTATATGATATAATTTTCTTTGGAAGGGGCGAAAAATATGGAAAACCTCATTCTGAAATCGCTTTCTGCAGAAAATTTTGCTTCCTTTGCCGAACCGATTACGTTTACCACGGAAGCGGATTTAAGCAAGAAAGAGTATATCGACAACACATTTGCTTGTGGGAATAGTCGATTTAATAAGGTTTCTTTCCTATATGGTGCAAATGGATCGGGAAAAACATTTTTCTGTAAGATAATCCGAGAAATTCAACGATTCCTGAGTTTTTCACCATTAGCCGTAATAGATGCTGCGCAGCTGATGGCGAGGCCAGAGTTTAAAAACATAGATGCGCCTGTAAAAAACTTTGCATTTGATACAAGTTACAGAGAACAGCCTACAAGGTTTGCAATCGAGCTTGTTTTAGATAACATAACATACCATTATACCTTTGCAGTTCAGGGACAAGAAATTGTTTACGAACTTCTTACAAAGAAGTACCGGAGAACAGAAAAATTACTGGAACGTACATCATCGTCTTTTAAAGATATCACGCTTCGTTCAGAACTGAAAGGTTTTGAAGATGTCAAGCGTATGGTTAAACCAGAAGCGTTATGCCTTCCGATTGCTGACTTATTGAATAATCCATTGGCTTCGAAGATCGTTTCTGCGATTCAAGGAATAAATGTGGTCAGTATGACCGCGGGTAAGCTACAGCCGATCAATCCTAAAAAAACTTTTTCGGAGGATCGGCTTCGCAAGTATATCAATATCATTCGTACTGCCGATCCGACTCTTCGAGATATAAAAGTATCTTTTGAAGAAGAAGAGGTGGAGCATCAAAGAAATACTTCGGATGATTTTGAAAACAGAGAAGCTATCGTCAAAACGACGAGGGTGGGTATAGCATCGCGCCATGCAGTGTATGAAAACGGCAAGGAAACGACGATTACACCAATTTCCTTTTTTAAAGATGAGTCGCTGGGAACGGTAAAATTGTTTACTGCACTGCCCTATCTTTTTGATGTTCTCGAAGATGGCGGTGTCTTGATGGTTGATGAGCTGGAAAACGGTCTTCATCTGTCACTGGCCAAGGAAATTATCCACCTGTTTACAAATGAAGAAAGCAATCCGCATCATGCACAGCTGATTTGTACTTCTCATCAGCCGCTTTTAGTTGATGGAGAGTATCGACGAGATCAAGTATGGATCACTGCAAAGGATGATTGCGGCAGGAGCGTTTTACATCGAATGAGCGATTTGAAAACATCGCGAGCAAAGGTTAATTTAACCAATCGTATTCTGGAAAATGCGTTCGGATGTAATCCAAAGCTGTTTTTTGATAACAACACATAAAATGAGAAAAGAAAAAGACACCGAGCTGCAACTCGGTGTCCTGCGAGACGACAGAAGCACGGGTTATGGTACTTTGTCATAATTCACGGTTATTGTATCATATTTGACTTCCGATTGCAATATGAGATCTGTGTCTAGAAAGGTAAAAAAACGCAGTCTTTTTTCATAGTGTGATTGTAATAAATAATCTTTCTACAAACAGGAGGTCTATATGACTATCAAATACAAATATTATATCTGTCGTTGCGGAAAACGCGTGATTCCGGTGACGAACCCATCAAAATGTCCGCACTGCGGACGGGTCACTCGTTTAAAGTAAGGAGGCGTACTTATGGGTAAAAATCAGCATGTAACACCTCATCCGGCAGGCGGATGGCAGGTGAAAGGAGAGGGCAATACGCGCGCTACGGTACGTACTGCCACTCAAAAACAGGCAATGGATATTGCAAGAGAGATCTCTCGAAATCAGCATTCTGAGCTAGTGATTCATCGCTCAGATGGACGCATCAGGGATAAGGACTCTCACGGGCATGATCCATTCCCGCCGAGAGGCTAAGAATAGACAGAGGGGGTATGTCGTACGGGCATACCCCCTCTGTTTTAAATAGCAGTATCAGTATATTTCATTTTTTCAGCTCGTCTTGCCAATCTCTTGGAAATGCCAGATGATATAGGTCTATGTCATCTGCATATTCCTCAAACAGAGCAGTAATGGCGGGCATAAACTCGGTATTCCATTTATGGGAAGACGGATATAACGCCTTTACGGAAAGAATTTCACCCCATAGCCTTCTTTTCATGCGCTCGGGAATATCAAAACCAGAGGGTACGGCGGAGAATACTCTGAAATAGAGTCTGCCGTCATGAGCGCAAATATTACGCAAATCCGTACAGCATCTTAGCCAGCTGACCATATGACGGTAATCAGACCCGGCGAAAATCTTTTTATCTGCAGTAGTCAGATCATTGTAAAAATACGAAAGCATACCGAAAGTAAACAGCTCGCAGACAACCCATAATGGAAATTTTCCATCGTAGTGTTCGAGATGATGTTTAACAAATAGTACCTTTTTATTGTTTTCGATTTCACGATTAAGATTTGCCTTGAATTTTTCAGCATTGTGTTTCGAATTAAAGAATGAAGCATCGAGGTATCCGAGCGGTCCATATTTTTCGGAATGAAAATATGCAAGACGTGCTCGAAGGCTTATTTCAATAACCTCGATAGCAGAAAACAGAAGATTGCGAAGCTTCCGATCAAACTCATAAATATGGTAAACACGTTCGAACGACAGGTTTTTACCGTAGGTGCCGTCTTCGTTTTTGAATGGCAGCAAATAAGCTGATAAACGATAATAACCGATATGTTTTAATATTTGTTCACAAGCCGCATCATCTGTAATGATACAGCCTCTGCTGCGCAGTTTTGTTATTTGTTCAGTATAAGAGCTGTGTTCTTTTATTTGTATGATATGAGATTCCCCAGATAAAAAAATGTCTCCCCTGGGACACATCGTTGAGAGGTGTGGGGAGTCCTGTTACTTATTATAATACGCGTGACTTACGGATTTGTCAATCTAATTAACTTCAATTTAGAAGTTCTTCCTCCTCTTCCTCTCCCGAATCAGCGTAGACTTGCTGATACCAGTGAGTTTCACGACCTGCGTATACGAATGCTCCTCGAGCAGTGCCATTGCATGGTCAAGCTGCTCGGCATCGAACTTGGGCGGCCGTCCCTCGCGGAAATCGGGGTCGGTCGCGCGGGCAACCGCCTTGCCCTCCTGCGTGCGCTGCACGATCATGTCGCGCTCGAACTGTGCAAACGACAGCAGTACATTGCGCAGCAGTGTGTTGACCGAATCGTTGGACAGGATACCGAGGTTCAATACGTTGATGGTAATGCCCTCGTCGATCATGTCGGTGATCATGCCGGACGCCTGCGACACCGACCGCGCCAGCCGGTCGAGCTTGGTGACGATGAGCACATCGCCTTTTCGCAGCTGCGCGCGCAGCCTGTCCCATTCCGGTCGGTCCATCTTCGTGCCGGTGAAGGTATCCGTATAGATTTTTTCCGCGCCCGCCGTCGTCAGCGCCGCCTGCTGCGCGTCCAGACTGTTGCCGTCGCGCGCCTGCGTTTTGGTGGATACTCTCGCGTAGCCGAATATCATGCTAACCCCTCCGTTTTCACGGTTTTGACACCCATATTATAGCTTATGACACCTGGTTCTGCAACCGGTGGCATAAGTTTTGAATTTTGAACCCTTCCCCCGATTTTTGGGGTCCATATTTTGAAGCCCTAAAGCCGAAAATCATGCGGTAAAAAACGCCCTCTCACAAAGGCGGTAGTACCGCCTATGTGAGAGGGCAAAATAAAACTGCGATTTTATTATCATTTGGCTTAACAATCGGATAAAACCGCGTAAAAACAGCAGAAATTGTTTCATATTCTGTAATTTTATAAAATCAATTACCGCGACCTGGTAAGATCGGGCGGTAATTTCAAAGCAAAAAGCGATCATTTGCGCGTGCAAACGATACTGTCAATACGCCTTCGTATTCTCACCGGAATATCTGAAGTCAGACAATATTTCAAAGCAAAAATGGTTCAAGCAGCCGAAAGGGCTTTCTGTGGTGATCATTCACTGCAACCCCCGCGCTGCTGCCGAGGCAGACAGGCAAACCGGACTGTCGTGTTTCTATCGGCGGAAGCGTACCAAAATGGTAGAGGCGCCGCTGTATCTATGTGTATTTTACGTTTTTATGTTCCGGTCGATCTGTTCGTATCGCTCTGCGGCAACGATCCTGCTGTGGTCAAGGTCAGCGGCGACACCATCATCATTGACCCGGATGCTACGACCGAAGACGGCGATTCCAATCAGATTCCGAATCCGCTGACCGTCCATAACTCCCTTGCAGAGCTTGCAAAGGCAGTCAGATTTGACATCAAAGCGCCGACCGTGCCCGCAGAGCAGGGAATCAGTGAGACAGAGGTCGCGGCGGTAGTCAGCAGCACCTTATAAAAGAGTGAAGAGTGGAGATTTTCTCCACTCTTTCTCTTTTGCGGGTATACAGAAAAAGAGTGGAAAGTTCTTCACTCTCCACTCTTAAATCTTCACTCTGTGAAATCAGTCAGCCCAGTACTTTGCAACATGTGCCTTGGTAACCTCAGCGGCCTTCTTGATATTCTCCTCGTTGGACAGCTTGTAGTAGTCCGGACGGAACACCTCCATGGTGCAAACGCCGCCTTCAAAGCCGATCTTCTTGAGGGTATCTGCGTAACGCTTGTGATCCAGGCAGTCGCCCGGCTCGCCCGGCCACAGACGCTTCTCGTCGTTGTTGTAAGCAGCGCCGCACGGCATATTCTCCAT
>ENA-UPXC01004980-UPXC01004980.1-human-gut-metagenome-genome-assembly--contig:-NODE-4980-length-11437-cov-3.444630_pt1 | contig 11437 bp, 10 predicted proteins | sample MGYA00250047_ERZ773371 | MGnify/ENA primary metagenome ERZ773371 (study PRJEB29103, sample SAMN06111975) | human gut metagenome | biome: human gut; feature: ankylosing spondylitis patient; material... | reverse complement strand
GCGCTCTTTTCCTCCGGCTGCACCACCTCCACGGTGGGCGCAAAAAGAAATCCGCGCGCGGATATGTCTATTACTCGTGCGACAAGTACCCGGAATGCCAGTTTATTACATGGGATAAGCCGCTCAAGACCAAGTGCCCGACCTGCGACTCGTCGCTGTTCCGCCACACCGACCGCGACTCCAAGGAAGTCACCGACGTGTGCCTGCGTGAGGGCTGCGGATACAAGGAGCTGGTCAAGGAGGGCTTACCGCCCGAGGAAGCGGAGAAGAACCGCCAGCGCCGTGAGGCGCGCGCGGCGAAGGCTGCCGAGCGCGAAGCGGCAAAGGCTGCCAAAGCAGCAGAGGAAGCCGCCGCTGCTGAGGCAGGGGAGGGCGAAGAAAAGCCCAAGAAGAAAACCGCAAAAAAGACTGCGGCAAAGAAAACAACTGCCAAAAAGTCCACCACGACCAAAAAGACGGCAGCAAAGAAAACCACAGCCAAAAAGACCACGGCAAAGAAGGCGAGCACGAAAAAAGCAGCCGCTGAGCCGGCAGTAGAAAGCGAGGGTGCAGCGGATGCAGAATAAAGTAACCGTCATCGGTGCAGGTCTTGCGGGATGCGAGGCAGCGTGGCAGCTTGCTGTGCGCGGCATCCCTGTCGTGCTGCATGAAATGAAACCCGAAAAACGCAGTGAAGCGCACCATTCGGACGATTTTGCCGAGCTGGTCTGCTCCAACTCGCTGCGCTCGAACGAACTGACTAGCGCCGCCGGGCTGCTCAAGGAGGAGCTGCGCCGGCTGGGCGGACTGGTGATCGCGTGCGCGGATGCGCATCAGGTTGAGGCGGGCGGTGCGCTCGCGGTTGACCGAGAGGCGTTTGCAAAGGCGGTCACTGAAAAGATCACGAGCCATCCGCTGATTGAGGTGGTACGCGGCGAGGTCACCGAACTGCCCGCAGAGGGGCATGTGATTGTTGCGACCGGTCCCTTGACCTCGGACGCGCTGTTTGACGCCATCCACGCCAAGGTGGGCGGTGATTTCCTACACTTTTTCGATGCGGCGGCACCCATCGTCACCTTTGAGTCCATCGACATGGAGCACGCATACTTTGCGTCGCGCTACGATAAAGGTACGCCGGATTACATCAACTGCCCGCTCTCCCGCGAGGAGTTCGACCCGTTTTGGGAGGCGCTCACAACCGCAGAGGAAGCCGAGGTGCACGGCTTTGAGGACAAGCTGGTGTTTGAAGGCTGCATGCCCATCGAGGTCAATGCCCGCCGCGGGCACGATACGCTGCTGTTCGGTATCCTGAAGCCCATCGGTCTGCCCGACCCCAAAACCGGGCGCGACCCTTATGCGGTCTTGCAGCTGCGCCGCGACAATGCGCAGGGCACGCTTTACAATCTGGTCGGCTGCCAGACCCACCTCAAATGGGGCGAGCAGAAGCGCATTTTCTCCATGATTCCGGCGCTTAAAAACGCCGAATATGTGCGTTATGGCGTCATGCACCGCAATACATTTTTGGATTCGCCGCGCCTGCTCGACCATAACTTCGCGCTGCGCGCCGACCCGCGCATCCGCTTCGCCGGACAGATGACTGGCGTGGAGGGCTACGTGGAGTCCAACGCCTCGGGCTTCCTCGCAGGTCTTGCAACCGCGTGTGAGATTCTCGGTAAGGACGCGCCCGATTTCCCGTCCACCACTGCCATCGGCGCACTCGGCGGCTATATTTCTAACGGAACTGTGGTCAAGTTCCAGCCGATGAATATCAATTTCGGTATTCTCGACCCGCTTGGCTATAAGGTAAAGGGCAAACGTGAGAAGAACATGAAAATCTCCGAGCGCGCGCTCGAGATCATCGACCGCATGAAGGAGGAGTTTTGACATGAAAATCGCGATTGACGTCATGGGCGGCGACAATGCGCCGCTCGCACCCATTCAGGGCGGCGTGCTTGCAGCCAAAGCATACGGCGAGGAGATTGCCCTCGTCGGTCCGGAGGAGCGCATCCGCAGCATTTTGAAGGAACAAGGCGCGGAGAATACGCCCGGCATTTCGATTGTCCACGCGCCCGACGTGGTGGACATGCACGACGACCCGGCAACCGTGCTGCGCCAGAAGCCTGAAAGCTCGATGGCGGTCGCTCTTAAATTGGTGAAAAATGGCGAAGCGGACGCGATTGTTTCTGCTGGCTCGACCGGCGCGCTGCTTTCGGGCGCAACGCTCATCTGCAAGCGCATCAAGGGCATCCGCCGCGCGGCGCTCGCGCCGGTCATGCCGTGCGCGGGCGGGCAGGTCATGTTGGTGGACGCGGGCGCGAACACCGAATGCACAGCAGAATACCTGCTCCAGTTCGCCTATCTCGGTTCGCTGTACGCCGAGAAAATCCGCGGCATCGAAAAGCCGCGCGTCGGTCTGGTGAACAACGGCTCGGAGGACTCCAAGGGCGACGCCATGCGCAAGGAAACTTATGCGCTGCTGAAGGCTGCGCACGAGGCAGGACGGCTCAACTTTGTCGGCAACGTCGAGGGTACCGACGTGCCGGGCGGCAAGTGCGACGTGGCGGTGTGCGACGGTTTTGCGGGCAACGTCATGCTTAAAACCATCGAGGGCGTGGCAAAGTTCATGGCTGGCGAGATCAAGAAGGTCTTTCTGCGCAACGCAGCGACCAAACTCGCCTATCTCGCCTGCAAAAAGGGCATGGACGAGTTCCGCGACCTGTTCAATCAGGACGCGGTCGGCGGCGCGCCATTCCTCGGTATCGCGCACCCGGTTATCAAGGCGCACGGCTCGTCTAATGAGATTGCGTTCATGAATGCGGTGCGTCAGGCGATTGCCTACACGGGAAGCGGCATGATTGAGACGGTGCAGCAGAACATTGCGCATATGACCGTTGAAAAATAAAAGATTTTCGGCGGGAGGCGCGGACGGCTGCCCTCCCGCCTGATTGACAACAGGAAAGGAGAATTTCATGCTGAAAGATAAAATCGGCTATCGGTTTCAAAATCCGGTGCTCTTCCGCAAGGCGCTGACCCATTCGTCCTATGCCAACGAGCAGCGTGCACGGCATTTGCAGCACAATGAGCGGCTTGAGTTTCTTGGCGACTCCGTACTCGGATTTGTCACGGCGGATTACCTTTACAACCATTTTCCGGAGCTGCCGGAGGGCGAGCTGACCAAGCTGCGCGCAGCGGTAGTTTGTGAACAGGCGTTGTACGAGGTCGCCAAGGAACTCGGCATTGACAAGGAAATTTGCCTTGGACATGGGGAGGAAACGAGCGGCGGACGCCGCCGCCCAAGCATTCTGGCGGATGCGGTGGAGGCGCTGCTGGGCGCAATCTACCTTGACGGAGGGATTGAACCTGCGCGTGCCTTTGTGCTGAGCTTTATCCCGCAGGCGGCAGAACGGGCGCGTCAGGGTCGCATGTTTAAGGATTATAAGACCGCCTTGCAGGAAATTGTGCAGAAAAACCGGCAGGAGACGCTGGAATACCGGCTGGCTGGCTCGAGCGGTCCGGACCATGATAAGACCTTTACCATGCAGCTGCTGCGCAATTCCAACGTCTTTGCAGAAGGAAAGGGACACAGCAAAAAGGAAGCTGAGCAGATGGCAGCCAAACAGGCACTGGAGCTGATGGGCTTCGGAAAAGACAAGTAAAACCCCTTTACACCAATCAGGATGCGCCGGGGACAGGACGGGATTCCGTCGGTCCTCGGCGCGTTTTTGTGTCTGAACTGTGAAAAAATGTTCGTCGAAGTTGATTCTAAAAACGAAAGATGATACACTGATAATATCACGAACAATGTCTGTTATGAGGGTGCTGCATGATACTGAAAAGTCTACTGTTGCAAGGCTTCAAGTCGTTTCCGGACAAAACCGAAATCCGGTTTGTGGACGGCATGACGGCGATTGTCGGGCCGAACGGCAGCGGAAAATCAAATATATCGGATGCGATTCGGTGGGTGCTCGGCGAGCAGTCGTCGCGCTCGCTGCGCGGCGCTCGGATGGAGGATGTAATCTTTAGCGGGACGCAGAAGCGCAGACCGTTGGGTTTCGCCGAGGTTTCGCTGATTTTGGACAATGCCGAGGGGATTTTCCGCTCGGAACACACCGAGATTATGGTGACAAGGCGGTATTACCGCTCGGGGGAAAGCGAATATTATCTGAACAAAAAGCACTGCCGCCTCAAAGATATCCATGAACTGTTTATGGATACCGGTCTTGGCAGAGATGGCTATTCGATCATTGGGCAGGGGCGCGTGGATGAAATCCTCTCGCTGAAAAGTGAGGACCGCCGCGAGATTTTTGAAGAAGCTGCGGGAATCACCAAGTTCCGGACACGCAAGGAAGAAGCGGAGCGCCGTCTTGCCGCGACAGAGGAAAATCTGGTGCGGATTCGCGATTTGTTCAGCGAATTGGAGCATCGTGCCGCGCCGCTTGCCGCACAGGCAGAAAAAGCAAGAAAGTATTTGCTGCTGCGCGACGAGCTGCGCGCCATTGAGGTTTCCCTGTGGCTGCGTGAACTGCATGCGCTGCGCTCTGGAAAAGCGGAAAGCGAAAGAAATCAGCAGATTTGTGCGGAGCAGCTGGAACATGCGCAGGGGCGGCTGGCGCAGATTTATCAGCATGCGGAAGCTTTGACAGAGCAGATGCATCAGCTTGATAGGCAAACCGATGAATTACGCCGCACGCTGCATGAGCGGGAGCAGCGGCTTGCTGCGATGCAGAGCCGCTGCGCAGTGCTGCGTGCCGGCATTCAAAACCACGAGGAAAATCTCGTGCGCACTAGACAAGATCAGGAGCGAAAAGCAGAGCAGGCTGCGGCGCTCACGCGCCAACAGCAGGAGCGGCGTGCACGCTGCACTGCACTGGATGAAGCGTATGCAGAGCTGCAGCGCTCTCTGACGCAGACAGAGCAGCGCATTGCGGAACTGGATGCACAGAGCGCGGAATGTATAAAGACGCGCACCCGCCTGCATGAGGAAATTACCGGGGGAAACGCGGAGAATTTCCAGACCGAACTATCGCAAACCGCCGCGCAGGCGGCTCTGGACGAATTGGAAAACCGCCGGGATACGTTGGAGCGCGAAATTGCACAGAGCAGTGCGCAGCTTGCCGGCGAGCGGCAGATTCATGACGGGCATGCTGCCAAACGGCAGGAGTGTCTGCATATCCTTGCAGACGCCCAAAAGCAGCTGTCTGAGGCTGCTGCAAAAGAGTGCGAATGCCGCACGCAGACAGAAGCCTGTCAAGCGGCGCTTGCGGCACGCAAAGCTGCATGGAGCGACGGTCAAAACCGTATGCACATGCTGCGCGAGATGCAGAGAGCGTATGAAGGGTTTTCGGGAGCGGTCAAGCGGGTGATGAAACGCGCGGAATCCGGTGCGCAGCGCGGCGTGCGCGGTCCGGTTTCGTCGCTGCTGCGTGTCGAAGCCGCCTATGTGACCGCCATTGAAACCGCGCTCGGCGCGTCAGCATCCCATCTCGTGGTCGAGACTGCGCAGGATGCCAAGGATGCGATTGCGTTTTTGCGGCGCAGCGACAGCGGCCGCGCGACTTTCCTTCCGATGGATACGATTAAACCCATGTCGCTGCGTGAGCAGGGCGTGGAGGAGGCTGCGGGAAGTCTGGGGACGGCAGACAAGTTGGTGGATTGCGCGGAGGAATACCGCGGAATTGTTCAAAACCTACTCGCGCGCACGGTCGTTGCCGAAAATCTGGATGCGGCGCTGGCGCTGGCGCGGGCATACCGGTATCGTTTCCGGATTGTTACACTGGATGGTCAGGTCATCCAAACCGGCGGCGCGATGACAGGCGGCTCAGTTTCAAAAGGAACCGGCGCATTGGCGCGCGCCGAAGCCCTGCGGGAATTGGAGCGTAAACAAATCCTGCTCAAACAGCAGGCTGAGGAGGCGGAGCGCAGGCTGCGCTCGGCGCAGGAGTCGCTTGCGGCGTGCGCGGATGTCCGCAAGCAGATGGAGCAAAAATGCGCACAGGCACAGAGCGACGAGGTCCGCATCACGACGGTCCTTGCACAGCATGGTGCGCTGCTGGACAATATGCAGCGGCGGGATGAAGCGCTGACCCGTGAGCGGGACGGTCTTGCCAAGGCGCGGACGGAATATGAACGGACCATTGCCGAAAAGCGGGAAGCGCTGCGTCTGGGGCAGGAGCAGGCTGCAAAACTGCAAGCGGCATGTGCCGCGCAGGACGCCGCCCTTGCCCGGGTGGAAGATGAGCGGGCTCACGCGGCGGCACAGCAGGCAGACCTTCGTACTGCTGCGGCAGAAAACCGGACGGAAGCAGCCGCAGAACGCCGTGCACTGGACGATTTGGAGCGCCTGCACGGAGAAATGGTGCGGGAACTGTCTGGCGTGGAGCAGACGCTCCAAACATTTGCGCGGAGTATCGAAAGCGATACAGCTGCGCTGCGGGAAGCGGAAGCTGCCATGCAGAAAGATGGCGGAGGCGCGGATGCCTTGCGGGACAGCATTCAAAAAACTGCGGGCAGGCGCATGCAGCTTGAACGGGAAAAAACGCAAGCCGATCAGGATACGCAGGCGCAAAATGAGGAGATTTTAAATCTGGAGCGGGAGAAATCCCGACTAATGACGCGTTTGGAGCAGCAAAATGAGAGGGAAACGCAAATCCTGACAAAGATGTGGGAAAACTATGAACTGACCCCGACTCCGGCAGCGCAAATTGCAGCCGACCTGCCCGACCCGTCTGCGGCAGAACGCCGTGTGGAGGAACTGCGCGGACAAATGCGTGCGCTCGGCAACGTCAATCTGGACGCAACGCAGGAATATGATACGCTTATGGAACGCATTACGTTCCTCGGCGGGCAAAAGGATGATCTGGAAACCGCGCAGCGCGAACTGCACCAGTTGATTGCACAGCTGACCCTCAATATGAAAGAGGTGTTCGCCACCGAGTTTGCCAAATTGAATGCCTTTTTTGGACAGACATTTCGGGAGATTTTTGGCGGCGGGCATGCCGAATTGCAGCTTGCGGACACGGCGGACATTTTGAACTGCGGGATTGATATTCTGGTTTGCCCGCCGGGAAAGGCGGTCAAAACAATTACGCTGCTCTCAGGCGGCGAAAAGGCGTTTGTTGCCATTGCGCTGTATTTTGCAATTTTGAAGCTGCGCCCGACACCGTTTTCGGTGCTCGATGAGATTGAAGCGGCGCTTGATGATGTGAACGTCGCGCGGTTTGCCGCATATGTCAAGCGGCTGTCGGAGCAGACGCAGTTTATCATCATCACACACCGGCGCGGAACCATGGAGGCTGCCGACATGCTGTACGGCGTGACCATGCAGGAGCAGGGTGTGAGCCGTATGCTGATGCTCAATCTTGCGGAAGCGGAAAAGAAAATCATGAAAAATTGAAAATGGAGAGTTGAGAGTTAAGAGTTGAGATAGACACTCTCCACACTCTGCACTCTGCAATCTCCAATCTAAATAAAAAGAGTGAGGTTATTATGGGATTTTTTGATAAGATTAAGCAAGGACTGAAAAAAACGACCGAGGCAGTCACGCAGCAGTTTGAGGACATCATGGCTTCGTTTGTCGAAGTGGATGACGATCTGCTTGACGAACTGGAAGAAGCGATGATTCTGTCCGATCTGGGTGCGAGTGTCGCGGCGAAGGCGCGTGCAGAACTGAAAAACCGTGCGCAGCACCAGAAAGTCAATACAAGCATAGAACTGCGCTGTCTGCTCAAAGATGTATTGACAGATATGATGCTCGAAGATACCGTACTGGATATTTCGGGCGCGCCCGCGGTTGTGCTGGTGATCGGCGTCAATGGCGTGGGCAAGACCACCTCCATCGGCAAACTTGCGGCGCGGTATGTCAATGAGGGCAAGCGCGTCATGCTCGCAGCAGCGGACACCTTCCGCGCAGCGGCTGCCGATCAGCTTGAAATCTGGGCGGAGCGCGCGGGCGCAGAAATTGTACGCCATGGCGAGGGTGCAGACCCGGCAGCGGTGGTATTTGACGCGGTTGCGGCGGCAAAAGCGCGCGGCTGTGATGTCATCATCATCGACACAGCGGGACGCCTGCACAACAAGGCGAATCTGATGAACGAACTGGCGAAGATCGACCGCATTCTGACCCGTGAGCTGCCAAATTCTTCACGCGAGACGCTGCTCGTACTGGACGCGACTACCGGTCAGAATGCAGTGCATCAGGCGGAAGAATTCAATAAGGCGGCAAAACTGACCGGCATCATCCTGACCAAACTGGACGGTACCGCAAAGGGCGGCATTGTAGTTGCAATCTCGGCTGGACTTGGCGTGCCGGTGAAGCTGGTCGGCGTGGGCGAAGGCATCGACGACCTGATGGACTTTAACCGGTCGGAGTTTTTGGAAGCGTTGCTGCCGCCGATTACGGAATAAAGGAGAATCATGATGGCAAGACCTGATTTAAGGCGCAACGATGAGATGCGCAAAGTAAAGATTACCCCAAATTATACGATGTATGCCGAAGGCTCGGTGCTCATCGAGGTCGGGAATACCAAAGTCATCTGCACGGCAAGTGTAGAAGACAAGGTGCCGCCGTTTCTCGAGGGGCAGGGGCTTGGCTGGGTGACTGCGGAGTATTCCATGCTGCCGCGTGCGACCAACACCCGCAAAAAGCGCGACATCAAGAGCCTCAAGCTGGATGGGCGTTCGTCGGAAATTCAACGGCTGATTGGCCGTTCGCTGCGTGCAGTGCTCGACCGGGAAGCGCTCGGTGAGCGTCAGATTACGGTAGACTGTGATGTGATTCAGGCAGACGGCGGCACGCGCTGCGCATCCATCACCGGCGGTTTTGTGGCGCTGTGGCTTGCATGCAAAAAGCTGCTCGACGAAGGAAAAATTGAGAAAATGCCGCTGACTAGTCAGGTTTCGGCGATCTCTGTCGGTATTTTTGAGGACGAAGCCGTGCTTGACCTCAATTATGCAGAGGACAGCCGCGCGATTGTGGACTGCAATGTGGTGATGACCGGCGCGGGTGAATTTGTTGAGATTCAGGGTACCGGCGAGGGAAGACCCTTTACCAAGGACGAACTGAACCGTCTGCTGTCGCTTGGCAAAAAGGGAACCGCCAAGCTGTGCCGTGAGCAGAAGAAAATCACGGGAGAGCTATGAAGAGAGTTGAGAGTGAAGAGTTGAGATAAATTTTCTCCAATCTCCACTCTCCAATCTCCACTCTCCATTGGGGGAATATCATGAAATTTGTATTAGCATCGCACAATAAAAAGAAGCTGCGCGAACTGGGAGATATTCTCGGTGCGCTCGGTATCGAGATTGTGCCGCTGCCGGAAGATGCACCCGAGCCGGAAGAAACCGGTGATACCTTTGAAGCAAATGCGCAAATCAAGGCGCGGGCAGCAGCGGAGTTTACCGGTCTGCCTGCGATTGCAGACGACAGCGGACTGTGCGTAGACGCGCTGAACGGTGCCCCGGGAGTATATTCGGCGCGCTATTCGGGCGGCGGTGATGATGAAAACAACGCAAAACTATTGCGGGAACTGGAAAACGTACCGGAGGAGGCGCGCACAGCACGATTTGTCTGCGTGATTGCGTGTGTTTTGCCGGACGGAGAAACTTTTACGGTACGTGGTGCGTGCGAAGGTGTGATTGCACGGGAACTCTGCGGAGACGGCGGCTTCGGCTACGACCCGCTGTTCTTTGTACCGGAGCATGGCTGTACTTTTGGAATGCTGCCTGCATCGGTGAAAAATCAGATTTCGCATCGTGCGCGTGCACTGAAAACATTCGCAGAAACATTAAAAAATAAGATTCAGGAGTAATTGAATATGCTGACAAGTAAACAACGCGCCCAGCTGCGTAAGCTGGCAAACCCGCTCGCAGTCACCCTGCACATTGGAAAGGACGGTGTCACTGAGGGCGTCGTGGAGCAGCTCAACGTGCTGCTCGAAAACCATGAACTGGTCAAGGGCAAGGTGCTCGAAAGCGCGATGGCGACCCCGAAAACAGTGGCGGAGGCGCTCTGCGAGGAGACTGGCGCAGACGGCGTACAGGTCATTGGCACCAAGTTTGTGCTGTATCGTGAATCCTCCGATCCGGACAAGCGCAAAATCGTGCTGGAGAAATAAGCATGCGCACAGGGATCATGGGGGGGACATTTAACCCGCCGCATTATGGACATCTGTACGCAGCCGAGCAGGTCAGACAGGCGCTGGAGCTGGATAAGGTGCTTTTTATCCCGACCAATCTGCCACCGCATAAAAAAATGCCGGCGGGTTCGGCGGATACCGCACAACGATGCGCGATGGTTGAAATGATGCTCAAGGGACGCGGCTGGGCGGAACTGAGCACCATTGAGATTGACCGCGGCGGCGCAAGCTATACGGTAGACACGCTGCGTGCGCTGCACGAAACCGGAAAGTATGGGGAGCTGTTCCTCATCATGGGCACCGATATGCTGATGATGCTCGACACCGGATGGCGTGAGCCGGAGGAAATTTGCCGGCTGTGCACCCTCGCTGTGGTGGCGCGCGGCGCAGGAGAGCGGGAAGGACTGCAAAAAAAAGCGGAAGCGCTTCGAGAAAAATACCATGCGGATATTCATTTGGTTGATTGCCCGGTGGTGGAAATTTCCTCAACACAGATTCGCGCAGGGCAGTCTTTGCAGGAGATGGTGCCGCGCGCAGTTTTTGAGTTCATTGAGCAAAACCGATTGTACACGCACAAAAAGAATGATTTTTAAAGCGAAAGGCGGTTTTTTGTATGTTATGTGACGAGACCATGCGGAAAGAAATCCTCTCGAGGCTGAGCGGTTACCGGCTGGAACACACGCTGGGATGTGAGCGCGCAGCGGTCATGTTGGCAAAGCGGTTTGGCGCAGATGAAGAAAAATGCGCCTTTGCAGCGGTCCTCCATGACATCACCAAAAGACTTTCTCGTGAAGAACAGTTGTATTTGTGCGAAAAATACGGTATAATACCGTGTGATGTTGAAAAAATGGAGTGGAAGATGCTGCATGGCAAAACTGCGGCAGCGGTTGCCGAGCGGGAATATCACGCGCCGGCAGATGTTGTGCATGCAATCGCCGTCCACACCACAGGGTGCTGTCAAATGACCCTGCTCGACAAAATTATCTATCTGGCCGATTTTATCGAAGAAACACGCGACTTTAAGGGGGTCGAGCCTGCGCGGGCGATTGCCGGGCGGGATCTCGATCAGGCGCTGCTGTATTGCTTCGACTATTCGCTGAACGACCTGGTAGAACGGGGGAAACTCATACATAAAGATACGTTCGAAGCGCGCAACTGGCTGATTCAGCAGGGGGTGACGCGCGCTTAACCGTGCATTTAGTTCAGGAGGCAAACAATGAAGATTTTCGGCGGCGGAGGTTCCCGGCAGAGCAGAAATAGGAGAAGGATGTGCGATGAGGGAAAGAATGTTTCCGAAAGATTGAAAAAACAGGATAAAGAAGGGGGGA
>ENA-UPXC01004978-UPXC01004978.1-human-gut-metagenome-genome-assembly--contig:-NODE-4978-length-11438-cov-2.619400_pt1 | contig 11438 bp, 7 predicted proteins | sample MGYA00250047_ERZ773371 | MGnify/ENA primary metagenome ERZ773371 (study PRJEB29103, sample SAMN06111975) | human gut metagenome | biome: human gut; feature: ankylosing spondylitis patient; material... | reverse complement strand
CAAGATAACCGGGACCATGAGAAGTAATGGTGGAGATTACTTTGGTATCCATATCCAGGACACCGCCTTTTTCCCGCTCCTGCTTTGTTAAGTCCATAACCTGCTGCCATAAATCCTGTGTTGCCTGTGTAGGTCCCTGCAGGAAAGTATCATCTCCGTCATAAGGCACATAGTTCTTCTGGATAAAATCCCGAACATTGATTTCCTTTTCCCAGATGCCTCCCTGGAAAGACTCCCATTCTTTGAGCATAGTATAACCTCCTATATCTTGTAGTTAGTTGCAAATAACTTTTCTGTTATATGTGGATTCTATAATATTGGACTTAAAAAGTCAAGGTAATACCATGTTTATTATTCCATACAATCGGAAAAATATGAGCAAAAAAAGAATGCCGCATTTCGTGCACACCGGGAATATCTGCATATTCCGGATTGCTTTTCATGCGGCATTTTCATTGTTTTTCCAGTATCAAGATAATTTAATTTTCTTCAGAATCTGCAGGTTCTTCAGGCAGACTGAAAGCATCTGGATTGGATGTGTTCTCTTCTTCCTGCGGCTCATATTTTGCAAATATTTTGCGGAAAATAATGGAAGAAACATACGCAACTGCAGCAAATCCCAGAAGCATCCACAGCATACTGCCGTACACCAGAGTGGAAGGCGTAAGGAAGGTTACAAATACAAGGGCTGCCGGACAGACAACCAGAACCAGTGTCCAGGGCAGATTCAAAATAGAAATCAGCAGAGCATTTTTGAAAGTGTTTTTGATATTATTTTCAAATCTTGCCGTGTAGGGGAAAACATAAGTCAGCACCATCAGATATAAAACCAGAAGGGCCCCAATGAGAATACGGAAAATAGTACTCATGTTTTCAGGCAGAAAAGAAGCTGCACGGTAATCTACAAAAATAAACAGTCCCAAAACAGCCATAATCAGCCACAGAATGGTAGACTGTTTAAAGTTTTCCTTAAAAGCTTTGAGAAATCCTTTGAAAATATAGGATTCTTCTCCGCGTACCATTTTCAGTGTAATGGTGTAAAGGGCGGTGATAGAAGCGCCTGCTGTCACCACAGGAAGGCAGCAGATAATGCATAAAATATTTAAAATCATCAAGTCACATATACGGGACAAAAACCGCATAATCGGGCTGTCCATGTTAAAAAAACTGCTCATAATGTCAATCCTTTCTTAAATTGTTGTCAGATTCAGAAACCTGTTCTTTTTTGGGCGGAAGATAAATATGAACGGATTCAATTCTGTTTCGTTCCGCTTTGTCCACTACCAGTCGTATGCCGGATTCTGTAGTAAGAGATTCTCCCTGTTCGGGGAAACGGTCCAGTTGTTCAATTATGTAGCCGCCTATGGAATCGTAATCTTCGGATTCGATGTCCAGGTGCAGAGTTTCATTTAAATCATCCAGCCTTGCAGAGCCAAGAGCCACATATTCCTGATGAGGAATAATTTCTGTTAAATCCTCTTCCTCTTCTGTATCGTATTCATCGTGAATATCTCCTACGATTTCTTCAATGAGGTCCTCCAGCGTAACAATACCGGAGGTTGCACCATATTCGTCCAGAACTACGGCAAAGGATACGGAATTGGCCTTCATATCCATCAGAAGTTCGGATGTCTTCTTATATTCATAGGTGAAATAAGCTTCTCTTAAAAGTTTTCGTACAGAAAATCCCTTTTTTTCTGTAAGCAGAAGGTCTTTCATATTAATGATACCGATAATATTGTCCGTGGGGTCCTCAAAAACAGGAAAACGGGTATGTTTTTCTTCACGGAACAGCTGAATTAAATCTTCATAGCTGCTGTTAACATCCGCAAAAGTTACATCAATACGGGGAATCATAACGTCCTGGGCCTGAGAGTCACCAAAGTCGAATACATTGTAAATCATGCGTCGTTCTTCGCTTTCAATGACACCTTCTTCATGGCCTACATTTACCAGCGTACGAAGTTCGTGTTCCGTAATGGTGTTTCCTTTTACACTGTCATCTACCCGCATCAGCGTCAATACACCGTGGGCCAGGCCGTTTATAATAAAAATCACGGGTGTGAGAATAATCATAAGCAGACGAATGATTCTGGCATAGGCAAGAGCCATTTTTTCTGCATGAAGGGTGGCGAGAGTTTTGGGCGTAATCTCTCCGAAAATCAAAACCAGAAGAGTAATAATACCGGTACTGATACTCACTGCCGCATTGCCGAACAGACGCATGGTAATGGTCGTGGCCAGAGAGGAGGCTGTGATGTTTACGATATTGTTTCCGATTAAGATTGAACTCAGGAGCTTGCCGGAATCTTCTATCACCTTGAGAAGTGTCTGGGCTTTTTTGTCACCCTGCTCAGCAAGAGACTGAATACGAATTTTGTTTACGGTTGTCATAGAAGTTTCTGCTGATGAAAAGAATGCCGAAAGGCAAATCAAAAGAATCAGAATCAGAAACTGTATGGCGTCACTGGAATCCAATAGTTTCAACTCCTTTTAAAATAAATTACAGCTTAACCAGCTATTAAAACTAATATACATGATTTTAAAATAGAATGCAAGAAAAGGGAGAAAAAAGTTACTTTTAGGGGGTGTCGGAAAAGGAAAAACTGTGCTATACGTATCAAAATAAGGAAAAAAACAGGAAATGCCTTCAGAATCATGAAAACAGAGAAGCAGAAGGGAACAGGTAAATGAACAGAAATAAAAAGAATTTACATAAAAAAGTAACAGCCAATGTACTGGGACTTACGTTGGCTTCTGTAGTAGCGGCAGGTGCGGTAACGGATGTGACAGTGCCGGTATTTGCTGCCCAGCAGACACAGGAAAAGGAAAAAACAGCAGCAGCTTCCGTATATGTAAACGGAGAGGCAGCGGCAGATGAGAAAGCAGACGGCAGTACAAAGAAAAATGCAGTTTCCTCGTTGGAAAAAGCTTTGAGCCTTGCGGGGGACAAAGGCACTGTTCTGGTGTGCGGTACCGTAACGGTCAATACAGAGCAAAAACTTATCATTCCGGCAGGTGTTTCCATCAAGCGCGCAGAGGGCTTTACCGGCCCACTGGTGAAAGTAACCGGAAAGGGCAGACTGACGGTTGTGGGAAATCAGCTCTCAGCTTCTGATGTAGATACTTCCGCAGCAGAAGCCGGCAAAAATGCCTTTGTGACGGGACAGGCAGAAGAGACAAAGAAGAAAGGTACTGTGGAGATACCATCTCAGGTAACGGTGGCTTCTTTGGAAGAATGGAAAAACTTTCAGTTTTCTGCAGCCGGATTTTCAGGAGAGGGAACCTTTGCATGGCAGGATAAAGCAGAACCTTCTGCTTATGAATCTTCCCTGCAGGTGGTTTTTACGCCAAAGGACACAGAGCAGTATGACTATACGCAGGTATCCGGGTGGGATAAAGATACAAAGACAGTGGTCAAAACCGTAAAAGTAACAATAGAGGAACTGAAGCCCCAGGAAAAACAGGAGGGGGCGGTTACCATACCGGCGCAGGTGAATCTGCAGAAAAAGGCAGAGTGGACAGCCTTTGATTTTGCAGCAGCCGGCTTTACGGGAACCGGAAGCTTTGCCTGGGAAAATCAGGCGGAACCGGAAGCTTATGAGACAGAGAGAAAAGTTGTATTTACCCCTTCCGATACAGAGGAAAAAGATTACAGCCAGGTATCCGGCTGGAATGAAGAGACAAAGACCGTTGTCAGAACCGTGAAGGTGGTAACCGAGGAACTGAAAAATCCGGAATCGGAAACCAAGCCTGAGGACAATACAGAGAAGCCGGGAGACAGTGCTGACAAAGAGGATACCGAAAATCCGGAGAGCGGTACCGATGAAGGAAACACCGAAAAACCGGAAGACAGCACAGATAAAGAAGATGAGGTTCAAAAGCCGGAAACTCCCCAGGACAACGGGGAAAAAGACGAAACAGACGAAACAGATAAGACAGACAGTGAGGATAAACAGGAAGGCAAAGAAGATTCTGACAAGGTTGTCATTACTCCTGTAGAAGAGGAAAAAGCACCGGAGAAAGAGGAAACAACCGAAGAAAACGTGGACTACAGCGCAGAACAGGGCAAGACAGGAGAAGTAGCCGATAAAGCACCGGAGGCAGTTCCGGTGGGAAGTCTGATAGATGAAGCCACAGGGGTACAGGTATCCGGAGATTTCCTTCCGTTTTATGTGGATTTGCAGGTTTCCTATAATGACGCAGTCAGTGAGCTGCCGGATGCGGGAATCGGAGAAATTCTTTCCGCATATGAATTAAAACTCTGGGATTTAAAGGAAAACGAAGAGTATAAACTTCCGGAAGGAGAAAAAGTAAAAGTGCTGATTCCGCTTCCGGAAAATGCAAATTGCTATTCAGAGTTGTCTATTGCCCATTATCTGGGGAATAATGAATACGAATATTTCGTATTTGACCGTGACGGAAAAGTGGGAAATATGTCTGTGGAGGAAGTGGATGGAAAAGAGTACCTTTCCTTTGAGACGGCCTCTTTCAGCCCCTTCAATGTAGGGGGACATCAGATTGTAGGTCCGGGAACCAGCAGCAATAATCACAAGCCTTCCACAGGTACTGCTGCAGGCTCTTCCGGAAGTACTGCAGGAGGGACAACGACAACCCAGACAACGCAGAATTCCGGAACAACGGGCACGGCTGCAAATACAAATACACAGTCTTCAGCTTCTACTGCAAAGAAGAGCAATACCAAGGTTATCCGTACGGTAAAAACAGGCGATGAAAATAACATTATGACATATCTCCTGGCAGGAGGAGCGGCAGTTGTACTGGCAGTGATAGCTATTATTCTGGGAAAAAAGAAAAAATAGAGTGTGACAAAGAGTCATGTTTTTCAAACCCTTCCATATATTTAACATATGGGAGGGTTTCTCTATGGAACAGACAATGTCAAAAAATGCAAAACCTCTGCTGATGATGAAGGCTCTTGTGCTGGCTTATGCTGTAACAGGGATACTGCTGCTTGTGCTGGCTTTTCTCCTGTATAAGCTGGGGCTTGGAGAGAGCCAGGTAAACCTGGGAATTATGGTGATATACATATTGTCCAGCCTGTTGGGCGGCTTTTATATGGGAAAAAAGGTGAAAATCCGAAGATTTTTATGGGGCATGGGTCTGGGCGTGGGATATGCCTGTCTTTTGACAGCTGTAACTTTTCTCACAGAGCACCAGATGCGGGGCGACATGAAAGAAATGGCGCTGCTGTTTTTTCTCTGCACCATTGGGGGAGCTCTGGGCGGTATGCTTTCCTGAAAGGCCTGAAAGAATCCGGGAAAGAAACACTTGCCTGGCGATACCAGCTATGCTATAATACTGCCAGATGTATATTATATCTTAAAATCTAATACATATGGAGGAATATGTGATGAAACATATCAAAACATTAAATACAAAAAGCTTACAGAACACCGTGAAAAAAGGTGGATGCGGAGAATGTCAGACATCTTGCCAGTCCGCATGCAAGACATCCTGTACAGTAGGAAACCAGAGCTGCGAACACAAATAATCAGAGGACTCAGGCAGCTTTTACATGCGAGGAGCGAATGAGGGCAGCGGTATAAAAGCCGCTGCTCATTTTTTGCAGGGACAAAATTTTAAGAGCAGAAGACAAGAGAAAGGGGAAACACGGTGATTCATCGTTATAAAAATAATGGCTACAATCTTGTACTGGACGTCAACAGCGGCTCCGTACACGTAGTAGATGAGTTGGTCTATGAGATAATCGGATTGTTAGACCAGGGAAAACAGGAAACAGAAATTTTAGAAGCCTTAAAAAGCACGTATAAGGAAGAAGACATCCGCACAGCCTGCGGCGAGATTCGGGAGCTGAAAGACGCAGGTATGCTTTTTACAGAGGATATTTACAGAAACGCCATTGAACATTTCAAGGAAAGAGAAACGGTGGTAAAGGCCCTGTGCCTGCACATTGCCCATGACTGCAATCTGGCCTGCAGATACTGCTTTGCGGAAGAAGGGGAATACCACGGACGCAGAGCTATGATGTCCTATGAAGTAGGAAAACAGGCTCTGGATTTCCTGATTGCCAATTCCGGGAACAGAAAGAACCTGGAAGTTGATTTCTTTGGCGGAGAGCCGCTGATGAATTGGGATGTGGTAAAGCGGCTGGTAGAATACGGAAGAGAACAGGAAGAACTTCACAATAAAAAATTCCGTTTTACACTGACAACCAACGGCGTCCTTTTAAATGACGAAATTATGGAATTTGCCAATAAAGAAATGGCCAATGTGGTTTTGAGTATTGACGGAAGAAAAGAGGTTCACGATTTCATGCGTCCGTTCCGCAAAGGGGCAGGCAGCTATGATTTAGTGGTGCCGAAATTTCAGGAATTTGCCAAGAGCAGAGGGGAAAAGAGTTATTACGCAAGAGGAACCTTTACCCGTCATAACCTGGATTTTTCAGAAGACGTGCTGCACCTGGCAGATTTGGGATTTGACCAGATTTCTGTGGAACCGGTGGTGGCAGACGAGAAAGAAGCATATGCTCTGCAGTGGGAAGATGTACCGAAAATCTGTGAAGAGTATGACAAGCTGGCAAAAGAAATGATAAAACGGAAGAAAGAAGGCAAAGGATTTAATTTCTTCCACTTTATGATAGATTTAACAGGCGGTCCCTGTGTGTACAAGCGTTTATCCGGCTGTGGTTCCGGTACGGAATACCTGGCTGTCACTCCGTGGGGGGATCTTTATCCCTGCCATCAGTTCGTAGGAGAAGAAAAATTCCTTATGGGCAATGTGTGGGATGGTGTAAAGCGCACGGATATCTGCAGTGAGTTTAAAGAGTGCAATGTATACGCAAAGGAAAAATGCCAGAACTGTTTTGCAAAATTCTACTGCAGCGGCGGCTGTGCGGCAAACTCCTACAATTTCCACGGTTCCATCAATGACGTCTATGAACTGGGCTGTGAATTACAGAGAAAACGAGTGGAATGCGCCATTATGCTGAAAGCGGCAGAGGCAGAAGAAGCAGAATAAAATCTAAGAAAAAGAAGGGAAAAACAATGAAGAAAAGCAGAGGAGTACTGGTATTGGTGCTGACTGTTATCGTTACGGCGCTTCTGATTTTTACCACTGCAGTGGGCTTTGGTCCTACGGGTACAGGTGCCGCAAAGAATATTAAGACAGGTCTGGATTTGTCCGGCGGTGTCAGCATTACTTATCAGGCGTCAAAAGAATCACCTACGGAAGACGAAATGTCAGATACTATTTATAAACTCCAGAAGCGTGTGGAGCAGTACAGTACAGAGGCGCAGGTTTACAAAGAAGGGGATAACCGCATTATCGTGGAAATTCCCGGTGTAACAGATGCCAATAAGATTCTGGAAGAACTTGGAAAACCAGGTTCCCTGTATTTTATTGCCCACAAGGATTCTGAGGGCAACGAAAACTATAGTTATGACGCTGCAACGGGAGAATATAAGCTGAACAAAACCATCGAAGAGATTGAGGCAGACGGCGGTATTGTTCTGACCGGTACAGATGTAAAGGACGCCAAAGCAGCTGTATCTCAGGATGACCTGAGCAATAAGGTGAATGTGGTCAGTCTTTCTTTTACAAAAGAGGGAACAAAGAAATTTGCCGAAGCTACGAAAAGTGCATATGAAGCGGGAAAAGACAGTATTGGTATTTATTATGACGGAAGTTTTGTCAGCGTTCCCAATGTACAGTCTGAAATCAAAGACGGAAATGCACAGATTGATGGTATGGCCAGTGCAGAGGAAGCAGAAAATCTGGCTTCTACCATTCGTATCGGCGGTCTGAAACTGGAACTGACGGAACTGCGTTCCAGTGTGGTTGCAGCACAGTTGGGGGAAGAAGCTATTTCCACCAGTTTGCTTGCGGCAGCCATTGGTCTTGCTTTGATTATTCTCTTTATGATTGTTGTGTATCGGATTCCGGGTCTGGTGTCCGGTATTGCCCTGATTATTTATGTGTGTCTGGATTTGATTGCCTTAAATGCCTTTGACCTGACACTGACGCTGCAGGGCATTGCGGGTATTATTCTTTCCATTGGTATGGCTGTGGATGCAAACGTTATCATCTATGCCCGTATCCAGGAAGAAATTGCAGCGGGGAAAAGTGTGAGAACCGCGCTGCAGAACGGTTTCAAAAAGGCATTTTCCGCTATTTTTGACGGAAACATTACTACATTAATCGCTGCTTTTGTCTTAAACTGGATGGGCTCCGGCTCTGTCAAGGGATTTGCACAGACATTGGCTCTTGGTATTGTACTGTCCATGTTTACTGCACTGGTGATTTCCAGGTATGTGATGTACGCGGCTTATGCAGTAGGAATCAAAGATGAGAAATTCTACGGAAAGAGAAAAGAGAGAACGCCTATCCGCTTCCTGCAGAAAAAGAAAGTCTTTTTTGCAATCTCAATCCTCATGATTGTAAGCGGTCCCATTGCCATGATGGCCTTTAAGGGAAGCACAGGAGAAGCGCTGAAATACAGTCTGGAGTTTAAGGGCGGTACCTCTACAAACGTAACCTTTAATGAGAATATGTCTATTGCGGACATCGATTCCCAGGTAACGCCTCTGGTAGAAGAAATAACGGGAGACAAAAATGTACAGGCTACAAAAGTCGTGGACAGCAATCAGGTCATTATCAAAACAACGACTTTGAACGTAGAACAGAGAGAACGTCTGGAAAATGCGTTGGTAGATGAATTTGGCGTAGACGCCAAAAAGATTACATCAGAGAGTATTTCTTCTACGGTCAGCAGCGAAATGCGTACAGACGCGGCAAAAGCGGTAATTATGGCAACGGTGCTGATGCTGCTGTATATCTGGTTCCGTTTCAAGGATATCCGTTTTGCCAGCAGTGCGGTTCTTGCCCTGATACATGACGTATTGGTTGTGTTTGCATTTTATGCCATTGCCAGAGTATCCGTGGGCAATACTTTTATTGCATGTATGCTGACTATTGTGGGTTACTCTATCAATGCAACGATTGTTATCTTTGACCGTATCCGGGAAAATCTGGCTGCAGGAAGAAAGAAAGAAGATTTGGAAACTCTGGTAAACGCCAGCATTACACAGACGCTTACCAGAAGTATTTACACTTCACTGACCACGTTTATTATGGTATTCCTGCTGTTTATTGTGGGAGTTTCTTCTATCCGCGAATTTGCTCTGCCTCTGATGGTAGGCATTGTATGCGGCGGTTACTCTTCCGTATGTATTACAGGAGCCCTGTGGTATGTGATGAAGACAAAAATAAAGAAACAGAAATAGAATTTCAGACGGGAGGCTGCTGCAGGAAATGCGGCAGTCTCTTTCCTGTTTAGAAAATACAGAAGCGGAGGAATTTATGGAAAAATGGGTAGTGTCTGCCAAGAAGGCGGACTTTCAGCAGATTGCAAATAAATTTGGGATAGACCCGGTGGTGGCCAGACTTATCCGGAACAGAGAACAGATTACCGATGAGGAAATCGATACGTATCTGCACGGGAAAATAACGGAGCTTCATTCCTGGAAGCTGTTGAAAGGAATGGAGTCTCTTCTGGACATCCTGACAGAAAAAATCAAAGAGCAGAAAAAAATCAGGATTATCGGAGATTATGATATTGATGGTGTTTGCTCTACTTATATTCTTCTAAAGGGGCTGAAGCGGGCCGGGGCAGCAGTGGATGTGGATATACCGGACCGGATGAAAGACGGCTACGGTATCAGCCGGGAACTGATTGATTTGGCAAAGGAAGCCGGAACAGATACGATTATTACCTGCGACAACGGTATCAGCGCCATAGAGCAGATTGCCTATGCAAAAGAGCTGGGCATGACGGTGCTGGTGACGGACCATCATGAGGTACCTTATGAAGAACAGGAAGACGGAAGTATCCGTACGTTTCTGCCGGATGCAGATGCCATTGTCAATCCCAAACAGGAGGACTGCGGTTATCCTTTTAAGGGAATCTGCGGAGGCATGGTAGCTTTTAAAGTCATTTGCGGCCTTTATGAAAAACTGGGAATTCCTTTTAAAGAAGCGGAAGAACTGATTCCTTTTGCAGCCATTGCCACGGTAGGGGATGTGATGGATTTGGTGGATGAAAACAGGATTTTGGTGAAGGATGGACTCAGAAGACTGCAGAATCCGGAAAATGAAGGTTTAAAAGCTCTGATACGGGTCAATAATCTGGAAAACAGAGAAATCACGGCATATCACATCGGATTTGTTCTGGGTCCCTGCATGAATGCCAGCGGCCGGCTGAGCACAGCAAAAAGGGCATTGCAGCTTCTGCTTTCTCAGGATGTCAAAGAAGCCTCTGTACTGGCGGAAGATTTGAAGAATCTCAACGACAGCCGGAAGGATATGACGGCAAAAGGGGTTGAACAGGCAGTGGAACTGGTGGAAACTACGGATTTGCTTTATGACCGGGTGCTGGTTATCTATCTGCCGGATTGTCATGAAAGCCTGGCCGGGATTATTGCCGGGAGAATCCGGGAGAGATACACACGGCCGGTATTTGTACTAACACGGGCGGAAGAGGGGGTGAAAGGCTCCGGGCGTTCCATTGAAGCGTATCACATGTTTCAGGAAATGGTAAAGTGTAAAGAACTGCTGACAAAATTCGGAGGACACCCTATGGCTGCAGGCCTTTCCCTGCCGGAAGAGAATGTGGAAGCCTTTCGCAGAAAATTAAATGAAAACTGTGTGCTGACCCAGGAGGATATGATAGAAAAAATTGTCATTGACGTGCCTATGCCCATGTCTTATGTGACGATTCCTCTGATTCGTCAGCTTTCCCAGCTGGAGCCTTTTGGAAAAGGCAATACAAAGCCGACAACCCACTGAACAAGTCCTTATTCTTCATCTTTGCCTTGCACGGAATCATCGCCCGACTACTGACAAAGGTCACGGCGGTGTGGATTACCGATTCGCAAGATGGATGGTTGGGCCTGGCTCATTTGACCAATGCCACCATAAGTGTGATGATTTGTATTGTCGTTTACAAAATTACCTACAGCATCTCGCCATCAATCTGCAAACGACTTGTCAGTAGAAATTAGGAATTCCGTTTATATTCCGTGATCATAACTCACCCGTTGAGATGAAAAATCGCCGCAATGGGCTTGTCATTCGATCGTAGCGTTTGCTTCCTGTTCCCGCTTACGCTCGTCAATCAGCTGGAAATCTTTCTTCTGTAGCACGAAATCAGTACCGAGATACTTTTCCTTCACCACCTTGTTGGCAGCCAGTTCCTCTGGTGTTCCCTTGAAGAGGATTTGCCCCTCGAAGAGTAGATAGGCACGGTCGGTGATGTTGAGGGTCTCATGTACGTTATGGTCGGTAATGAGAATGCCGATGTTGCGGAACTTCAATCGCCATACAATGTGCTGGATGTCCTCAACGGCAATCGGATCGACACCGGCAAACGGTTCGTCGAGCATGATGAACTTCGGGTC
>ENA-UPXC01004970-UPXC01004970.1-human-gut-metagenome-genome-assembly--contig:-NODE-4970-length-11453-cov-3.607859_pt1 | contig 11453 bp, 7 predicted proteins | sample MGYA00250047_ERZ773371 | MGnify/ENA primary metagenome ERZ773371 (study PRJEB29103, sample SAMN06111975) | human gut metagenome | biome: human gut; feature: ankylosing spondylitis patient; material... | reverse complement strand
TGCTCCACTCGGTCACCTTTTCGATAGCGTCGGAAATATGCCAGCGAGGACTCCATCCGAGTACACGCTTTATTCTTGAGCAATCAAGCTTGAGGAAATTTGCCTCGTGGGGAGCGTTCTTATCCGCAACGTTTTTCCACGAAGCGCCGTCGCCCCAGTGTGAACAGAACAAATCGACAAGCTCACCTGTAGCGGCGCAGTCGCAATCATCCGGACCGATATTATAATTACCGGCAAGGCTCTTGTCCTCATACTGCTTCATCGCAAGTACAAGATATGTAACGACCGGCTCGAGAACGTGCTGATAGGGACGTGTCGAATAAGGATTTCTTACTGTTATCTCCTGCTTAGCCTCCATTGCTCTTACGCAATCGGGGATGATTCTGTCCTTTGCAAAGTCGCCGCCTCCGATAACGTTACCTGCACGGCAGGTAGAAACCGCAATGTCACGGTTATAGAAGAACGACTTTATATAAGAGCTTGTTACAAGCTCCGAGCAGCTTTTTGAGTTGGAATAAGGATCATAGCCGTCAAGTGCGTCATTTTCACGGTATCCCCACTCCCATTCGTTGTTCTTGTAAACCTTATCGGTGGTTACGTTTACGAATGATTTTACGCTGTCACACAGCCTTACAGCCTCACATATGTTTACAGTACCCATAACATTTGTTTCGTATGTGTAGACAGGCTCTGCGTAGCTTTCTCTTACTATGGGCTGTGCCGCCATGTGAATTACTATTTCGGGGCGGTACTTCTGCATTGTTTCGTTCAGCTTTGCAAGATCCCTTATATCGCCGATAACCGAAACTATTTCCTTCTCAACTCCGGAAAGCTCAAAAAGAGAGGGCGTTGTGGGGGGATTGAGAGAATAACCGATAACTTTTGCTCCTGCCATAGAAAGCAGTTTGCACATCCAGCTTCCCTTGAAGCCTGTGTGACCTGTTATCAGTACAGTTTTACCCTTGTAAAATGACATATCCATATTGATTTTTCCTTTACGAATTAATAATATTTTCGCCGCTTTCATCTCTGACCTCGGCTAACAGTATTGTTTCAAGCGCAATAGCCGGATTAGCGGGTTTAACTATTCTGAAAGTGTATTTATCGCACATTTTCTCTATCATAGGCTTGATTTCAAAGAAATCGTTCGCCGAATGATAGATGCTGATAAGAAGTATCGGGTGCTGTGTGCGGATAGTTTCGACAGCGCCCCTGAGCAGCAGCTGCTCGCCTCCTTCAATGTCCACCTTTATAAGACCGACCTCGAGATCGTTTTCCCGTACATAATCATCAAGAGTAACAACGGGAACTTCGATATGATCCGGATAATTATAACCGGGACGTTCAACAAGGGAATTGCAGGAATTGCGCTCACCCAGGCTGAATGTTGCCGTGCCGCTTTTCTCGCCCAGTGCTTTGCTTACAGGCACTATGTTATCAAGATGATTCAGCCTTATCGTTTCACGGATAATATCCATATTTGAAGGAGAAGCCTCAAATACATGAATGTTCTTATCCGTATATGACGAGAACAGAAGCGCAGTGTCACCGACATATCCGCCTGCGTCGATTATATGCTTATTTCTCACGCTGTCCAGCGTGGTCAGCTTATCTATTCCGTATCTTGTGAAGAATACGCTGCTGTCAAACTGGTTAACGGGGAGATAATAACCGTTGTAATAATAAAGATTATCGTTCAACTTTACTATCTTTGAGCTGAATTCATCATTCATACGAACGAATTCTTCCTGCTCACGCTGTGTATAGACATCCTGCAAGGACTTGTTGCCGTCCGCTATCATTCCCATACGATGAATTATATCGGAAACGGTGTTTCTGCTCTCGTTGTCAAGTCCGCTTATAAGTGCGCTGAATCGTTGTGCGCTGTCCTCTCTGTTCATAGCGTCACTGAACAATTTTGCCAGAGCTTCACGTTCACCGGGATGAAAATACAGTTTTCTGAGATATGACTGCCTTTTGAACAGATTCATCTCACGGCGGATTGTATTTGCCGTATTCTCTGCATCAAGCAAAGACTGTGCGTATTCGCCTGTCTTTGAGGTCTTGTCGAAGCCTGCGGTTACGCTGTCCGAAAGTGACTTAATATCAGCCGAAATGCTTTCATTATCTGCCGATAAGCCGTTAAGTGTATCCGCATATTCGCCCGTCTTTGAGGTCTTGTCGAAGCCTGCGGTTACGCTGTCGGAAAGCGACTTAATATCAGCCGAAATGCTTTCGTTATCTGCCGATAAGCCGTTAAGCACAGACACATATTCGCCTGTCTTTGAGGTCTTGTCAAAGCCTGCGGTTACGCTGTCCGAAAGTGATTTAATATCAGCCGAAATGCTTTCGTTATCTGTCGATAAGCTGTCAAACACAGACACATATTCGCCCGTCTTTGAGGTCTTGTCGAAGCCTGCGGTAACGCTGTCCGAAAGTGACTTAATATCACCGGAAAGCGAGTTGTTGAACGCTTTTATTTCTCCTGCGTGCTTATTGTTTTCAGATATGCCGTTTTCAATAAGTTCGACAATGTGCTTATCGCTATCGGAAGAACGCTTGTCGCTGTCGGTTATACAACCGAGTATTTCCTCTGTGTGATGTGAAATACAGCCGATAAGTTCACCGGATATTCCGGCAGATTTCTCTGATATTTCGTTACTCAGTTTTTCGCTGATACACTCATTTTGCTTTTTCAGATTTTCAATATCAAGTTTTATTTCTTTGAGTTTTGATGCGGTAGACTCACCGAATTTAACCTGATTGTCTTCCAATGTGCGCAACGATTGACGGCACAGTTTTATCTGCTCCGCATTATTACGGCATATATCCGTGCAAATATTCAGGCTGTTTTCAAGAAAACCGAGCATTTCACAAAGCTGTGCAAAATGCTCGCTTTCTGTCTGCCTTATCTCGTTGTTGAGCTTTATTGTCTTGTTGCGTGACATCGGAAATAATCTTCCGAAAAATCCCGCAAGTTTATCGGATAATTTACTCATTATTTCCAAATCTTCCAGGGAGCATTGTTGCTGCTCCACATTTTCTCAAGCTGTTCTTTTTCTCTTACAGTATCCATGCACTGCCAGAAGCCTGTATGCTTATATGCCATAAGCTCACCGAGCTTTGCTACTGTTTCAAGGGGCTTCTTTTCGAGAACGGTATCGTCGCCGTCAATGTAATCAAAGAATTCGGGTTGGCATACCATATAGCCGATATTGATAAGGCTTCCGTCGCCGGATGTCTTCTCACGGAATTCATTTATTCTTCCGCTTTCATCAATGTCAAGAACGCCGAATCTCTGTCCGGGATTGTAAGCCGACATTGTTACCAGCTTTCCGTGACTTTTATGGAACTCGACAAGCTCGGCTATATTGACATCGGAAACGCCGTCACCGTATGTCAGCATAAACGGCTCGTTGCCGACATATTCCTTTATACGCTTTACACGTCCGCCGGTCATTGTGTTAAGGCCTGTGTCCACTACGGTAACCTTCCAGTGTTCCGAGCTGTTGCGGTGAACAATCATCTCGTTTTTGCCGCTTGTGAAGTCAAATGTAATATCGGATGTATGCAGGAAGTAGTCTGCAAAATACTCCTTTATAACGTGCTGTTTGTAACCTGCACATATAACGAATTCATTGAAGCCGTAAGCTGAATAGAGCTTCATTATGTGCCATATTATAGGCATACCGCCAAGTTCGACCATCGGCTTGGGTTTGAACTGGCTTTCTTCGCTGATTCTGGTGCCGAAACCTCCGGCAAGTATTACAACTTTCATTTTTCCTCCTGTGTGCTGTTAAGACGTGTTACTTTACTGCTATCTATTTCAGGATGATCTGCTATGAAGTCATCCGTATAAACGTCTGAATAAAGTCCTCTGAGACCCATAGGATTAACGGATATAATCTCTGTATCCGGATAGAAGCGTTCAACAAACGCCTTGACCTTCTGATAGCCGTCTAACCAGTGCGGAACACTTGTCTTTGCTACAAGATCGGACAATCTCTGCTTGCTGCCGTCAAAATATCCTGCATTGGTGCAGTCGCAACCAACGAGATAAATTCTTTTCGCATTGGTAAAGAGTGCAAAGTGGATAGCCTGGAACGCAATTGAATAGAATGCCATAAGGGGATAGAATTCTATATTAATATGTATATCCTCACTGGGAGCCGCCTGGAAGAATCTTCTGCCGTTATTCTCTCTGATGATCTTCTCTGATACCTGGAATTTATCTCTGTATTCACCGGTAGAATACTGACCGAAGAACTTGACAAAATCGTATTCCTTCAGCTTTTCAAACCACGGAGCACGGCTTTCGTAATCGGTAGTAAAATAGTAATCAATATCAACATCAGGATTTAAGAATGAAGCATTCATACCTATATGTACGGCACCGGGAATGGGCTTGTAGTATCTCATCGAAGGTCCTGATGCCATTACAACAACATCTCTGCCGGTATTGATATTTCTGAACTCGCCGAATGACTTCTTATGAGTTTCGTGTATCTCATTTGCAAGGCAGGCAATATTGAGATTAATATTTGAAGTGAGTGTTTTTGCATCCCATATATCCTTGCGAAGACTGGTAGCGATGATAGGAGGCTTAGCGGCCGCTGCCTGTACGCTCTTAGGAGCAGTGCTCTGACAAACCTTTACGGTTCTCGCAAGCAGCACGCTGTGTTCTGTAGACTTTTTCTGAAGATCGTTAACAGAAGCAACCAGTGCGCCGAGTCTTTCCTCGTTTCGTAAAGCAACACGATATGCAGGGAAGGTGTTTCTCATTATCTTCTTTAAAACGCTTTCGTCTTTTTTGGGCTTTTTGGGAGTAGCCGCTGTTTTTGCAGATGTAACCTTGCACTTTGCGGCATTGGTTTCTCTGAAGAATACAAGCTGATTTTCCTTTACCTTGTACTTTCTCTGCTTTAATACCCAGTATATGAAGATACCGTAAAGAACCTCAGACATATAGCCGGGCGTTCTCATTTTGGTACCCTGATATTTTGACATATCAAATCTTTTCATGAATTCGAACAGTACGCCGAATTCAAATGTACAGAAGCGGTTGAACAGCTCTTTTGACATTACAAAGCAGTTGTACGCATAGTACTTCTTTGAAGCCATATATTCCTCGGCAGCCTTAGAATATTCGGGGTAAAGCTCATCAACCAGCTTAAGCGTAAGCTCAGGTGCGCTTTTATCGAATAAATGCTCCTGAATCATGAATATATCTTTGATGCAATGTGCACGCTTTCCGCCAAAAAGGAAATCCATCTCATCAACATCCATGCTTCCGCCTGTGATAAGATCGTATTTCTTTATCTGCTTTGCCATACCGTCATAGTCTTTAAGGCCATACTTCTCTACGCTCTCGTCATTGAGCATATTTTCGATTATGTAGCCTCTTGAGCATTGGTCAAACTTCTTATTGCTGAATGAAAGATAACGTCTGTAGTGGCAAAGGCCGTAGTAATTTACATCGGCATTCTTCCACGCCCAATACTGAACACTCAGTTCCGAGAAATACTTTGCAAGATCGGAGATATTGTCGCCGGTGTCATCGCCGTTCATCTTAAGGAAGCATCTTGCCGAGCCTGCATTACACTTATAGTTTTCGAATATACGATTACCTATCACGGCACTGTCAAGATCCATTCTGTGCGAAACGAAAATCTTGATGTCATCGTTGGGCTTCTTGTATGACAGAGTACGCTGTGCAAGGGTATTTGCATCGGGATCTGCTTCGGTGTTCTTGAAGTATACAATCTGGCGCTCAAGGAACTTGCAGTCGGTGTGATGCTGAAGATACCACATATAAACGCCGTAAACGATCTCGCCCATATAGCCTGTGGCTCTGAGCTTGTTGCCCTCGTAGCCGGTGGTATCAAACTGTTTATCAAACTCAAAGAGTATGTCAAAAAGCACCTTGTTGTATTCGTTGAATATCTTCTTTGACATTACAAAGCAGTTATAGCCTCTGTAATACTTTGAGGCAAAATACTCATTCATAGATTCAACAAGCTCGGGGTGCCTGTCTTCTATTATCTTTATCAATGTATCAATAGCTATAGGATCGACAAGATTTCTTGATGCGTACCATAACTCCTTTACACTGTTTCTGGGACGTACTCTGGTGATCTTTGTCGTATCGAAAGCCTTGCCGACAATAACGTCATAGGATGAGATCTCCTTCTCCATCTTTGACTTATTGAAAAGCTGATATAACTCTGCGGTGCGTACCGAAAGGTTGTTTTCCATTCGTACATCGTAGTCATTGCCCGGCATAAAGGAATCCATAAACGAAAGATACCTTCTGTAGTGACAAAGTCCGTAATAATCCGCATCATAATTTTTCCACGCCCAGTACTGTACTGTGTATTCGCAAAAAGAAATTCTTTTCTCGGATATGTTATCGCCTGTGTTGTCGCCCATTATTGCGTTGCCTTTATCATTCTCGTCAAGTGCTGCACCGCATCTTACGGGTACATATAAAGGATTGTCGACCACCATACTTTTGAGGTCGATTCTGTGTGAAACGAAAATTGCGATTTTTTTGCTGTTGTTTTCACCGCTACTCATTTATAATAAAATTCCTTTCTTTTATCTCTTTACTCTTCCCGACGAATTTCCACCGGCAAGATCAATTACATCATTAATTCCGAACAGACAGAAATCGCCTTCAAGCGTCTGATCAAGACAGCCTGCCGCAGCAGCTGTTTCAATAGCGTTCGCCGGCGATATATTGTTGTGCAGAGCATAAATAAGCCCCGACGCAAATGCATCGCCGCCGCCTATTCTGTCTGTAATTCTTATATCATATTGTGCAGATGTATAAACCTGCTTTTTTTCGTCATCATAAATGATTCCCGACCAGCCGTTATCACTTGCGGAATAACTCTTTCTCTGTGAGTAGGCAACTATTTTACAGCCGAATGTTTCCGCAACGGTCTGAAGGCTCTTTTTATAGCCGTCTGTATCAAGCTGTCCCTTTGTGACGTCCGTAGTGCCTGCTTTTATTCCGAACACTATCTCAGCGTCCTCTTCATTTCCTATGCAGACATCAACGTACTTCATTATTTCGGTCATTACGGGACGTGCCTTTTGAGCACTCCACAGCTTGCTTCTGTAGTTTATATCGCAACTTACGGTAAGACCCGCTTTTTTTGCGGCTTTTACAGCGTCGACAGAAATTTTTGCAAGGCTGTCGGAAAGCGCCGGAGTGATTCCCGTAATATGAAACCAATCCGCGCCGTCAAATATCTTTTCCCAATCAAACGACGAAGGTTCAGCCAATGCTATCGCACTGTTCTTTCTGTCGTATATCACCTTTGAGGGACGCTGGCTTGCGCCTTTTTCGGCAAAAAATATCCCGAGCCTGTCGCCCGTATAAACTATATTATCCGTCTTTACGCCATATCTCATAAGCTCTCTGCAAGCCGCTCTGCCTATATCATTATCGGGAAGTGCGGTCACAAATTCAGCCTCATCTCCGAAATTACTGAGGGCAACGGCTACATTAGCTTCAGCACCGCAAAACGATGTATTAAGCTCCGGCTTCTGAAACAATTTGTAATATCCGTCGGGCGATAGTCTGAGCATTATTTCTCCAAAAGAAACTACCTTCATTATGAACGGTTTTCCCCTCTTTCAAGAAGTGATTTTGTTATAAATGAAACGGGTATCCGCTGTGAAAGCTGAGCGATTGCGGCTGATATACCGCTGTTCTGCTCTTTGGCTACCTGCTCGTCTTCATACGTTTCCATATCTCTATACGCAAAGTTGCGGTCCTTGAATGAATATCCGTCAACTCCGGCAAGATAAACGGAGCTTGCTCCGGATTTTATAAGCAGCGCTATAAGCATAAGTGTAACATTGTCACGAACAGCTTCTATAGAACACAGCAAAGGCTCGTATCCTACTGTGTAGCCTGCTTGTGCGTTAATATTAGATGTGATTATCAGCTTGTCGGTTTCTATTCCGCTTAGCTTTTCATAACGTCTTATATTGCTTACAAACACATAATCGCATTTAATCCATTCGGGGCAGTGGTTTACGGAAATCACGATTGCATCGGTGGCTTTGACCTTATCAAAGACCTTCTGTCTTTCAGATTCTACCGATGTTGTCCTGCCCGGTGCGATAATAACAACATTACGTCCTTCAAAAAGTCTGCTGAGATTTATTTCAGGTGTTTTTTCACTGTTTAACGACATATGAGCAGTATACAGCTTATCTATATATTCTCGGTCATAATTGTCACGCTTTTCAGGCTCTATTTTTGAGAAAATAGCGTTCATACCTTCAAAAGTCAGCGTGTTTTTATTATTCAGGAATCTTGCATAATTCTGGTGGCATCTGTATTTTGCGGACAAATAGCCCGATAAGGAATAACCCCACGCCGTAGTCATATAAATAGGAGCTATGGTGTTGTCGATAGAACAGAGAATAGGCTCTGTGCTGTAATCGGCACCTGCGGTTTCGTTCAGATATTCCACAAAAAGCTCGGTGTTGAGGTTTCCGGCACCTCTGCCCATACCCATAATACTGCTGTCTATTATCAGATTATGATCGGTATGCAAAGCGGTTAAATACTGAGCGTTTGAATACGAAAGCTGAAGGTTGTTATGGGAATGGAATCCGACAGCTATCTCCTTATCGAGATTGTTCTCTATAAGGTAAAAGAAACGTGCAACATCCTTCTGTTTCATAGAGCCGTGCGAATCAACGATATAAAAACCGTCGGGACGGAATTTGTTTGCCATACCTATAAGGCCGAGGTACTCGGCATCGGAATAGCTGAGAGCTACCATAGGCTGGAAATACACCTTATAGCCCTTTTCCTTGATTTTTCTGCAAAGCTCAACCGCCTGCAATGCCTGCGACTTATGGAAGCAAACCCTTATGCAGTCGGGTCCTGTACCGTCATACTGCGGCAACAGCTCTGCATCATAATCGCCACAGTTTATCATTACGGCGATCAGAGTATTTTTCCTGTCGGCAGGAAGGATTCTTTTTATAGCGTCAACCGAAGAATACTGCGACTCATCCGCAGAAAAATCTCCCTTTGACGATAAATAACCCGCCTCTATTATATCAATACCGGCCTGTATAAGACGCCGTACTGTGTCTTTTATGTTTTCATAACCGAACTTCCAGTTATTTATGTATCCGCCGTCACGCAGAGTACAATCAAGTATCCGTATTCTTTTCATACCCACCTGTAATAATTAATTCTTTTCCTGTTCGAGCTTTGCCGCTATCAGTCTGTTGACCTTTTCAAGATCGTTCTGTGTATCAACGGCTACTGTTTCGGAATCAACCTCTATGTACTGAACTCTGTAGCCTGCTTCGATAAATCTGAGTATTTCAATATCCTCTATGGATTCTATTTTTCCTCTGGGAGAAGAGCAATAGAACTGAAGTGCCTCAGGCTTGAAGCCGTATACGCACACCTGCTTGTAATAGCTGTAGTCTATGCTTCCCTTAGGATAAGGAGCGGTGCTTCTGGTAAGATATACGCCTATATTGTCGGCATTCGTTATGACTTTAGGCACTGTGAAGTTTACAACATCAACAGGATCCTTTATCTTAGTCATAAGATTTGTGATCTGCAAATCGGGATTTTCGAAGAAAGGATATACTGCCTTGTTTATTGTTTCCGGCTCAATCATAGGCTCATCGCCCTGTATATTGACATATAAATCCGCAGGAATTTTTCTTGCGACCTCACCTATTCGGTCTGTTCCTGTCTTGTGAGTATCGGAAGTCATTATTACATTAATGTCGTTTTCCTTGCAGGCATTGTAAATGCGTTCATCATCGGTGGCAACATACACCTCTGTCAGAGTTTCGGCTTTTATGGCTCTGTTGTATACCCACCATATCATCGGCTTTCCGCATATATCCGCAAGGGGCTTACCGGGAAAACGGCTCGACTTGTATCTTGCGGGAATTATTCCTAATACTTTCATTGCTATTCATCCTTTCATTTCCTGATGATGTTGAAAAATGTCAAAACTCGGGCATTTTTCATACTAATATCAAAATAATTATAACACAAAAAGCATTTTTGTCAATGCGAACAGATTCAGTTGGTTAATTTTTTACAAAAAACCAGCTAAAAACACGCACCTCTTTAACTAAATCATTAGCTAAATTATTAAAGCGCTATTTTAGTCTTAACAGCTTTTTAACCTTTTCACGTCGGGGCGAGTACATCGGGAATATCTTGTCGGCAACGCTCCGTACTGCTTTATCGGCAACGGCATGAATCCTGTACTTATAATACTCTTTTGCGGAATTTATCTTTTCCGTATTTACAAAAAACACAAGCTGGGTTTCCTTAGCCGACCTGTTTTCAACCGTCAGCATATAATGTATAAAAATTCCGTTAAGCATTTCCCCAATGTATCCGGGAGCACGTTCATAAGTTTTGCAATCGGTTATTTCCATTATCCTGTTCATTATAGGAAACTGGAACTCGCACATACGGACAAACAGTTCTTTTTTCATTATGTAGCAATTGAATGCTCTGTGATATTCACCAGAAAAATATTCGCAGGCGGAATTATAATATTCGGGCGAAAGCTCTTTGATAAGGGAGAACATATTATCTATTATTCCCTGCTCAAAATAAACTCCGTTATAGCTTTCCCACATTTCCCGAAGCGTTTTGACTTCTGCCCTGTTATAACTCATCTCGGACGCTTTTGCAACCACGGGAATTATCATATCGTATTTTTGAACAACGCTGTTGATTTTTTTGGTATCATCAAGATGATATTTCTTTTTTTCATGTGCTGTAAGCCTCAGCTCACGCACCATATTGAAGGCTGTATTATTATAGTGCTTATCGGAAAAGGAAAGATAACGACGGTAATGGCAGAGTCCGTAATAATCGGCATCAACGTTCTTCCACGCCCAATACTGAACGGTAAACTCACAAAACAACATACGGAGCTTTGAAATATTGTCGCCCGTGTCATCGCCCTGAATCTCACTGTTGCCTTCTTCATCATAAACCGCACCGCATCTGACCGGAAAGTAAACGGGAGTGTCTACTGTTTCGCTGTCAATATCTATCCTGTGCGATACAAAAATACGGATATTACTCATCTTTTCCCCTGCCTTAAATGTTTTATCACCAATCCAAACTATTATTTAATTATAGTACAGTGCAATTTTTTTGTCAACAAAAATGACATAATTGGCGGATTTTTTCCATAATTGGCATACAAGCATAACAGATGTGTCAACCTACAGAGATTGACACCGCTTTATCATAATGCTTTTTTTATTTTCCTGAGAGCGCCTTTTTCAAGCCGTGACACCTGTGCCTGACTAATCCCTATTTCCTGTGCGACTTGCACCTGAGTTTTACCTCTGAAAAAACGCAGCTTGAGAATATTCTTCTCTCTGTCGTCAAGCCCGATTATCGCCTCTTTCAATGCTATTTC
>ENA-UPXC01004961-UPXC01004961.1-human-gut-metagenome-genome-assembly--contig:-NODE-4961-length-11478-cov-17.763880_pt1 | contig 11478 bp, 17 predicted proteins | sample MGYA00250047_ERZ773371 | MGnify/ENA primary metagenome ERZ773371 (study PRJEB29103, sample SAMN06111975) | human gut metagenome | biome: human gut; feature: ankylosing spondylitis patient; material... | reverse complement strand
ACACAATGTTGGAACATTCTGTAAATCCAGTATAAAGAAACTGCAATGGCTGAAAGAAGGACTATACTAACACTATACACCGGATTCTACTATAAAGACAAATGTGTTTCTGAAATTCCCTACGTGATTTGAGGGAATTTTTATAAAAGAAAAGGCACGCAAACGAAAAAGCCCCGACATGTCATATACAAGGTATGAATTGTTACTGAAATATGAACAAAGGAAAAGGCAACTTATTGGGCTACCTTTCCTTTTATATAATCTATTCCCTCATTCCCCATACCTTTTTTCCAGATATTATATGTAATATATGATAAATAATCACAGTTTTCATTTATAATATTTTTATCAATACTGAACTCATTACATCTTAAAGCCTCACTGGATTTGCAATGCCTTTCAATACCTTTTTTCTTATACAAACAACATATCCTCTCGCTCGTATAATAATTCGTTTTATAATATTTACATAAGAAACAATTTCTCACATTTTCATAATTTTTATAGGCAATTACCCAACCAAAAGTCAAAGGATCTATAGTACGATTAGTATAATAATCGAATGTAATCTCAAATATAGCAGATGAATATCGATGGGTATATTCATTACAACTAATACGCTTATATAAACCTTTCATTGATTCTAATAATACGAATTTATTGAGTTGCATCCCACATGTTCTAGTAATCCCATCTTTACGCCTAAAATTATAAAACATTGTTGTTTCATCTTCTGAAATTATTCCATTTCTTATAATATCGTCTAATTCATATTCGGAGCTTAGAGCAACTTCAATAATACGCATCCCAGATTCTATCTTCTCCTTCTCACATTGATGTGAAACTAAAATCTCAATAAAAATAGGCTCATGTCTATTTTCAGAATCAGAAAGAAGTAAATCAGCCCGGAAACCTTTATATGTTTTTTCTCGAGTGATTACATTGTAATAATTCTTTAAGTTAAAAGATCGGCTCGATTTTTTCTCACAATAAGAAGTATAGTCATCATGATTCCATAGACAATGTTCAAAATTAGAGCATCTATCTTTTGTTCTAAAAGAGATATTTAATGCACTATCTGAATTAAACCACTCTTCAATTCTTTTCTTGGCAAGAGCATGAAGATAAGTTTCGTAGCTACAGTTTTGCGGTCTTATCTTATGAGCATAATGCTTTACTTTAATAGAACCTTCTTTTACAACCATTTCTCCTTTGCAATGAGGACATCGATATTCTATTCCTTTCTGAGCATTTCCAATACCAATGCAATTTTCATTCTTATCAAGAGCATACGTATATTTGAGTTCTGCCATATTAAAGAATCATGCTTTATTCAACAAAAGTCATATTCATTTTTATCTTTGAAAAATGGAATTATCAGTCGTCTGCACGTTGGCTAATAAGAATTCTTCTAAAGCGGCACATTCAAAAGCCGAATCAAATGGAACCGCAATAGCTGCAATATATTTAGGTGACGTGCTCCAATAAGGGCTTCTAACCCGGCATTTCCCTTCACCATCATAACAAAAATAACTTCCAAGCCTTCTGCCAATGGCAACGGATGATTTACCTATATATAGCACATTGTCCTTATCGTCCATAATCAAATAGACTCCAGGCCTATCGGCATATGGGTAGCATTGGGGCCAGCAGTTTTCCATATTCTCTTTCCCAGGAAACAAATCATACTTGTTACTAACTGAAAAACGTGTAAGACTTGGGTGACGATACTTCTCTTCGTATAATCTCACTAATTTTAAAACCTCATCTAATTTTGCCATTCTTGGTTACTCTGTTTTTTAAATCATCGAATCCCTTTTGCCAAAAACACATATCTACAACTTTCATTGATGGATAGTGGTAGTGAAGTTTTTCAGAAATATATCTTTGGCATTGCTGTATTGTATCTTTATTGCTCTGAGAACAATCAATTATCCGCTTTAATAATTCTTCGTCAAACTGCTTGCCTTGACAATGAAATGCCCGCTTAAACAAGTCATCCAATGCAGGAACACAGCCAATGGTTCCCAACATGATTTTAGTAATCAGAGTATCTGTCGCAGCAAGGTTTAAGGATGAAGTCTTATTTTCCGGTTTATAATATGTGATTTTACTGTAGTAATCTTTGAGCGCATTGTACAACTTCATTATTTGAGAAACATCATCCATTGTAAACCATTCTTTTCGTAGGGAATGAAATTTCCTTATTATGTTTACGGCATCCATATGAATCGTATAATCTTTCCAAAGTATTCCACAACTACCTCTATACATTCCCCAACTCGCTAAATAAAAAGCAAGGTGAAGAGATAAATAGTCTACTGAATCTAAATTACCGAATGCCGTATAGCAATATTCCCATGATTTAAAGCGATGATTTGAGTCTTGAACCATATTACTCAAATATTTTTCAACGCTACTTTTTTCTATGTCTAAAATAGGAAATGTCATTTCTATATAGTTAATTGTTTGACTCAATAAATTCCTTCAACCGATACAATCTATCAATGGCCGGATTGTAGAAAGCATCCGGATAGTGCTGCTTAATATCGCAGATATTCGCATTAACATACATAGAGGTGTCAAAAATATGTTCTGCCTCACTTAGCATCACCTCCTTGGGTAACTGGGTTGTTTGTGCCCATTCGATTATTGCCTTGACGGATTCCTCGTCATAGGAATATTTACTTTCTTCTGCCATAATTGCTATTTATGTTTTTATGAATTAGCCTGCACAAATATAGATAATTGAAGCCAATTACAAATGATATAGAAGCCGAAGTTATAGGAAATATTGAGGCTTTGCATTAATTTTGTCACTACTTATAATTTTTTACACCATATGAGCCCAAAGAATGTATATGAATTAATCCAGGAAAGACTGGAAGTGATTTTTAAAGAGTTCGACAATATATACATTTCCTTTTCAGGTGGAAAGGATAGCGGAGTGTTGCTGAACCTATGTCTGGACTATATGCGTAGGAACCGGCTGAAGCGCAGGATTGGAGTGTTCCACATGGACTATGAGATACAGTACAGTATGACCATTGACTATGTGGACCGGGTATTGGAGGCAAACAAGGACATGCTGGACGTGTACCGTGTCTGCGTGCCTTTCCGTGTAACGACCTGTACCTCCATGTACCAGAACTACTGGCGTCCCTGGGACGAAGCAAAAAAGGAAGCATGGGTCAGAGAAATGCCGGAGGGCGCAATGACTGTAGACGATTTCCCTTTCTATAACCGCAGGATGTGGGACTATGAATTTCAGACAGAGTTTTCCCGTTGGCTCCATCAACGGAAAGCTGCACGGCGTACCTGCTGTCTGGTGGGCATACGTACCCAAGAAAGCTACAACCGTTGGCGCACAATCTATCGAGGTGTGAAAGAGCAATATAAGGATTACCAATGGAGCACGAAAATCAGCGAGGATGTGTATAACCTATATCCACTGTTCGACTGGAAAACGGAGGATATATGGATTGCCAACGGTAAGTTCCGATGGGATTACAATAAACTATACGACCTCTACTATCAAGCCGGGGTAAGCCTTGACCGGCAACGGGTGGCAAGTCCGTTCATCAGCGAGGCCATTGAGAGCCTTGCCTTGTACAAGGTCATTGACCCCAACACTTGGGGACGGATGATAGGACGTGTAAACGGAGTCGGCTTTGCCGGACTTTACGGCAATACCCGTGCTGCTGGAAGGAGAGAGATACGTCTGCCGGATGGATATACCTGGAAGTCATTCATGGAATTCCTGCTTTCGACCCTGCCGGAACATACCAGGAGAAGATACCAGTCCAAGCTGGAAACCAGTATCAAATTTTGGAAGGAAAAGGGTGGAGTTCTCAGTGATGAAGTCATACAGAAGCTGAAAGACCGCAATATCCCCATCCAGGTAGGTGACAGCACCAACTATAGGACAGACAAGAAACCAGTACGAATGGACTACCTGGATGACATTGACATAGAAGAGTTCCGAGAAATTCCCACCTATAAGCGTATGTGTATATGTATCCTGCGTAACGACCATACCTGCAAGTATATGGGGTTCGCCCTAACCAAGGAGGAGAACAAAATGAAGAGTAACGCCTTGAAAAAATACAAGGATATTTTATAAATACTGCATTTTACAGTAAACATATAAAACTGCTCCGACTTTCGCAAGCCGGAGCAGTCCAATTTATAAATTTAAAGTCTTATGATGAAGATTGTCTGTTGCGCCAATGTTTTACTATCAGCATAACGACAATCAAAACGGTTACACAAACACAAGCAAAACCAATTTGTTTAAGCAAGGTGGATTCTTTTTTTTCTTTTATAGTTTCTGACCGTTTTTCCTCACGGATATTGGAAATGGTTCTTTTATCAGCCTTGACACTCGTAGTATCAACTACTACCGTCTGTTTATCCTCCTTCTTATTGAAATCACCTTCTACATGACCGTCAGCCAATAACGGAGATTTCCCGGTCAAGCTATCGGGCGGTTTTCTTGTATCATAGATACGGAAATCAATCACATAGTTACCATTAGCGGTAATGAGTTCGCTCAAAGAGGTACTTGCCCCATGTACGATATCGACCGATTCACTCGTGCTGTCCTTTCTGATTACTTCTGCACCGGACTTGACAGCTTTATGAGAGCTGCCACATGATAACAATAGGAACAGACACATGAAAGGAGCCAGCAATATATGCCGGCTTACCCAGTTCATAACCTTAGCCAACATAGGCAATGTCATTTATACGGTTCATCCAGCCTCTCTTGAATTTATTGTTAGCCGGACGTTTCCTGCATATATCCTCAATGAAGTCGAACCGTGCAATCTTAATCATGTCGAACAACTCACGCGGGTTCCTGGCATTCACCGCAGCAAGTGTCTTAGGTCCAACAATGCCATCTACAGAAACACCAAGCAAGCGTTGAGGTATCTTTATTCCGTGTGCACCGGATGCCCACACCCAATCGACAAGGATATTAGCAACTGATTGCGATTTAATATCGTCAGCTTTCCATCTGTCCCAATAATGCGGCTTGAGCACCCGGTTAACGACATCCTCACGGGTAAGCAAACGCAGGTCATCCACGTCTATATCACCGTCACCGTCCTTGTCATAGCCGCATGATTTCCACGTGCCGATAGTCACACCCATATTTGTAGCACCTCCAAGGTCTGCCGGGTCATTCACGAAACCGCCTTCCCATTTGAGAATCCACGGCGCTAATTTATACACATTCGCCATTCTTATTTTCCTCCTTGATTTTTGGTTTTACATAAAAATACAATATATTCGCAAACGCCTTTGTTTAAACTTTAAGTTGTGTAGTATTAGGGGAAAGGAAGCCGTTGTGAAACACCTTCCTTTCCGCGAATCAGTAGCCGTTTTGCGGTTCTCTATCACCGCATTTCTTTCTCTCACACCGTTTAAGCGCCAGTTCCAGTTTCAGGTCAGAATTAGTCTCCTTCAGTGTAAACAGTTCATCCTGCACCTTACGGAGCCGGTCAGTCTGTTCCACAAACCGCTGTTCCTTCTCCGAAAGCTGCTTCTGCAGGAACTCGTTGTACTCCCGTAATGCCTTGAACTCCTCGACATCAGCATGAGCGTCCTCAATACGTGCATTGGTTTTGCGCGACATCCACCACTTGATAAGCTGCTTGATGCCCTCGATGCCACCGAGGGCGGTCATCAACATAACCCAATCATTCATATCCATTTCACCAATTCATTTAATAATCTACTAATAACCATTTCTTTGTCCGACACCGCACAAATGTACATCAGACGAAATCAAACAAGTTGTTGAATTACAATTTTCCACTGACATTCCGTGACAGCAAAAGTAATTGCTTCCACAACCTTGAAAAAGGACATAAAAAAAGAGCTCGATGACAACATAAGTTGCCACTAAGCTCTTGGTTATATGCAAAGATACGATTATTTTATGCAAAGTAAGAAAAAAATCGCTATCTTTGTGAAAAAGAAAAAGTTATATGATTTCTGTTACGGGCTTTCTAATTTTACTAATCGTTATATTCGCACTTTTTGCTTTAATTGTATGGTTAGGAGTAAAATGGTGTATAGATAATGACATTACTCCGTTGGGGTGGCATTGGAAGGAGTGATATCTTTCTCTGTATTTCCTTTTAAATCTTTTTCTTCAGGTAAATTATATACAAAGTCATATATCGTGTCAATATCAGGATGTTCTGTCCATTTTATAATTTTCAGATATTCTTTTTTAGTGTCATCTGGCAAATATTTTTCTTTGTCTTCCAAAATAGGTATGAGTGACATGAATTGGCTGATTATTGTATTTAGGGAATGTTTTTGCTTAGATTTTGCCTCCTCTTTTAATCCATCCAGACATCCCATTAATCTACCGTGTCGAGAGCTTACTATGAAATTTCCACTATTTGCATAAGTAAAATATGCCCTTACAGCACAATTCATATCATTGATCTGTTCGTTTAACTCCGATTTTACCAAGGCTATTTCTTTTTCAAAGTTCCTCTTCATTTCTGATATCTCCTTATTCATATTACTTTGTATTCTTTTTTCAAGTACAATGTAATTTACGGCTAAAAATAAAGCAAGCACTGTTACTAGAACAGCCAATACTCCAACCAATGCAGCCATCAAATCAATTTCCATTGGAACTGTCTTAACATAATACATTCCAATAGCACTACCTACGCAGATTATGGCGAAAATTCCACATATTGCAATAGCTAAATTCTTTCTCATAGTATTAATTTAAAAAATGGCGAATCCTCTATAAAGAAGTGTCCCCACCGGCATAGATACCGGAACCCGACTGACTACGGGTTACACTCCTTCATAGAGGATTCATGTTGTTTCTATTGTTTCGGGGATTACAAATATAGAAACAGAGTTCGGTATTTCCTAATTTTAGACTTCCATTCTCCGCAAATGGTCATCCAATGTTTTAGGATTGCATTTAAGCTTACGACAGATAGCAGCCTTCGAATATCCGTATTCAAGCATCGTTTTAATCAATCCTTCTTTGCCCGTCAGCTTGTAATGCGAGTTATGCCCACCCTTATGCCGCCCTAATTTCTGTCCTTCGGCAACACGCCTGGCAAGACCTTCTTTGGTCCGTTGCGAAATCAAATCACGCTCAATCTGAGCTGACAGACCAAAAGCGAAGGCAAGTATCTGAGACTGTATATTGTTACCCAACTCATACTTCTCCTTTACAGTTAGAACAGTGATTTTTTTTTGCATGAGTGTATTGAGGATTGACATAACTTCCATCAAACGGCGACCAAGCCTACTTATTTCAGAAGCTATAAGCGTATCACCTTTTTTCAGTTTCTTAATAAGTGGACCCAATTTTCGCTTTTGAACGGACTTGGTTCCGGATACCGTTTCCGATATCCACTTATCAATATTTAATTCTCTGACACGAGCAAACTTCTCGATTTCGAAGCGTTGGTTCTCAACAGTTTGTTTGTCTGTTGATACTCTAATGTATGCGTAAATCATTTTTTACGCAAAGATATGCAACTCAACGGCATGGCAGAAAATAACACATTCTGATAAGGTGTCTATCCAAAGTAACCGGATTGCATTGTAGCCTTCTGCAGATGGCAGCCTTTGAATAGCCGTATTCAAACATCTTTTTTATTAACCGCTCCTTTCCTGTCAATTTATAATGGGAATTCTGAACACCAGGTTTTCGTCCAAGCTTCATCCCCATGGCTACCCTCCTGGCAAGTCCGGCTTTGGTTCTCCTTGATATATCTTCTCGCTCCCTTTGAGCAAATAAGACCTTTAAAAACGTATCTTGCACAGAATCTGAATCATCTTTAATAAGCTTGTCATCACGGATTTCCACAATATTGGCTTTGGCAATCAGACAATGAGATATGATAGCTATAACCATATACGCACAGCGTCCAAGCCTTGAAAGTTCCGTAACATATATGGTATCGCCTTGGTCTATCGTATTCAGTATCTTACCTAATTTCCGCACATTGGGATGCCTGGCACCAGACACACTCTCTTCAATCCACTTATCTATAATGAGCCCCTTGCGCTTGCAATATTGCATAATCTCGTACCGTTGGTTTTCAACGGTCTGTTTTTCACTGCTGACCCGTATGTAACCGTAATTCATAGGATTCTGTTTTTCTCCTTTAAAAGTAAGAATTTATATGCAATTAATAAAGCATCGAACATAAAGTTTTCATAATCCGGAGGATTCGCCCCTTAAATGTACAGAAGTATGGCAGAACAAGATATTAAAGAAAATGAGATGACTTCAGTAAGTAGTGTGGACTATGTGCGAGGCTTGAAAGGTAAGGACAGCGTGCTTATCGCTCCCGGTGATTTGTTGAGTGCACTGTTTAAATATAGAGGTTCAATTAATGACGCTAATATTGCAACGAATACTGGTTATTATAGAATAAATAGCGGCATTCAGAACATGCCATATGATGGTTTTGGAATCTTGTTGGTGTTTAAAGCCCTCGATTACATATTACAGATATACAGTGGAGGTTCGAGAATTTTAGTGAGGAAAGCCAGTGGTGATAATGTTAGTTGGGGAGACTGGAGGTCAGTAACTCTTACCTAATCTGGAGGATTAATTGCACCCTTCTATTTCTTGCCGAATCCTTTGCCCCTTAAATGTATTAAGTATGGCAGAGAAGCAGGATATAGCTATGAACGCTTTTAAGGTTCTAACTGATGTAACGTATGTATATGGAGAGGCAAGTGATAGTAGCCAAGGGAAGATTAAGAAGAGTGATTTGTTGGGAACGTTATTCCAAAGTAGAGGTAAAGTCCCATCAGAAGGTTATAATTATTGTTCTAAATCAGGTGTATATGATATTGTGAAAGGGGTAAGTCTTCCCGATGGGCCTACTTATGGAGTAGAATACGGAGTACTAATAAACATTGTCGGAATAGTATATGCTGCACAAGTTATTTTTGAAGCATTTACATCACAACGAATACTTTTTCGATTTAGATCAGAGACTGGAATATGGTATCCTTGGGTTACTTTTAGCCATACATAAGTTTGTATAACTTTTTAAACTTATTTCCTTCATAATCAAATAAAGCATGTCCTACTCGTATCTCTTGCCCCTTAAATGTGAGAATATTATGGCAGATGATATTAGAGAGAATGCAATGGGTGGCGGTACTCCGAAACGGTTACGTGGACTGGCAGCAAATGGTAACAGTATATCACCAACATTAGAAGAGGTAATAATTGCGATGCCAGAGGCTAACGATTATTCCAAGGGGCTGATGAGCGCCAAGAATGCGATGGCATTAGACTTTTTGTCTTTTTATTATGGAGTGTCAGGTGCTGAAACTCATTATGTTCGATTAGGGAAAATAGGTATTTCACATTACTCACCGATGCGGATAAATTTGTCTTACGGCTCATGGGATGCTACTTCTCGCTCGATTATAGACTTAGTGTTCACAAATGGTAGTAGAATTGTAATTTCAGGAAATGGTGATAGCCTAATTGGCTATGTGGTAGAATCTTCGGGCACAACTATGTATTTAAAGTGTACACCTGGAATATCTTTCATAGGAACTATTATCGGCCCAATTATCGAAGGGAGAAAAGTCTTTGCAGAAGAGCCTACCGGCATTGTTTATGTACCATAATTTTAATTAAGGAAAGGGCGCATTACACTAATCTATTTCTCGGTTGTATCTTCTGCCTGGTATAATTAAACCCGTTCCGGCCATCTCGGTCAGAACGGGTTTAATTATGTCAATATATTTGTTTCCATTCTCCCCAGTTATACGTATCTTCTCCCGTACTTTTCTTACCTATTAGCATGAAGCCAATCATATCATGGCTATAAGCTTTTATTGTCACTACATTTAATCCATTGCTATTCCCATTAATACGAGATATTATCTCAACAATACCATAAAAAGTTTTATTTCCATCAGGGCCATTGAAAGTTCCAGAAGTACTTGTATTAACTTCATATATGTAAAACCCCGCTTTTGGAAAATTGGCAGGGTCTTTAAAATCTCCATTAAAACCTATTTTGGGAGTGATATGCACCAAATCATCCTTCTTAATCAACACACTATCTTTCCCTTTCAAGCCTCTCACATAATCTACACTGCTGACCGAAGTCATCTGATCTTCTTGAATATCTTGCTTATCTGCCATAATCTTACATTTAAGGGGCAAAGAACACGGCATAGAAACATAAAGCTCAATCTGCCATCTAATTTTGGTAAAGTAGATTGAACTTTATAATATAAATGTCAAGATAATATGTTGGTTGGATGCGTATGTGCTTTTGACAACATATTTAGTGTTTTCTCCTGCATTCATTATACAAAACTTATTTTCAACCTCTGAGAAGAAATTAATGGCACCTTGTGGAACTATTATGTTCCCGGTATTGCTCCCATATACAACTGCAATCGCTTTTTGATGTACAGAAGAGGCATTTTGAACCATAATTAATCCGGAATTATAGGGCAGCTCATACGTTTCTCCAGGAGTAATAGTTTTGTCTAATCTAAAAAATCCACAACTCTTCACCAAATCTGTAGGAGTTACCTTCTGCTGGTTGTTCCCTTTCTCAGTATACAGATAGTCCGCTACATTGTTTATCGGAAACTCATTCATTGCTATATCCTGCTTCTCTGCCATAACATTGCATATTTAAGGGGCATAATTTCCGGATGGAAATATTACCCGATTTAACATTTTGTTTTTAGTCTCGTTTTGTAAATTATAAATCAAATTTTTCCATAATATCTGAAGAACTCAAAAAGAGTTCTCACATCAAGATAACTGTCTTGCTTTCATAAAAAACTCTCATACATCTTTCCATTTATATTAGTTTGTTAATTAACCGGGTTTTCGTAATCATGGTCACCCAAATCAGCATACGAATACGAAATGCCATTTTTATTGGTTGAAATCCAGACTCCTCCCAATGATATGAATTCATAAACACCAGGGTCTGTGATATGAGCCTTATTGCAATAATGGTATTGACCGTCAACCAACTCCATATCATTAAATCCGTCCGATGTCACAACTGACACATAGCCATATGTGCTCCCTGAAGAATTATTATATATGATCAAGGATATTTTCATGCCCACACATTGGGCAGAGCTGGGAAGCATGTATTCACTTTGGCCTATTCTACAGGGACGCCCATTGCCAAAATCCGAACCAAAATTGGGGTTCAGGTAAAAGTAGCCTTCATTGGAACTAAACCCATGTATCTTTATGAATGCCGCTGTCGCTGTAATTTTTCCTTGAACATTGACCTCTCCAGTCTCACCATCAATGCTACAAGTGACATTTCCATTCTTATCCCTTGCCAGCACATTCTGCACCACCAAATCATCCACATAGATTTCATCGGCACGTATCTTTCTCGCTAAAGCCATATCCATAGCCACAAACATATACTGCTGTGCCGCCTCCCAATTAGCATCACC
>ENA-UPXC01004959-UPXC01004959.1-human-gut-metagenome-genome-assembly--contig:-NODE-4959-length-11484-cov-3.187692_pt1 | contig 11484 bp, 4 predicted proteins | sample MGYA00250047_ERZ773371 | MGnify/ENA primary metagenome ERZ773371 (study PRJEB29103, sample SAMN06111975) | human gut metagenome | biome: human gut; feature: ankylosing spondylitis patient; material... | reverse complement strand
AAGATGTGTAGCATTATATCCATCCATAACCGGCATCATAATATCCATAAGAATTGCATCAAAAGTTCCGACAGGATTAGCTGCAAATATATCAACCGCCTGCTTTCCATTTTCTGCACACATAACTTCTGCCCTTGCTTTTTTTAATATATATTGTGCAATTTCTCTGTTAATATCATTGTCTTCTGCAAGCAGAAAGTGCTTTCCCTTAAGAATATACATATCAGCTTCGCTTTTCAACTGCTTTTCTGCTGACTTATCAGATAATTCAAAAGGCAGCTTGACAATAAAAGTTGTGCCTTTATTAATTCTGCTTTTAACCTCAATACTTCCATTCATTAACTCAATAAGCTCTTTTGTAATTGCCATGCCAAGTCCGGTTCCCTGATAGGTTGTACCGGCATCATTAACCCCCCTTGAAAACGGTTCAAACATCTGCTTCATATAATCTGCAGACATTCCAATCCCCGTATCCTCAACCTTTAATCTGAATACTGAATTACCTTTATCAATAGGCAGCTCATCGAGCCACACTTCAATACTTCCACCAGTCTTATTATACTTAACTGCATTACTTATTATATTCTGCACAATTCTATGAAAATGTATTGTACTTCCTATAACATCACTATGTATATTATTAAAATGACAGCCTTTTAATAATACATTTTTCTCACTCATATCTCCTGCAAATATCTCATTAATACCTGTTATGAGGTTATTTATATTAAAAATATCATGCGACAACTCTATCTTTCCGCTTTCCAGCTTACTCATATCAAGCACGTCATTTAATAATAATTCAAGCTGTCTTCCTGCCCTGTCTACCTTATCAAGTGCATCAATGGCTTTATTATTATCTGTACCAATGCTGTCCCTTGCTATTTTCGACATTCCAAGTATACCATTCATAGGTGTTCTGATATCATGTGACATTCTCGATAAAAAACGTGTCTTTGCACTATTAGCACGTTCGGCTTCCCTGTATGCATCAATAATCTTTTTCTTATTTTTTTCTTCTGCCACCTTCTGGTTTGTAACATCAATTCCAACTACAACTGCTATAACATGGTCATTACTGTCATCTTTGGATAACAGAAAATTAATACGGAAATACTTGTCTTCAAGACCTGAGAAAAACTCTATCTCTACATTACGTTTTCCATTGTTATATTCTTCAAGAAGTCCTTTACTTGTCCAGTATTTTTCGTTGTCAATATCAAGCATTCTTTCTTTTAACATTTTTGAACGTCTGGCGCAGAAATCCGTATAACTTACAGGTGCTGTAATTCCCATAACCTCAAACATATCAATTCCGCTCTTTGTAACAAATGTCTTATTCATCGTATCATTCGTTACATCAAAATCATAACAAAATTCCGCCTGTGCAATAAGTGCATCCCTATATCTTTTACGTTCCCGCTTAAGTATTGCATTAGCTCTTACTGTTTCTCTTTGCATAATTGCACGCTGGTTAGCCGTTGCTAACGCTTTACGATAGTCATTTTCGTCCTTTATCAGTTTATCAATACATCTGAATCCAATAACCACGCTGCTGTTATCAGTTTCTTCTGATACCCTGACAATATGCATCTCAATGTTTTTTTCATCATAATCATTGTCTTTGAGCTTATATCTTATTATAAAATCTCTTTCCACTGACAGTCTTTTCTTTATTGCCCGATTGGAAGTCAGCTTATACATTCTTTCTTTATCTGTTTCCTCAACCATTCTGTCTATATACATTGTCATAATATGCGAAAATATATCTTTGCCATAACGCATACCGGATAATAACAGCTTAAATCTTTCATTGAGCTTATAAAATGTAATTGTATCCTCTTCAAGATTAACATAGTGAATAGACATATATTCTTCACTTAGCAACGCCGTAACACTAACATACTGCTGTTCTTTTAGCATCATATGCCGCTTCATATCCTGTTCATTTTGTTTTGCTTTCCATATAAGATAACTTTTCCCTATAAAAAATGACAGTGTGTCTCCAAGAAGTTCATATGCCGCTTCCTTTTCTTCCTCAGTCTTAATTCTCTTAACACTTGAGTCATCTGCTGTCATATAAAGGCAGCCCATATTATTGACATTATCAGTAACAACTCCTATGAGAACACTTCCCATTCTCAATCCTTCATCCGAGATTACAATTGGTATAGCCGTCCATAATATTCCGTTATGGCACATAAATGTCCCATCATAATTATCAACACATTCCTGACAATAGCATAGTCCTTCTTTAGAATATCTGATATTTTCACAGTCAGCATTTTCAAATGGAACATTTAAAAACGTACCGTCAATGTCTTTGACAACTACCGGCATACCTGTACTCTTTGTCCAGTTATCTATTATATTATGCAATTTTTTCATATTACAAAAATCTTTCAGCCTTATTATCCCATCAGACATAACTATCCCCATTCCTGAGCAGCTTTGTTGCGAAGAGGCTAAGAAAAATTCGCGCAGGCGATTTTTCTTCTGCCATCAAGGGCTATTTGCTTTGCCCAAAAACAAATAGCCGTGTGGGAAATAAGCTATCAGGCTTATTTCCCACATTATCCCCATTTCTATCAACAGTTAAAATTTAAAATTATCAGGATCTGAACCAAATTTATCATCTTTATTTAATGCATTAATCAGATTCATGTCATCATTATCTAATTCAAAATCGAACACATCGTAATTGGATTCTATTCTTTCTTTATGTGTCGACTTTGGAAGCACTACTATATTCCTCTGCATATTCCAGCGGAGTACAACCTGTGCAGGTGTCTTTTTATGCTTTTTTGCTATTTCATTTATTACAGGATCGCTAAGCGTTCCCGCACCATTGCCTCCGAGAGGACTATATGCTTCTATGGTAATTCCAAGCTTCTGTCCATATTCGACATTTGCCACATTAGAATAATATGGATGAACTTCAATCTGATTAACTGCAGGTACAATCTCCCATACCTTACTCAATGCTTCAAGATGGTGGATATTAAAATTACTTACACCAATTGCCTTTACCCTGCCACTCTTATATATCTGCTCCATATCTTTCCATGCCTTTTCAAACCCATCGGCAGGCCAATGGATAAGATACAGGTCTATATAATCTGTCTGAAGTTTTTCAAGACTTTCATCAAAAGCTTGCAAAGCTCTTCCATTACGTGTATCTTCATTCCACAACTTGGTAGTTATAAATAACTCTTCTCTTTTAATACCACATGTCCTTATGGCATCTCCTACACTTTTCTCATTACCATATGCCTTAGCCGTATCTATATGACGATATCCTGCATCTATTGCCCACTTTACCGCATTGACTGTGTCCTCACCATTCTCTGTTCTGAATACTCCAAGACCTACCTGTGGAATCTTAACTTTGTTATTAAATGTTATTGTCTTCATAATATCCGCACCATCCTTTATCTTATATTAAAAATCAACCATTAAAACTTAGTCTATTTTGACTAATCACTTATAATTATCTGTTAATTGCAGCAATTTGAGTTTATTATATCAGATATTTTATTCAAATGGTATAACAAAATTTTATTTTTATATCTTATACCGGAAGCATAATAAAAAAGCCTGAAACTATACATGGTTAATTTAAAGAAAAAGGCTGAAACTTTTGTATAATAACTTTACAAAAGTTTCAGCCTTTATATATTACTTTTTAAAACGAGAATATCGCCGTAAATAATCCGGCACTTACAGCACCCATAATTATACCTGCAAGCAGTACTCCTAATAATACAGCAATAACGCTCTTCTTAAAGCCTATATCAAGAAAGCTCGCTGCAAGAGTTCCTGTCCATGCACCTGTTCCCGGAACAGGAATACCAACGAATAAAAGCAGCGCAAGGAATACACCTCTTCCTGCTTTCTCCTTAAGCTTGGCTCCGCCTTTATGGCCTTTTTCAATACAGAATGTAAAGAACTTTCCTATATACTTCTTATCCCTGCCCCATTCAAGCACCTTTCTGGCAAAAAGGTATATGACAGGAACAGGAAGCATATTGCCAATTACACATACTATATATGATGTAAGTAAAGGCATCTGCCATCCTTGTGAGATTACAATGGCTCCTCTTAATTCAATTAATGGTATCATCGATACTATAAATATTGCAATGTAATGCTGTAACATCCTCATCCTCCATTTCACAGCTTTATGGCAAGGTCATAATCCTGCTTACCATAAAATACTTAATAACATAATTAATAAAAGAATTACCCACCTGTAAAAATACAAGCTCTTTTACTATACTGAAAAAAAACAACAAAATCAAGAATTTTATTATTTTTTAATATACTTAATTTTATTATTTTAAATGTGCTGCAGATTGCAGGCTTTTTTAATATTTTTAATGTGCATATAAACACATCCTGCCAGTTTACATCTGCTTCAATTAGTACTATAAGTCGAATAAGGATAACTGGTTACTTTCAGCCATATCATTTAACAGACCGATATCCGTAAGCTTATCTATAACTGTCTGACCGATTTTTGCACGCTGTCTTAAGTCATCCTTCGATAAAAATTCACCCTTTGCCGCTGCTATCTCAATAGATTCTCCGGCTGATTCACCGACTTTACTTATAACCTTAAAGGATGGCATTATCTTTCCATCTATTACCTGAAAAGACCTTGCCTTCGCTTTGTATATATCAATCGGTGTAAAATCAAAGCCTCTTGCATACATCTCTTCAACGATTCTCATATCCTTAAGTTCGTCCTCCTCAGTATTAGATAACTTTCCCGTAGGTGATTCACTTCTTCTTTTTCTATAGTCATTGATAAAATATTTTAATTTATCCTGCCCCATTGCCATCTTCTCGTAGTCAAATGCATTTGCCCTGATACTAAAATAAGCACAGTAATAAGCAAGCGGGTAAAATACCTTACAATATGCCACACGCCATGCCATCATAACATATGCCGCCGCATGTGCTTTCGGGAACATATATTTAATCTTTTTACATGACCATATATACCAGTCGGGGACTCCATGCTCCTTCATAGTCTTTTCATATTCAGGTGTAAGTCCCTTACCCTTTCTTACTTTCTCCATGATTGTAAATGCAAGCTCACTGTCAAGTCCCTTCTGAATAAGGTATATCATAATATCATCTCGTGTACATATCGCCGTTGAAATAGTCGCCTGACCCGTTCTTAACAACTCCTGCGCATTACCAAGCCATACATCCGTACCATGCGAAAGTCCTGCTATGCGGACGAGGTCGGAAAAATATTGTGGTTTGGTATCAATAAGCATCTGCATCGCAAAGTCTGTACCAAATTCAGGTATTCCTAATGCTCCAAGCTTACAGCCGCCGATATCATCAGGTTTAATTCCAAGTGCCGATGTATCCTTAAACAATGACATTACCTCCTTTGAATCGAGAGGAATCTCAAGCGGGTCAATTCCTGTAAGATCCTGTAACATTCGTATCATTGTCGGGTCAAGATGTCCAAGAATATCAAGCTTTAACAGGTTGTGGTCAATGCTGTGATAATCGAAATGTGTTGTAACGATAGATGTTGACATATCATTGGCAGGATGCTGCACCGGTGTAAATGTATCTATCTCATCTCCTATCGGAAGTACGACAATTCCTCCAGGATGCTGTCCTGTGGTTCTTCTTATATCTACACAGCCTTCGGCAATCCTTTCTATCTCGTGTCTTCTCTTTACAATAGGTCTTCCAAGCTTTTCACTCTTTTCCTCAAAATATTTGTATACAAAGCCCTGCGCCGTCTTTTCAGCAACAGTACCGATTGTTCCGGCTTTAAATGTCTGTCCTTTTCCAAATATAACCTCTGTATATGCATGTGCTTTACTCTGGTATTCATTAGAAAAGTTAAGATCGATATCAGGCTCTTTGTTACCCTTAAATCCCAGGAATGTCTCAAAAGGTATATCAAATCCCATCTTATTTAACTTATGACCACACTTCGGACATATCTTATCAGGCATATCACAGCCTGCACCTCCGGCAAATGCCTTGACCTCATCTGAATAAAAATCACTATAATAGCATTTTGGACACAGATAATGCGGACTTAGAGGATTAACCTCTGTAATACCTGCCATCGTAGCTGCAAACGAAGAACCTACTGAACCTCTTGAACCTACAAGATAGCCATCATCATTAGATTTCCATACAAGTTTCTGTGCAATAATATACATAACAGAATAACCATTGGAAATAATCGAATTAAGTTCTCTTTCAAGTCTTTCCGTTACTATTTCAGGAAGGTCAGGTCCGTATAATTCATGCGCCCTGTCATGGCATATTTTTCGTAACATCTGGTCTGAGTTTTCAATTACAGGCGGTCTTTTATCGGGACGCACCGGATCTATATCCTCACACATATTCATTATCTTATTAGTGTTAGTTACAACTATCTCATATGCTTTATCTGCTCCAAGATAATCAAATTCCCTAAGCATCTCTTCTGTCGTATGAAGATAAAGCGGCGGCTGGTTATCAGCATCGGCAAAGCCCTTTCCTGCCATTATTATTCTTCTGTATATCTCATCCTCCGGATTAAGGAAATGTACATCACAGGTTGCAACAACAGGCTTGTGAAACTTAGCGCCAAGTGCTACGACTCTCCTGTTAAGATCCCTTAAATCCTCTTCGTTCTTAACATAACAGTCTTCCTTTTCAATCATAAAACGGTTGTTTCCGATAGGCTGTACTTCAAGATAATCATAGAATCCGACTATCCTTGCAATTTCAGCCTCACTTCTTCCGTTAATCATAGCACGGAACAATTCACCGGCTTCGCAGGCGCTTCCGATAATCAGGCCTTCACGGTACTTATTAACCATACTCTTAGGTATCTTAGGGAATCTGTTGAAATACTTAAGATGTGACATAGATATCAGTCTGTACAGATTAATTCTTCCCATTTCACTGGAAGCAAGTATTATACAATGGTACTGGTGAAGCTTTCGTATGGCATTATCGTCAAGCTTTCCTTCTTCATTAAGCTTATCTAATGTAAATATATCTCTTTCGGCAATTATATCAATAAGCTTTATAAATATATCTGCTGTTGCCTGCGCATCGTCAACTGCCCTGTGATGATTTTCAAGCGATACCTTTAGATGTTTTGCTAAAGTATCAAGCTTATAATTACTAAGATGTGGAACAGCAAACTGTCCTAAAAGTACTGTATCTATATATGTATAATTGGTTTTTATTCCCATCTTTTCAGCTTTATTAGTTATAAAGCTCGTATCAAATTCGGCATTATGTGCAACAAGTACAGCACCTTTGCAAAAATCAAGAAACTTTGGAAGTATTTCTTCTATTACAGGTGCATCCATTACCATAGAATCACTTATTCCCGTAAGATTTTCTATTCTGAAAGATATAGGTACTTTAGGATTGACAAATGAAGAAAATCTGTCTGTTATCTTACCATCCTTTATCTTAACGGCACCAATCTCAATTATCTGGTCAACTTCTGCCGAAAATCCTGTTGTCTCTAAGTCAAATACAACAAACTCATCCTTAAATGTCTGCCCTGCCGGATTAGTTACTATCTTTTTTGTATCATCCACAAGATAGGCTTCGACACCGTATATAACTTTAAAATCCAGCTTTTCTCCCTTTTTCTTATACGCCCCCTTTATATCACTTATTGTATGATATGCCTCGGTAAAAGCCTGCACAACACCGTGGTCAGTTATGGCTATTGCCTTATGTCCCCACCTGATAGCCTGTTTTATTATATCCTTTGCATAAGATACACCATCCATATCACTCATCTTTGTATGACAGTGAAGCTCAACTCTTTTATTAAGTGCAAGGTCATTTCGCACTTCCCTTGTATCAGATGACTTTCTTATTCCCCATACGTTAGATATAGCTATTTCCTGATCATATCTGTCTAAGGCTGCAAGACCTTTAACCTTAATAAAATTACCTTTTTTTATAAATTCCTTTAACTCTGGAAGCTGTTCATTTCTTGCAAACATCTTAACAGTAATCGTATCTGTAAAATCAGTTATATCAAACATAAGAATAGTTTTTTCATTTCGTATCTCTTTTTCTTCTATTCTCCTAATCATTCCTGATATTACAACTTCTCCAAGTGCCGAATCGATTGTTTCAATGGCTATAGGTTCATCATCAAAATCTCTTCCATATAACACATCATTATTAGAAGGCTTCTTAAAATATGCATTATCCCTTGAAAATCTTTCTTTTGAAGATGTATTTTTAAATCCATCCGGGCCTTTCTTAGCATCACCTGCTGACATTTTAACCTGTGACTTTTTATTTTCACCTGTCTGCGTTTTCTTTTTTTCTGAACCCGTAATTACTGATGAACTGTCATCTGCTTCTGTCTGCATAGCCGCCTTCATTGTATTTTCAATTTGTTTTATACGAAGATTAAGCTTATGTTCATTCTCCTCCCCATAATGGCTGCCCAGCTTTTCTTTATATCTATATATTACATCTATATCAAATCCAAACCTGTTTAGAAATACCTGCTTAAAATATTTCTGTAATGATTCTGCATAGGTGTGTGCAAGAAAGCTGTCCTCAAGTGTGATTACAAGACAATGCTCATCTTCAAATTCAAGGGTTGAATTTTTAAGAAGATTATATTCAAGGGTCCAGTACTTTTCCAGTTCAAACTGGATACTGTCATAATATGCTTCCATTACAGTAACCGGTGTATACTGCTTAGATAAATGATAACGGTCGATTATCCTCACATCCATATTTTTCATTCTGAATATCTGTTTCTTTAGTGCATCTTCTACCTTATAGATAAGCTGTTTATTGATTAATTTGTCACTAATAAGATAAACACGCGCCAAAGAATTCGTAGATGTCTTTGAAACGCGTGTTACCTCTGTATTAGTAAAATATACAGCTAAATCCTCAGGCAGTCTTAATGTTTGAAATACATCAAAAAATTTTTGCATCTCAATCTACCTCACTATATATTTTATCTGTTCCAGTTATCAAGCTCATATTTTAATGTTGATAAAAGCTCTTCTTCAGGAACTTTTTTAATTATCTCACCATGTTTTATTAAAACTCCGCAGCCATCACCACCTGCGATACCAAGATCTGCCTCCTTAGCTTCTCCAGGACCATTTACCACGCAGCCCATTACAGCAAGTTTAATATCAAGGTCATATTCTGAAACCATATTCTCAACCTGACCTGCAAGCTTAATAAGGTCGATTCTTGTCCGTCCGCAGGTAGGACATGATACAACCTCTATACCTCCTTTTCTTAAGCCAAGTGTCTTTAATATTATCTTAGCTGCTTCAACTTCCTTTACCGGATTATCTGTAAGAGATACTCTTATTGTATCACCAATTCCTTCATTTAATATAAGACCAAGACCTATTGATGACTTAATGCTTCCTGAAAATGCCGTTCCTGATTCGGTTATTCCAACGTGAAGAGGATAATTTAACTTCTGCGCTATAAGCTTATGTGCATTGACACACATCATTACATCGGATGATTTAATGCTTACAACAAGATTATCATATCCCATATCTTCTATAATACGAACCTTATCGATTGCGCTTTCAACAATTCCCTCTGCTGTTACACCATGATATTTTTCAACGAGCTCTTTTTCAAGAGAACCACTGTTTACACCTACTCTTATAGGAATATTCATCTGCTTTGCAACATCAACAACAGCTTTAATCTTATCCCTGCTGCCTATATTGCCCGGATTAATTCTTATCTTATCAGCCCCATTTTCCATCGCCGCTATAGCCATCTTATAATCAAAATGTATATCTGCAACAAGTGGAATATGAATATGTTTTTTAATCTCTTTTATTGAATGTGCAGCTTCAATAGTTGGAACTGTACATCTGATAATATCGCAGCCTGCCTTTTCAAGCTCTAATATCTGTGCCACCGTTGCCTGCGTATCCTCTGTATGTGTATTAGTCATTGACTGTATAAGCACAGGACTTCCACCACCAATGACTCTGTTACCAATATTGACCCTTTTCGTATGTTCCCTATACATATAAATCTCCATTTCTAAAATAAACCGCTTATATCCTTAAATAACACATATACCATAAGTATCATAAGAAGAACCATTCCAACAAAATGAACCATTCCCTCATGCTCTTTCTTAACAGGCTTTCCCCTTACTGCTTCTATTATTAAAAAGATAAGTCTGCCACCATCAAGTGCCGGAATTGGTACAAGGTTCATTATACCTAAGTTTGCCGAAATCATCATAGCAAGATTAATTGCATTAAGAAATACATAAAATGCCCCGTCAGCCTTACTTTCTTCCATAATTGAAGATATGGTACTTACTGTTCCTACTGGTCCCATAAGATCATTAACACCAGTCTGTCCTGTAAACATCATACCAAGGCTTTTTATAACGGTCTTAATTACATAGCTGACTTCGTGAAAAGAATAACGTATAACTCCACCAAGTGATGTCTTTTGTCTTATGCCATAGCTTACAAAACCTGTATTATATGCTTCTGATTCTACAAGCTCTGGTATAACCTTTAAGTTATGCTCTTCACCATTTCTTACAACAACGATATCTACCTCAGCTCCCTGTGTCTGTGATACTATTTCTGAAAGCTGCGTACCTGTCTCAAGCTCTGTTCCATTGACCGACTTAATAACATCATTGCTCTTAATTCCAGCTTTCTCTGCCGGCGACTGTGCATTAACCGAATTAACTACTCTGTCTGTAGAGATTGTAATACCTAATTTATATGCTTTAGATGTGCTGTACTGCGGTGTAAGTGTTGTTGTATACTTCTGACCATCTCTTTCATAAGTAATATTCATTGTCTTAGCCGCATGGTAGTATCGGTAAAATGAATATTCTCTGGCAAAAGTAATATTTTCTCCGTTTACTTTTACAATTCTGTCACCTTCCTGTAATCCGGCTTCTGTTGCTGGTGAATTATCATATACTTTATCAACTGTACACGGATCATAACCTGTAGAGCCTACAACTATCAAAGCAAGAATAAAGGCTAACAGAAAATTAAAGAATGGTCCTGCTGCAATTATTGCTATTCTTGACCATACTGATTTGTTGGCAAAGGACTTTGATTCATCATATCCCGCTTTTAAAAGGCGTTCCTTTTCTGCCATATCAGACGATTTCTTCTGTGCTGCTTCCTTATCTTCAATATCGGAAATATTCTTAACTTTAATGCCTGATGCTTCTGATATATTCTGTGTCCTGTCATCCTCTCCGGTATTGTCATCAGCCTTATCCCCACCAGGCACATTACCGTCAGCTTCATCGTCCTCATCATCTCTATCAAGAGGATCATCCATAAAATCCTGACCCAGCATTACACATGCACCGCCAAATGGAAGCAGTCTTAAAGAATATTCTGTTCCGCCCTTTTTAAACTTAATAATCTTAGGTCCGAAACCAATGAAAAATTCTGTTACTTCAACTCCATTTGCCTTAGC
>ENA-UPXC01004956-UPXC01004956.1-human-gut-metagenome-genome-assembly--contig:-NODE-4956-length-11490-cov-3.047665_pt1 | contig 11490 bp, 12 predicted proteins | sample MGYA00250047_ERZ773371 | MGnify/ENA primary metagenome ERZ773371 (study PRJEB29103, sample SAMN06111975) | human gut metagenome | biome: human gut; feature: ankylosing spondylitis patient; material... | reverse complement strand
GTCATGGCCTCCTCCCACGTGGGCGGCCTGTCCGGCGCCTTCATCCCCGTCAGCGAGGACGAGGGCATGATCGCCGCTGCCAGCTCCGGGGCCCTCACCCTGGACAAGCTGGAGGCCATGACCTGCGTGTGCTCGGTGGGTCTGGACATGATCGCCGTCCCCGGGGACACCACCGCCGAGACCATCTCCGCCATCATCGCTGACGAGGCGGCCATCGGCATGGTCAACTCCAAGACCACCGCCGTCCGCCTCATCCCCGCCCCCGGCAAACAGGTGGGGGACACGGTGGAGTTCGGCGGCCTGCTGGGCTCCGCCCCGGTACAGCCGGTCCATCCCTTCTCCGCCAAGGCCTTCGTGGACCGGGGCGGCAGAATTCCGGCGCCGATGCAGAGCCTGAAAAACTAAATAAAAAGAATCAGTGGTTAAAAAATTATGGTGAGTTGTCCAGATGACAATTCACCATAATTTTATGTAAATCGCAAGTTGCTTACTAAACTCCTTTGAAAATCAATCGATCACACATGACAGCATTAAGATAACTCCCCCAAAAAAGAGCAGGAAAAGGAGAAAAGAGACCAGCATACAGCCAAGATACCCTCTCCTTTTTCTACTTTCCTCGGGAGTCTGCTCAACAAAATAAGTACGTATCATCAAAATGGCACTTATTACAAATGCAGGTATTGTGAAGAAAGGGATACAGTAAAATGAGAAGTAAACTCCCCCCCAAAAAATAGGGCAGAAAAAAAGAAAGGAGACCAGCATGTAACCAAGATACCGTCTCCTTTTCTTACTTTGCTCGGGAGCCTGCTCAGCAAAAAAAGTACGTATCATCAAGATGGCACTTACCGCGAATACAGGTATTGTGACGAAAGGGATACAATAACTTAGGAGGGTAAATAATTCCATAATAAATTTCATAGGACTCACCCTGCACCCGGCGGAACAGATGTGCAGTTATAGTTTCTGTATTTTTAAAATATTCAGCGGCCCGCCCTTGCTGGGATAGACCGCTGAATATTCCATTGAAGCGGATCCGTTAAGATAAACCTTCTGAAAATTTGTATGACTATGTGTTTGCCATACTGGTTTTGTGCGACCGTTCCGTTCTCTTACATCCCGGCAGCAGTTCTATCTCTTTGACAAGCCAAATTTCAGGATCAGAATAAATCCCAAAATTGCCCAGAAGTCCAAAATATCAAAAAAGATATCCAGGATAAAACGGACCCGATAGGCGCGCCAGAGTGTGGATATGATGACTGCGGTGTGGATCAGCACGGCGATCAGGAGTTTTTGCTGGGATGACTTCGTGCGTGCTTCACCTGGACGCAGATAGACGTACAGAACGATCAGGATATTCAGGGCCAGATAAACGCCCCAGTCCCAGATATGGCTGTCGGAAACTATTGCGCCAAACTGGCAGATGATAAAAAAGAGCAGAAAAAGATTTTTGAAATTGTTTTTTGAGAACATCTGTCCTGCCATACTAAAAATCCCCCTTCGTATCGATCTATCTATTATACCGGCGGAGGGAGTTGAAAGGGAAGAAAAAATCCGGAAATTTTTGTGAAACGTTTTTTGGCTCATTGGATCGCTTCAGCTGCCTGCTTCAATTCATCCATTGAAATGGTCCCGGTGAGCCGATAGACGGAGTTTCCGGTGGTCCAGAGGATGGTGCGGTCCAGTCCCTTGAAGACAGCGGCGGTCTGCTTGCCGCGGGTGAAGAACTGCTTCACCTGTCCACCCCGGAAGCTTTTAATTGCGGCGTAATCTTGCACACGCATTTCTGCATCAACGGTGGCACGGGAAGTACTCTTGGCGGCAATGGCGATATTATCGTTTTCAAGGCTGACTATGTATGCCTTGGAGATATTACGAATGGAGTCAGAATAAATGCCAAAATGATAAATTATGGGGTTTTTATTTTCGGAGGCATCTCCAAAAGTCAAAGCACAGAAGGATTCATTTCCCGTGAATACAATATCGGCAATAATGGGTAAATCAGATTTAGATAAGGGTGCAAAAGTGGGGTCATTTGAATCGGGATCAAATGTGCCTTCAAATACACCAACATATCCGGTGTTTGTTCCAGAGGAGATTGCGTCAAGCATACCGGTCATATTGACGGTATAGACGTGCTCATCGATAGAAAACGTAATAGAGGCAACCTGTCCAGCCGAGTCAATACTTATATTGGCGTAGTTCTCTGAATCATCCTGGGCTACGGTGCTATGGGATGATTTAAAAAATGTGGTGTTCTCAGTTAACGTAAATTCTTTCAAAGCCGAGGTACTATCCTCAAATGCGTAAACTTCTGTAAAACACAAGTTACATAAGATGGTTATTGCGGCGAGGATACTTACGAATTGCTTTTTCATACAGAACCTCCTGACATTTATTCATTTGAGTTTGGTTGTGTGCCTTACACCTCCACCTCGTCGGAATAGAAGGTCTGGCTCTCCGACTGGCTCCCGGCCCAGACGGTGACGGTGGCCTTGACCCGGTAGGTCTTACCGGAGGTCACAGCCGCTGTCTCGTCCACCTCGGCCCAGGTTCCATTCTGCTGGTCAGTCCAGAAATCCACGGTGGTCCAGGCGTAAGTGCCCGACTTTTCCTGCAGCTCCGCCCGGACCTTGCACTTGGTGGCCTCGCCGGGATAGCCCTCTACCCAGGCACTGAGGTACGCCGTCCGGCCCGAGATGTCCAGAGAGCAGTTGGAATCGCCGATGTATAGAGAGTACGGGGTAATGTCCTGGCTGCCGGGAGCCGACTGGGGCAGAGCGGCGGCGCTGGCGGCGGGGGCGGTCCCCAGAGTCAGGCACAGGGCCAGCACCGCCGCCAGCAGCTTGCTTGCTTTGATACGCATAAAAATCACCTCCCTCCGTGCGTTCATATATCATAACGACGGGGGGAGGCTGTTTTTGACAGTTAACGCAAAAAAATCCAAAAATTTTTTGAAAAGTTTTTACTGGGTCATTGGACCCCCGCAGCCACCCGTTTCAGATCCTCCATGGGGATAGTCCCTCGCAGATTATAGACGCTGTTGCCGTTGGTCCATTGGATGGTGCTGACGCCCTTTTTGCTGACTGCAATAGCTTGTTCACCCTGGATATAGAAGTTCTCCACCTCCGCGTCCTCGGTGTCCAGCATCGAAACATGAGAGGTTTTATCGCCGATGACGGTGTGGGTCAGCCGCATGGTGTTTCCTGTCGCGTCCTCAAAGAAGATGTGGAGGTTGATATGATTGCCGCTCCGGCGGATTTCCTCCATCCCCTCTGGCAGATAGGTCAGGGCGACGTCCCCGGCCCCGCGCGCCGTTTCCTCCCGGGCGGAGAAGCGGAACTCGGTGAACTCCTGGAACACCCGGGTGATGACCGCAATGACCTGGGTCCGGAAGGCCTGGGAGGTGACCATCAGGCCGGAGAAGGTGAGGGTCCCGCACACCAGAAGGATGACCGCCGCCTGGCGGGCACAGCGCAGGGCGGCCTTGGCCCAGCCCGGGCGGTCGGCCCGGCGGATGAGGACCTTCATGCGCCGCTGGAACCGGGGGGAGGTGGGGATGTCGGGCAGCTCGCCCTCCGGGGGCAGCTGGGCCAGCACAAGGTCCCGGGCCGCCCCGGCGTGGGCGTACAAAAGGCGGTCCAGCTCCTGATCGGTCATACCTCCACCCCCATTTCCTCCAAATTTTTGCGCAGGTGCTCTTTGGCCCGGTGGGCGATCTGGGATATGTGATCCGGCCGCAGGCCCAGAAGTTTCCCGATCTCGGAATTGCCATATCCCTGGTCGTATTTCAGCAGCAGCACATCCCGTTCACGCCGGGGCAGGGCCGCAATGGCCCGAGCCACCCCGTCCCCCCGCTCCACACCCTCGGCCTGGGGTGGTGCGGCGGCGGTCCAGTCCTCCAGTGGGACCGTCCCCGCCCGCCGCTTTTTCTTCCGGTACAGGTCGATGGCTTTGCTCTTTGTAATCATAACGATCAGAGACCTGGTTTCAGGACAGTCAATTTCATGAATTTTCTCGATCATTTCCGCAAGGCGCAAAAAAGCCTCGTGCACCGCGTCCTCCGCGTCGTGGGGGTCGTGCAGGATGTCGTGGGCGATATACAGCATCAGCTTTTTGTATCGGCGGTAGAGGGACAGGAACCGGTGTCGGTCCTCCTCTGCCTCGATCATGGTCAAATAGATCAGCATGGCGCCCTCCTAAGATCGGCTCCCCTATTTTACCATATCCAGCTGTATCTGTCATCCTGCTCCGGAAAATCGCACCTTTTGGGGTGAAACAGACGCTTTTTGATGAAAGCTCAACACACTCTGGGAGAAAATGCGTTTGTGATCCAGGGTAGAATATGATATATCTGATATATCACAAATAACCAATTATGAGGGCTATTCCCAAACATAAAGAAGAAGGCAAAATTGGTCGTCCCAAACGGACGGTACCAGCATCGGCATGATCGCCGCCGCCGGCCGCATCCCTGCTCTCACGCAGAGGCTGAAGAGCTAAATAGAAATGAGAACCCCGGCCCCTTCCATTCGGAAGGGGCCGGGGTCTTTTGATAAATCAAGCCTGGAGAACAGTATGTTTCGTGTCAAAGCAGCGTCGTTTACTAAAATGATTGTGTTTTTCCATAAGCTCACCTTCACTTTAGAATTTTGGCAAATCAAGAGGTTCATCGGAAGCTGAACGGACATCCTTGGTTTCAGCGCCATAAGCAGTGAAGGTCTTAAAACACCATCTACACAAGCGGCCCGCCTTCGATCAGAGCCAGCTTCTTGGCCCTGGTCAGCTGTTTGACGGCGTATTCCCGCCGCAGGGCTGCGGACTTGTCCGGCTGCTCCTCCCGCCACACCAGCGTCACCGGGCGGCGGCTCCGGGTATATTTCGCTCCCCGGCCCGCGTTGTGGGCGGCCAGACGGCGGTCCAGATCGTCGGTGATCCCGGTGTAGAGGGTGCCGTCCCCGCACCGGAGAAGATAGACCCACCAGCTCATGCCGTCCCCTCCAGGGGGAGCACAAAGGTGATGCGGGTGCCCACGTCCTCCCGGGAGACCACCTCGAACCAGCCGCCGTGGCGGTCCACGATCCACCGGGCGATGGACAGCCCCAGCCCGGTCCCCCCGGTCTGGCGGGCCCGGGAGCTGTCGGTGCGGTAAAAGCGGTCAAAGATATGAGGGATGGCCTGGGGCACGATGCCCATCCCCTCGTCCTGGACCGTGACCCTGGCATAGTCCTTCTGGGCCGACACCCGGAGATAGACCCGCCCCTCCGGGCCGCTGTACTTGACGCTGTTGTCCATCAGGATGCGCATCACCTGCTTCACCAGCCCCGGGTCGGCCCGGACCACCACCGGCCCCTGCCACCGGGCCAGGAAGGCCCGCTCCGGGTGGATCATCTGCTCCTCCCGCAGCACGTCCTCCGCCACCGCGGTCAGGTCCATCAGCTGCGGCCGGATGGGCTGGGTATCGTTGTCGCCCCGGGCCAGGAACAGCAGCTGCTCCACCAGACGCTCCATGGCGTCCGACTCGGAGCGGATGGCGTCGATGGCCTCCTGCCGGGCCTCCGGGTCGTCCTTGCCCCACCGGTCCAGCAGAGCGGCGTAACCCTGAATGACCGCGATGGGGGTGCGCAGCTCGTGGCTGGCGTCAGAGACGAACTGCATCTGGGCGGAGTAGGCCGCGTTCACCCGGTCCAGCATGTCGTTGATGGCCTTGGCCAGGGTCTTCAGCTCCTTCTGGGTGCCGGGCAGGTCGATGCGGCTGTCCAGGTGGGTGGCGTTGATCTTGCTCAGCTCACCGGCCAGGGCCTCCAGCTCCCGCCTGGACATGTGGGTCATGGAGTTGAGCCGGGCGGCAGTGGCCGCCAGCTCCTGGATGGGCCTCAGGGTGCGGCGGATAGTCCCGGCATTGCGGAACAGGTTGGCAATCAGGGAGATGATCTGCACCGTGAGGAGGATAAAGCCCGCCCACTTCAACATCCGCCCGATCCCGGACAGATCCACCGTAATGGCGTAGGGCTCCCCGCCGTTGGGCAGTTCCACGGTGTAGTAGGAGAACAGCACATAGGTGCGCAGGCCGTCCGCTGTTGCCTCCCCGCCAGAGAACCACCCCAGCTCCCCTACGTCCACTCCCTTGGGCTCCCGGTCCAGGGGGATGATGGTGTAGTCGCTGGCCGCCATCCAGGGGACGGCCTCCGCGGTGGGCACCCCCCGCTCCTGGACCAGCTGGGCCACGTCCGCGCAGCGCTTTTCCGCCCACATCAGCTGCCCCATCAGGGCCAGCACCACCAGCAGCAGGTCCATACACAGAAAGATCCCCAGCTGCCGGAAAAACAGCCGGGTATTCAGCCGCAGGACCAGCGACTGGGACTTGGCCCCGCTGGGGGGCGTCTTGTTCTTCATGTCCCGTTTTCCCACCGGGCCCCCTCCTCTCCTTCCATGCCGCAGCCGGTCAGCCCTCCTGCTTTTTCAGCCACTCCAGCAGGGGCGTCAGATTCCGGAAGGCCACGCAGCTGCCCCCGCGGAGCAGCAGATCCAGCTGCCGCTGTTCCTGAGGGGTCCGCTCCCGCTTCTGCTGGAGGGACTGCCGCAGCCCCCTGGTGGCCATCCCTACCATCCGGCGCTGGAGCCACCCCACCTTTTTCGGGGCCCAGCCGCCCTGAAGGTAGAAGATGGGGGCGTTTGGCACATAGTTGGACCGGGCCAGGTCCTGCAGCACCTTGTCCCCCGGCGGCGTCATGCCCACGCCGCAGGCGGCCCGGACATGAAAGCGCTTAACTGCGTGGTCGATGCCGCTGATATGCCCGGCCATCAGCCATCCCAGGTACAGGATGTCGCTCCCGGGCCCCACCTTTCCCGTAGCCTCGTCCAGGGCACAGACCGGCAGCCCGGCGGCCCGGCCCAGCATCTGGGCGTACTCCCGGGTAAAACCGGTCTTGGAGGTATAAACGATCGTCATATGAATCAGCTCCCCTTCTTCCCGGCCTTACTCCTCCCGGATGACGTAGCCCACGCCCCGTACAGTGTGGATCAGCTTGATGTCAAAGGCCTCGTCGATCTTGCTGCGGAGGAAACGGATATATACGTCCACCGAGTTGGTCTCCCCCACGAAGTCGAAGCCCCACACGCTGTCCAGCAGGGCCTCCCGGCTGAGCACCCTGCCCTTGTTCTCCAGCAGGTGGTGGAGCAGGTCGAACTCCCGGCGGGTCAGCTCCACCGGCGTCCCGGACACTGCCACGGTGTGGCGCTCCACGTCCATGGTCAGGGGGCCGGCGGACAGCAGCGGCTCCTCCGGCCGCTCTCCGCTCCCCCGCTTCCGCAGGGCCGCCCGGATGCGGGCCAGCAGCTCCTCGATGGCGAAGGGCTTGGTGATATAGTCGTCCGCCCCGGAGTCCAGGCCGGATACCTTGTCCACCACGCTGTCCCGGGCGGTGAGCATGATGACGGGGAGCTGTACCCCCTCCTTCCGCAGACGGCGCAGCACCTCCATGCCGGACAGCTGGGGCAGCATGATGTCCAGCAGCACCAGGTCGTACTCCCCCGACAGGGCCCGCTCCAGGCCGGAGCGGCCGTCGAAGCTCTTGTCCACCTGATAGCCCTCATACCGCAGCTCCAGCTCCACCATCCGAGCCAGCTTTTCCTCGTCCTCCACCAGAAGGATCTTTTCTTCCATATCCTCTCTCACCTCAACATCCGGGCACTCCCCCGGAGATCTATTCCTTGCCGTCCCGGTCCCGGGTCCGCTTCTCATACTGGAGGTGCAGCTCATCCATTACCTGGCGCCCCATGTCGGCGGCGGTGCTGGCCACGTTCTCCATCACGTCGTTGATGCTGTCCCGCTCCAGCTCGGGGCCGGAAAAGCGGTAGCGGAATCCGAAAAACAGCCCGATCAGCAGCAGGGGAATGGTCACATAGAAGGCGAACACAAACAGGATCAACAGGATCAGCAGGGGCAGGGAGGTCACCGGTTCGTCCCGGCGCCACACCTCCAGCTCGTTATCTACCAGCACCCGGTAGAGCCGGGACAGCAGCTCCCGCAGGGAGCGGCCCCGCCGCTTCTCCCCCTTGGGCCACACCACCACCACGCCCAGCGGGCTCCTGTGCTTCTTTTTCTTTCCCGGCTCCGGTGTCTCCTGGACCACCAGTTCGGCCGCCGTGGTCTGGGACTCCTTCTCCTCCCGGCCCGACCACCGGGTCCCCTCCGCCTGGGGGATGGCCCCCTTCTCCTCCAGATAGATCAGGGCGTCCAGCAGATTCCCCTCGCTGTACTCCAGGGCCTCCTTGGCCTGGGCGTAGGACACGGGGGCCTTCTCCCGCAGGCGCTCTACCATCTCCACTGTGATCTCCATCCTGAATCGCTCCTTTCCGGGCAGTCTGCCTGTTCTGACGTCAGTATAACCGCCCGGGCTTGAAGTGTCCTTTAGCCTTTCTTAAAAATGGATGAAAACGCCTTTCCCGCGGCTGCTTGTGATTCTCATTATACTATGCTATAATCCCCTTATCAACTGGAAACGGAGGTGTGCCCCTTGAAAAAGCGTCTCGGCGCCCTGCTGTGCGCCCTGGTCATGTGTCTGGCCCTGCTGTCCCCCGCCTCGGCTTTGGAGGAGGTGTGCTTTACCTCCCTGAACAACAAGCTGCTGCCCCTGGCCTCCGACACCATGCCCCTCTGGTCCGGAGGCGTCCTCTATGTGCCCGCCTCCCTGTTCGACGGCAGCGCCACCAACGCCAGCTACGGCGTGACCCTGGGGGTCAGCCTCACTCAGAGCCAGAGCAGCGGCACCATCACCCTTTACAGCCTCAGCGGCATCCTGGTCTTTGACCTGAACTCCGGCATCTGCGTAGACCAGCAGACCGGCGAGCTGCTCAGCGGCCGGGCCATCACCCGCAACGGCCGCATCTACCTCCCCCTGAACATCGTGGTGGACTTTTTCGGGCTGCGGAGCTCCTATCTCCACACCGATTACGGCTATCTGGTCCGCATCAAGAACCGGGACGACACCGCCTCCAACGGGCGGCGCTCCATCCTCACCGACGATGTCTTCATCGACTCGGCCGGCAACCAGATGAACCTCCAGCTGAAGGAGTACCAAAAGAGCCTGCTCCCTGTGGAGGAACCTGAGACCCCTGACGTCACCCCAGCGGTCCCCGCCGATCCCCCGGGCCAGGAGCTGGACCCCACCTCCATCCCCACCTATCTGGCCTTCCGCTGCCAGACGGGGGAGGCGTTGGACAGCATCCTCACCACTTTGGAGAAATCCGGAAAATCCGGCGTCTTCTTCTTCGCCCCGGAGGAGCTCTCTGTCCATGGGGACATGGTCCGCCGCCTGCTGGGCACCGGGCACAGCGTTGGCATCCTTGTCCAGGCCGGCACCCCGGAGGGGGCCCGAGCGGAGCTGGAGGCAGGGAACCGCGCCCTGGTGGAGCAGACCCGCAGCTGCACCCGCTATGTCTACTGCGGAGAGGCCCTGTGGGAGGGGCTGGAGGCGGAGGGCTGGGTCTGCTGGCAGGAGAGCCTGGACGCCGTTCCTCTGGACGGGGAGCAGAGCGCCGCCTCCTACTCCTACGGCGTTCTGCGCCAGCTGGGCCGGGCTGCCCTGAACAGCGCCTATGTTACCCTGGATGACAGCCGGCAGACCGCGGATGTTCTCCCCGCCCTGCTTCGTCAGCTGAACTATCGGGAGTACGTGGTCAGTACCCCGATGGAGACCAAGCTGTGAGGCGGGTGGATCTGGCCCGGCCCGGAGCCCCCTCTGGTGACCGGGCCCGGGTGGCCCGCCTGACCCGGCACTTGAAGGCCCGGCTGGAGGACTTCGGCCCCGGCGGGCCCCGAGTGACGGGGGTGGATGAGGCGTCCGGCACCGTTACCGCCCGCTTCCCCGGCCAGGACACCGGCGGGGTGCTGGACCGGCTGGAGCGGGACTGGGGTGTCACCGTCCTTCAGGATGGGGAGGACGCCGTGTTCCGCCTTGCCCCCTCTGTCCGGTTTGAGGACCTGGACTACGTGTGGGGCGCGCTCTTCGAGGTGCTGGGCTGAGATCGGCTCCTTTCCTTCTTCCATTCCCCACTTGACAGGTCGGGCGTTTGGTGATATAGTGCGTTTGTCAAATGAGCACTGATGGAGAAGAGGCCGCGGGACTCGCCCAGAGAGGGACGCAAAGGCTGGAAGCGTCCTGCGACATTGCCGCGGCTGGTACCACTCCTGAGCCGCCCGGGATGACCGGGACGGGCCCGCCCGTTACAGCGGTCACAAGCGGCGGTTTTCTGTAAAACCGCAAGCAGGGTGGAACCGTGGAGCGCCTTACTGCGCCTCACCCCTGATGGAGATTCAGGGGCGAGGCGCTTTTGTTTTGCCCCTCAGAGCCTTTGGGGGGCGCGCCCTGCGCACCCCCGCGGACGCAAGGAGGTATTTTGATGTCCGAAGAAGTCAAAAATGAATTTACCTTTGAAAACCCTGAGTACCGCCAGACCTACTGGCACACCTGCTCCCATGTGATGGCCCAGGCGGTCAAGCGCCTGTGGCCCGAGGTGAAGCTGGCCATCGGCCCCTCTATCGACGAGGGCTGGTACTACGACATGGACGCCCCCTTCGCCTTCACGCCCGAGCACCTGGAGCAGATCGAGGCCGAGATGCGGAAGATCTGCAAGGAGAAGCTGAAGCTGGAGCGGTTCGAGCTGCCCCGGGAGGAGGCTGTCAAATTTATGGAGGAGAAGGGAGAGCCCTTCAAGGTGGAGCTGATCCAGGATCTGGTACTTGGCGGCCTGTACTTCTTCGGCTGCACCTGGCTCATCAGCAAGCATCTGAACCTGGAGTAAAACCGGCGCCGCGGTTTTCCCATACAGCACACATAAAAATGGAGGTCTGTATTTTCCCGATACAGGCCTCCGTTTTTATTTACGCTACATCCAGCTTCATATCCCCGAATTTGATCCAGGCTTTCTTTCGCATCACCTCGGATACGGCAAGCGAAATGATGGCCGGAAGGATGAAATGCATGAGGGCGATCTCCGCCAGTACCACCACCGGCGGCAGCGTCTCTGTCATCACCTGGTACGTCATGATCTGTCCCACCAGCCCGGCGGTTCCCATGCCGGAGCCTGTGGCATTGCTGGTCATATGGAACACCAGGGTGCTCACCGGCCCTAAGATGGCGCTGGAAATGATGGCCGGCAGCCAAATCACCGGTTTTCGCACAATGTTTGGTACCTGGAGCATGGACGTTCCCACACCCTGGGCCAGCAGACCGCCAATCTTATTTTCCCGGTAGCTGGCCACGGCAAAGCCTACCATGTTGCAGCAGCAGCCCACCACTGCAGCCCCGGCTGCCAGACCGGACAGGTTCAGGATGATGCCCAGCGCTGCGGAGCTGATGGGCAGTGTCAAGATCATGCCCATGAGTACCGATACCACAATGCCCATGAGGAAGGGCTGCTGCTCGGTGCCCCAGTTGATGATGGCACCAAGGCCGGTCATAAACCGGGTGATGGGCGGCCCCACCAGAA
>ENA-UPXC01004943-UPXC01004943.1-human-gut-metagenome-genome-assembly--contig:-NODE-4943-length-11516-cov-3.696040_pt1 | contig 11516 bp, 9 predicted proteins | sample MGYA00250047_ERZ773371 | MGnify/ENA primary metagenome ERZ773371 (study PRJEB29103, sample SAMN06111975) | human gut metagenome | biome: human gut; feature: ankylosing spondylitis patient; material... | reverse complement strand
TTTTTTCAAGCAGAAGACGGCATACGAGATTGTTGACTGTGACTGGAGTTCAGACGTGTGCTCTTCCGATCTGTACTATTACTATAAGACAGCAGAGTATAAGAAAAGCATACTTGAAAATGTTCAGTACCCTTGAGCCGATATAAAGCGGCTTTGAATCTTTGTTTTCATTCTGTGCCATTATTTCACAGCCCCCTTTCTGCTCCTTTTGTTCTCCTTAGGGGTCTTGTCGTCCTCACGGAAGAAGTATTTTTGTATAAACGTTACGATTATCGTTATGATAAGCAGCACGATACCCATTGCCGAAGCAAGACCCACCTTTTTCAGCGAGAACGCTGTGTTGATAGTCTTGATAACGAATGTGGTAGTGCCCATCATGCCCTTTGTTGTGATATATGGTATCTCGAATACTGATATAGCACCCTTTACAGCAAGGATAAGCTGCAATGAGATGATAGGCTTTATGCTTGGAAATACGATATATCTGAAATTCTGCCATGGGTTCGCACCATCAAGGTCAGCCGCCTCGTAAAGGTCAGGGCTGATAGACTGGATAGCACCGATATACATGATGATATCAAAGCCTATGTATTTCCATATGGAAATGAACACCAAGCAGCAGTTTGCAAGAAACGGCTTGTCAACATCGAACCACAGTATCGGGTCAAGACCCAGTGTGGTAAGGATAGTGTTGAGCGTTCCGTCAGGGGTAAGACCCTTTTGACCTTTGAGGAAAAATCTTTGGAATATGATAGATACCGCAACGCCGTTCATAAGATAAGGGAAGAAAAGTATTCCCTTGAAAAGTCCCTTTGCTCTTATCTTTGAGCAGAGGATAGATGCCAGCAGCAAAGCCAGTGCCTGCTGAATGAATGAACCAACAAGATAATAAAGGCTGTTCTTGAAAGTTTCAAGATAGTCCTTGTCGGTGAATATCGTTACATAATTTGAAAAGCCTGCATATGTAGGGTTAGTGCCGTATGGATCTCTGTTCTGAAAACTGAATATGACCATATCCAGAGCAGGGATAAAGGTAAACGTTACAAGCAGGATTATCGGCAGTGCAAGAAACAGTATAGAAGTATAGAACTTTTTACCCGCATAAGTCTTTGACCACTGTGCAATGCCTTTTCTATTGCCGTTTTGCATTTGAGGTCCTCCTGAACACAATTATCAGGCACAGGAACAATGCCTGTACCTGATAAGGGATTTATCTTAAGTCTTAGCCGAGAACTTTATCTCTTGCAGCAGCCCACTTCTTGTTTACATCAGTGATGATCTCGTTGAAACCGTCGTCGCCCTTGCCTGCGAATGCTGCCTCAGCAAGCTTGATCTTGAAGTTGTCCTCGTCGCCCTGCCATACGCCAACACCTGACTCCTTGTCGATCTCGTCGAACTTACCAACGAGGTCATCCGGACAAACAGCCTTCTCGAAGAATACAGCGTCCTTGAATCCTGACAGTGTGCTTGGGAGTTCCTTGTTCTGAACTGTTGAGATCATACCCTCCTGCTCAGAGAAACCTGAATCAGAAACGAACCACTCAACATATGCCTTTGCAAGATCCTGATTCTTGGAGTTTGCACTTACGCCGAGAGTATAGTCAGGGCCTTCCTCTGCGTATACCTTTCCGTCAGCCGCAGTGATAGGAACAGGCATATAACCGATATCGTCAGGGTTCTCAGCCTTTTCCATGAACTGTGAAACTGCCCATGAACCCATTACCATTGTAGCGATCTTGCCCTCGCCGAACCATACCTTTGATGACTCCCACTCTGTGTTAGCGTGGTCTTCTTCAAGAAGGTCAGGCTTTGAGAACAGATCATACATCAGCTTGTATACTTCATAATAGCCGTTGCCCTCTACAAAGAGGTCGCTCTTATCCTGAAGAAGCTTGTTTTCAGCTTCAGCACCGCCTGCTGCTGAAATAACAAGGTTCTGCCACTGAGTGATAGTCCAGCTTGCATCCTTGAAGTTTGTGTAGTAAGGGATAGCGTCTGTGTTATCCTTGATGAGCTGAAGATCTGCAAGGAACTCGTCAGGAGTCTTAGGAGTTTCTGTAATACCAGCCTGCTCCCATATCTTCTTGTTGTAAAGAACGCCTGTAGCTGTTCCGCCTACCGCAAGTCCGTAAACATTGCCGTCAGCCGTCATCTTCTTGTCTGACCAGCGATATGTGTCCTTGAACTCGTCATAAGTTCCGAGAGATACGAAATATGTAGGAAGTTCCTCAAGCTTAAGGCTTGAAGGGATACAAAGAACATCGCCGTAATCATCTGTGCCCATTCTTGTTGCTACATCTGTATCGTAGTCCTTGTATGCAGTGTATTCAACTGTGCAGTTGTAAGCTTCCTCAAACTTGTCTGTGAGAGCGTCGAGCTTGCCGTCCTCTTTTCTGTCAGTTCTGTTTGTAAGAACTTCCAGTTTTGCACCCTTTGCGTCGAATGAGTCTTTGATATCAGCCTGTGATACTTCAGGTGTAACAGCCTTGCTGCTTGAATCTGTAGAGTTTCCGCAGCCTGTGAACGCACTCATTGTTCCCATTGACAAAACCAGTGCCATTGCACCGGCACATATCTTCTTTGCTTTCATACTTGATAACCTCCGAATTAGCTTAATTTTATTAAGTAAATTAATTTGTCTTTAGCGACAATATTAAGTATACAGCTTAAATAAAATTAAGTCAATATCTTTTCAGAAATTAATATCTTTTTAATCTCAATTTTGTGAACAAATATAAACTTAAAGGTCCGAATTTTAGCAATATGCACAAAAAAGTGGCGACAGTCTTAACAAAGACTGTCGCCAAGATCAAACGACCGACACAACCGACGGGGTCATGCCGCAAACAATAGAAAATCATAGATTAGAAAGGTGCACTTAATAAGTACAGTTATATTATAACTTAAAATTACTCATTTGTCAATAGCAAAATAAAAAAAGATCAGCAACCGCCATGCTGATCCTTTTGTTATATTCGCTAATAAAACACCTATATTCTCTTTACAGAGTCCTTTATAACGAGGTCGCCCTCGATAGTTCTTATCCTCGGCTTGCCGTCAGGTTCTTCCATTCTATCCATAAGAGTCATTACCGCAAGGTCTGCCATATAATCTGCGTCAACGTTTATAGTCGTGATAGTCGGGTCTGAAACGTCGGAGATCAGATAGTTATCATATCCCACAATGGAAATATCCTCAGGCACGTTATATCCCATGCCACGGAGCTGTCTTATTGCACGGTAAGCCGCCTCGTCGCAGTTGCACACGAAAGCCGTTGGCATATCGTCCTCAGGGAAAGTCATAGTGATAAAATCACGCTTGTCACGGTCATCGATGCGCCACTTTTCGTTGACCTCATAGCCATGCTCTATCATAGCCTTTACATAGCCCATGTATCTGTCAAAAATACTCGTTGTGGCAAATTTATTTCCTATGTATCCTATCTTCTTGTGACCCATTTTTATAAGATATGAAGCAAGCTTGTAGCCTCCGCTGTAGCCATTTGTCACAACAGCGTCCAAGTCTAAGGACGGCACATAGTAATCAAGCAGTACAAGATCTTTCACATTGTCATTAAGAAGCTTGGCATAATTCTTTGAAAGCTGTCCCAGTGAAATAAGTGCTGAAACCTGCTTGTCCTCGATACAATGCGGGAGCATGAGCCTGTCCTCGTCCTCCTGATCGAGATTTTCCATTATGCAGTACATATTTTCTTTTTTGAGCCTTGTTACAAGAGCGTTATACAACGCCCAATAAAAAGAACCGTTAGGATTGATGAATTTTGAAGGGATAAGCACACCGATAGTATTGCCTCTCCTGTTCTGAGTGCTTTTCACGCCCACATAACCCATTTCGTCAGCGACCTGCTTTATCTTCTCTCTGAGAGCGTCGCTGACTCCGCTTTTTCCTGCAAGGGCTTTTGACACAGTGACATTACTTGTGTCACAGGCTTTGGCTATATCTATAAGTGTAACTGCTTTCTTCAAAATTCTCACCGCTTTTTCTACTTAATGAACGCCTTAAAATAAACTCTGATAACATTCTCATTCAATTATATCATTTTATGACATAAAGTCAATAGAATATCGCAAAATCTCACATTTAAACAAAAACGCAGATCAAAATCAGTTGATAATGCTCTCGACAGGGGCGTTATCCCTCTCTCTTTGCAGTCTTTTCCGCTCAATGAGCTTTCTTATTATAGTGCAGATGAGCAGAGCCGCTGATATGACAGCAACACCTATTATAGGATAAAATCTCCACATATATTCCTTATCCATATTCTGCAAAGACTGATCTACAGCCGAATTGCTCAGCTTATCCTGTATCCTTTTTATAAGATATCCGCCCGCTTTAAGAAACGATATCATGCCCCCAAGGCTAAGTATAAAGGAAACGATATATTTTTTGAAAAACGCAAACAATATTCCTGCAAACATAACAACAACGCCTGCCGCCATTGCCCACAGCACCCACTTTGGCGGAACGGGCTCTATATACTTGCCCATGATGCCCACGATAGTTACACCGCCGTAGAAAAATCCCGAATACGCAAACGGCACTATCATAAGAAGCTTCAAAATAAGATAATAAACAGGCTCACCGTTCGGTTTTGTGCGTTTCGCCTTTTTCATCATCTTTTTCGCCGAGCGGCTCTGCCTTTCTCTGGCTTCCTCACGCTCTCTCTGTTCTTCAAGCTCCTCTTCTTTTCTGAGCCTGTCCTGCTTTTCTTTCTGTGCTTTAAGTCTGTCTTTTTTTGACATAATGTACCTCTTTTATGTATTAAAATATTATCGTATCATAGTGTTCTCATCAGATATTTTATTATATCATAGTATGCCACGAAATTCAACACATACAAATGAAATTTTATTCCTTTGCACTGTTAAGAAGGCAGAATAAAATTGAAAAAGGCTTTCCAAGACAAATAATACTTATGCCGACATCTGAATTAAATTTCTCAGCAGGTCAACAATAAAAGCGAAAAGAAAAACAGAAAGGAACGTGAAAAAAATGTCGTCATTTTTCAAAAAAACAGCCTGCGTCACAGGGATAATACTGCTGGGGCTGTTTGGTCTTATAGGATTTTATTCCACAACGCTCCCCGATTTCTACCTTGTTTCAAAGGGCAGCGAGCTTAGCGTGAACTCCTTTTTCACCATATCCTCAAAGCCTTGCGAAAGCAAGGTGACAGTGGCGGTGTCAGACGGTTCGTCAGGAGCGTCACGATACACAAAAAATATGCTCATGCTTTTTGGGGCAGTGCCAGTCAAGGAGGTTGAATCAAAGACAATGGAAAGACCAATGCTTTATCCTTGCGGACAGCCATTCGGCATAAAGCTTCTCACAGAGGGCGTAATGGTAGTCGATCTGCAAAAGGTGGATTCTTCAAGCCCTGCCAAAGATTGCGGTATCAGAGAGGGCGATGTTATAGTATCTATCGACGGAGAAAAAGTCAAAAGCAACGCAGACGTTGCAAAGATAATAAGAAGCTCAAACGGTGAAGCCTGCTCAGTGCGCATAAAGCGTGGAAGCAACGACCTGACCTTCAAACTCTGCCCACGCCTTGAGGACGGAAGCTATAGAGCAGGAATGTGGGTGCGTGACTCCTCCGCAGGCATAGGCACTCTCACATTCTATGACCCTGAAAACGGAACTTTCGGAGGTCTTGGTCACCCCGTATGCGACGCAGACACAAAAGAACCCCTCCCCCTCTCCGCAGGCACAGTTGGCGAAATAAACCTCACAGGCTTCAACAAGTCACGCTCAGGCTGTCCGGGACAGCTTTTAGGCGAGTTTGCAAACTCCGCCTCCACAGGTGATATCCTGAAAAACTGCGAAAGCGGCGTGTTCGGCACACTGAATGCAAATCCTTGCCCAAATGCAAAAGAGTTTCCTCTCGGTTTCCGTCAGGAGATACACCCCGGCAAAGCCAAAATACTCTCCTCTATTGACAATGACGGACCAAAAGAGTACGAAATTTCTATCGAGCAGATAAATCTCTCAGATTCTGCCGAGCATGACCTTGTTATCAAAATAACTGACAAGACACTTCTTGAAAAAACAGGGGGCATTTTGCAGGGCATGAGTGGCTCGCCTATCATTCAGGACGGAAGACTCGTGGGCGCAGTGACCCATGTTTTTATCGAAGACACCGCCAAAGGCTACGGTATCTTCGCTGACGAAATGTATTCAAAGACCTCAGAGCTTGCCGAAAGCACCATAGAAAACGCAGGTTAGCGACCTTTGCCGACCGCTGTCGATTTATGAAAAGGCTTTGCATAGAGAAAAATATCATCTGCAGTCGAACAATGCTTAATTATCTTGTTTTGGCATATTCACGCACTGATATTTGTACACTTTGCATTAATAAGTCGATAATTTGTTGACGATTTTTCTAAAAAACTATTGCATTTAACAAATAAATGTGTTATCATTTATCTTGTGAAAGGGAGTTAAAACAAACGCTCTCAAACAAAAATGACAGATTATACGACGGAGGAAATGACAATGACAAACAAGATCAAAATTCTTATTGGCGACGATTCAGCACAGTACGGGGTAGCGTGCGCTTCCTCACTGAGAGCAATGGGCTTTTTCGTGATAACACGTCCCAAGGACGGACTTACTATCTATGACGCTATCAAAAACGAACAGCCGGACGTTGTTATCGCAGACGCAGTGATGCCGAGTCTTGACGCAATCGAGCTTATCAGAAAGATACAGAACTCGTCCTATCAGAAACCGCTTTTTATAATCACAAGTGCCTATGAGAACTCATTTATAGAAACACAGGTCATGAACGCGGGAGCATCATATTTCATGCTCAAACCATTCGACATAAAGATACTTGGCGAGAGGATAAAGTCCATGCTGGATATCGACACCGATATATCCTCCGACTCAAGCTATATGAAAAACAAACAGAGCATAAACCTTGAGATAATCGTCACAGACATAATCCATCAGATAGGCGTCCCTGCCCACATCAAAGGCTATCACTATCTCAGGGAAGCTATCATACAGTCCGTGAACGACAAGGAAATGCTTGAAAGCGTTACAAAGCTATTATATCCTGCAGTGGCAAAAAAATTCGCAACTACGCCCTCCAGAGTGGAAAGAGCCATACGCCATGCCATTGAGATAGCATGGGACAGAGGAGATATCGACACCCTCAACAGCTTCTTCGGCTACACAATAAACACAGGCAAGGGCAAGCCCACAAACAGCGAATTTATCGCACTTATCGCAGACAAAATAAGCCTTAAATTCAAGACCACCATGGCGGTCTAGGGGTCATAAGTCATATATGCAAAAAGAGCAGAACGCATTTTCACGTTCTGCTCTTTTGCCGCTCATTTAGAAATTTAGTCTGCCTGTTGTTCACCCCTAAACAAAAAGGGCGGATATCCTCCACCCTTTGCATTTTCATATTATCACAGCTTTATCTCTTCGCTGTTCTTTTCGTCCTTGCTGTTGTCATGCTCTATCCTGTCACGGTGAGTTTCAAGAGGAGCCGAATCCTTTACGCCCTCTGTGGCTTCCGGTATAAAGCAGGTCTTTACCGTCATAAAGAATATTTTAAGATCAAGCATAAGCGACTGATGCTCTATGTACATAAGGTCAAGCTTCAGCTTGTCATAAGGCGTAGTGTTATACTTTCCCATTACCTGCGCATAGCCCGTAAGTCCAGCCTTGACTTTCAGCCTGTATTTGAACTCAGGCATAGTTTTTTCATACTTCTGCGCGATCTCAGGCCGCTCAGGTCTGGGCCCTACAAACGACATATCGCCCTTTAGTATGTTTATAAGCTGCGGAAGCTCGTCTATCCTTACTTTTCTTATAAACTTTCCTATAGGAGTGATACGGCTGTCATTTTTCTTTGCAAGGGTCGCACCGCTTTTCTTTTCAGCGTCAACTATCATGCTTCTGAACTTGTATACCTTGAACACCCTGCCCCCTGTTGTGAGCCTTTTCTGAGAATAAAGCACAGGACCTCCATCATAAGCCTTTATTGCAATAGCCGTCACCAGCATGAACGGCGAAGCGATAACAAGCGCTGCTGCTGACAACAAAATATCGAGCGTTCTCTTTACCGCACGCTGTTCCCAGCGCAAGCCGTCATTTCTCGCCAGCAAAAGGGGCGTATCAAAAAGGTGGAAATCCTCCGCACCCCTTACGATAATATCTGACAGCTTAGGGTTTATATAAGTCCTGATAGAATTTTCAAAAGTAAATTTCAAAAGCTTGTTTCTCAGGTCATTTGGAATATCCGAGATTATAACAGCCTCGTGTTTTAATATCTCACGCTCGATATCCTCAAGGCTCTCCTCACAGCTTATAGAAGCGCATATCCTGTATTTGTCATTTCTCACGCTCATTTTTGAAACAAGGTACTTAGCGTTCTTGTTTCCATAAACGATTATCATTCGCCGTGGAGGGTATACCGCCTGATATATCCAAGTGAAAACATAGCTCCACGCAAAGGCTATGGCCACCTGAATTACCGTCATAACAAGTATGGGCGCTATGTTGAGCCTGCCTCGTCCAATAAGAGAAACGAGTATAAATTCTATAAAATTCGCACCCAACAAGCCCAGCACCTGCGAACCAAAAAGCCCCGTGAATTTATCATATCCAAGACGGAAGCCGTTAAAGGTCTTTGCCATGGATATATAGAGCACCGCATAGATAGCCACCATAAGAATGTTACCATTATGCCAGAACGGGTCACGCATCGCCTTGTTGTAAAAGTTGTTCCAAACCGTGTCGAAGCACTTCATAAAGGCACAGATTATAACAAGTGCGCTGAGATAGTTAAGTATCCTTTTGAACTGATCTCTGTTATTCAACAAAAAACCGCCTTTCTCTGCTGTTTTTGTTATCTGCTCAATGAGTAAAGTATAGCATACTTTTCGCCAATAATCAAGCATTACACACAAATTTCACCGACTGCCACCTTTTTTAGCCTGATTTTTCAAGATAATACCTGCATCTTCATTCGATATAGTTTTAAACTATGTCAGACCATAGAATAAAAATTATTGATTTACTAGGAATTTTGTGTTATAATATACTTTACAGAAAAATAAAAAATATATTTTTATATAGATAACAGAAAAGAGGAAAATAAATGAAGACCTGCGAGCTTTTCAAGAAAAAGACAACATTATCATTTGAGGTATTCCCACCAAAGAGTTCAACGCCTGTTGAGAGCATATACAGCACCATATCACAGCTCCAGCCACTTAACCCTGATTTTATCAGCGTAACATACGGAGCAGGCGGAAGCACGAACAATGCGACTATCGACATATGCTCGGCTATAAAAAATCACCACAAGATAGAGTCGGTGGCACATCTTCCATGCCTTTATCAGACAAAGGAACGAGTATTAGAGCAGCTTGAAGAGATGAAGTCTGCGAATATAGAGAACATACTTGCACTTAGAGGCGACAGAAACCCTGATTTTGAGCCGGCAGGTGATTTTCACTACGCTTCCGACCTTGTATCTTTCATAAAAGAACACAGCGACATGAACGTAATAGGCGCATGCTATCCTGAATGTCATCCGGAGTGCGACAGCATAGTAGATGATATAAAGCACCTGAAGGATAAAGTAGACGCAGGCTGTTCACAGCTTATCACCCAGCTTTTCTTTGACAACAGCACATTTTACGATTTCAGAGAAAAAACAGCCATAGCAGGGATAAACGTGCCTATCGAAGCAGGCATAATGCCTGTGACCAACAAAAAGCAGATACTTAGAATGACAACTCTTTGTCATGCGACCCTGCCGAAGAAATTTCTGAAGATAATGGACAAATACGAAAACGACCCAATAGCAATGAGAGATGCAGGCATAGCCTATGCGGTATCGCAGATAGTAGATCTCATCGCCAATGATGTAGACGGCATACACCTTTACACCATGAATAATCCATATATAGCAGAGAAAATATGTGAAGCGGTGAAGTCGCTTTTCTGATTTACACAAACGCAAGCAGGCGGAGAATTGATCTCCGCCTGCTTTTTTGTTTTCCGCACAGACCAACTGTAGGGGCGAACAGTGTTCGAACGTTTCATTTTTTCACGATCCTACTGATTATTACATTGTATAAACACTGCGCCCAAATGTAGGGGACGGCGCCCCCGACGTCCCCACATCGAAGCGTTAAGGTTTGATTTATCATAAAGCTGTGTAGGCAAACAAAGGCGGGCTGTCGGGGGCGCCAGCCCCTACGAATATTGGGGATAGTTTATTGTGCCGCAAAATCACTTCGCTCTTTGGTTTTTTCCTCGTATAAGAAAACACAAAGCGGGTCAGAGCTTTACTCTCCGACACCGCTTTATTATAGCTTATTATTCATATCTCAAAGCGTCGATAGGATTGAGCTTCGCCGCCTTTATGGACGGAATAAGTCCAAATACTATTCCAACTACCATTGAAAATACCACCGACACTACTATTGACGCCGAGGATATCGCCACAGGCACTTCCGCTACCTTCGCTATTACCTGTGAAAGCCCTATACCCGTCAGCACGCCGATTATTCCGCCTATGCTCGTAAGCACTGCCGCTTCTGTCAGAAACTGCGCAAGTATTCTCTTTTTCCTTGCTCCCAGTGCTTTTTTCAGTCCTATCTCTCTCGTTCTCTCTGTTACCGACACGAGCATAATGTTCATTACGCCTATACCGCCTACCAGCAGTGAGATGCTAGCTATCCATATAAGCATCTTATTAGTGGATGAACTCAGATCCTGCAATGACTTCGCCTGCTCCAGCAGGCTATCGCTCTTGTATTCCACAGAAGCGCTGGTTTCCTCACTTCCGCCCTTTACAGCCGAAACGTTCTCGTTAAGGATATCCGCCGACTTTTTGCCAGCATTCGTCATCGAGTCCGTGTCCACAGCCTTTACGATACAGTTTTCTGGTTCGTCATAGCGGAAAACTATCCCCCAATCGTTTGTGGGGATAAAGATAAGTCCGCTTGATGTCTGATTGTATGTGTAGTAGTCCTCCACTGAGCTTATAACAGGCTCAAAGTTTGAATTTTTCACAGCCACGCCTATTACAGTGAACGGCTCGCCACTTATATCTATGACCTTTCCCACAGGGCTTTCACCCTGAAAAAGACCCTCTGCAAGCGTCTTGTCTACCACTGCCACCTTGTCAAATTTGGTAAAGTTTCTCTCCGCAAAGCCCTTTCCCTCAACTATCTCGTATCCAACAGTGTCAAAATAATCCTTGTCTACTCCGTATATAGTTGACGAATCCATTTTGTTGTTAAGATAAAACAGATTGTCAGGATTGTTTCTTGTGCGGTAAAAAGTGCTTGACTCCACCTCTTTAAGCTCGTTGATACGTTTTTTAGTGTCCGATGTGAACATTGCCACATTAGACGGTGGCGTTTCATAAGAAAAGTCGCAAACAGTGTCGCCATTTGAAAGCTGGATCTTCACAGTGTTGTTTCCTGCACCGATAAGATTGTTCTTTATCTGCTCATTTGTACCCT
>ENA-UPXC01004938-UPXC01004938.1-human-gut-metagenome-genome-assembly--contig:-NODE-4938-length-11522-cov-324.042988_pt1 | contig 11522 bp, 9 predicted proteins | sample MGYA00250047_ERZ773371 | MGnify/ENA primary metagenome ERZ773371 (study PRJEB29103, sample SAMN06111975) | human gut metagenome | biome: human gut; feature: ankylosing spondylitis patient; material... | reverse complement strand
GGCCAACATCGTGGCCAACGCCATCATGTCGCTGGCCCCTGCCGTCCCCGGCCTGATGGCCGACGACGCTGTCTTCATTGCCAGCGGCATCATCGACAGCCGGAAGGATGAGGTCATCGCCGCGCTGGACGCCGCCGGCCTCGCCGTGCTGGAAGTGAAGGAAAAGCGCGGCTGGGAGTGCATCGTCTGCAAGAAGGCATAAGGCCAACCTCTCAGTCAGTGCTCCGCACTGCCATTGCCGGGTTGCGGCTCCCAGCATTCGCTTCGTGCTTGAAAAGCACTTGCGCCTTGCTGGCCGCGGCCTCAACAACGACTCCCTGCTTCCGCCACTGGCGGCGGTCGTCGTTATTGCCCCTGTGAGGGGAGCCTAAGATGTAAAGGATCAAAAAATATGCCGCACCGTTATTTTACCACTGAAATTTCCGACGGCACCGCCGTGCTGCGGGGGGCCGACGCCCACCATCTCTCCCGCGTGATGCGGGGCAAACTGGGGGACACCGTCATCCTCTGCGACGGCAGCGCCGTCGAGTATACTGCCACCATCACCGGTTTCGGCGACGAGACGGTGGAGTTCAGCGTGGAGCCGGGCTACCCCAGCGCCGCAGAACCCACCGTGGACGTCACCCTGCTGGTGGGCTACCCCAAGCAGGACAAGCTGGAGCAGGTCATCCGCCACGGCGTCGAACTGGGCTGTGACCACTTCATCCCGTTTTTCAGCCGCTACTGCGTGGCCGCGCCCAAGAAGGAAGAGCAGAAAAACGAGCGCTACAACCGCATCGCCTTTGAAGCCGCCAAGCAGTGCGGCCGGGGCATCCTGCCGGATGTGGCCCTTCCGCTGCCCAACTTCGGGGCCGTCTGCCGCAGCCTCGACCAGTATGACCTCGTGCTCTTCTGCTACGAGTGCGGCGGCGCACCCCTGCGCCAGCTTCTGGCTGAGGCCAGACCCGCCGATGGCGAAAAGCTGAAGATCGCCATCATCACCGGCGCAGAGGGCGGTTTCGCCGTCGAGGAAGCTGAGATGGCCGCAAAAGCCGGCGCAAAGACCGTCGGCCTCGGCCCCCGCATCCTCCGCTGTGAGACGGCTCCGCTGGCCGTCGTCTCTGCCGTCATGACCCTGACGGGGAACCTCGAGTAAGTTCTGACATCAGAAACGGCGTCCCGCCGAGGTGGGACGCCGTTTCTCTTTATCTTGCATCTGCATCCCGCAGGGCCTTTTTGATGGCCAGCAGGTTCTGCGGGCTCATGGAGAAGCTGCGCAGTCCGAGGTGGAGATACTGGGTCGCGTTGACGGCATTGCCGACGGCGAGGCCGCAGATGGTGACGGGGATGTCCGCTTTCCTGGCGGCGTCCACCACCATGGCGATGAGCTTTTTCATGGCCGGGCTGGCGGGACGGTAGTAGTGCTCGGCAATGGCCAGTTCCCGGCTCACCGCGTGGGTGTACTGGGTCAGATCGTTGGTACCGATAACGAAGAAGCGGCAGCCGTGGGCAGTGAAGTCCTCTGCTGTCAGGCAGGCGGCGGGTACGCTGAGCATGACGCCGAAGGGGACATCCGGCTCGAACTCTACGCCCCGCTCGGTGAGCTTGCGGCGGCAGTGGTCTACCACCTGCATGGCGGAATCCCAGTCCTCGATGTCCGTCACCATGGGGAACATGACCCGCAGCGGGCCTTTTGCGGCGGCACGCATGAGGGCGCAGATCTGTACTGCCATCTGGGGCAGATTGCGCAGACTGCTGCGGATGCCTCGCAGGCCCAGCTTGGAGGACTGGACGCCCTGATAGGCGTCGGCCATGGTGCGGTCAGCACCGAAGTCGAAGGTGCGCACCGTCACCATCCTGCCCCTGGCGGCGGCGAGGCAGGAGGTGTAGAACAGATACTGCTCCTGCTCGTCCATGGCGTGGCCGGGCATCATCATGTAGCTGCTGCGCAGCAGGCCCACGCCGGACGCGCCGGACTCCATCGCGGTCCCCACGTCCTCGGGCCCGAAGCAGTTGGCCAGAAGCTCGAATTCTTCACCGTCCCGGGTGCGGTTGGGCAGCTCAAGCTGGGCGTTCAGCTCCTCGTTCTGGCGCTGCATCTCGCAGATGCAGGTGATGGCGCTCTGCCGGGCGGCGGCATCCGGGTCAAGGATGCACTCGCCCTCGGTGGCGTTCAGGATGACCTCGCGGCCGTCGCAGTCTTTCAGGAAATCTTCGCCCACCTGGGTGATGCCCGGGATGTTCAGCGAGCGGGCGATGATGGCCGCATGGCTCTGGCCGCTGCCCTCGGCGGTGATGAGGCCGAGGATGCGGCCCGCCGGGACGCTGAACAGATCGGTGGGCATGAGCAGGTCAGACGCAAGGATGACCGGGTGGTCGAGGGCCAGCCAGCTGCGGATCCGGTGGCAGAGGATGTTGGTGATGCGCTGGGTCACGTCGAGGATGTCCACGCTCCGCAGCTGCATGTAAGCATTGTCCTTCATGGCGGCCAGCTGGGCGGCGTAGCGGTGGCCCACACGGTCCATCGCCTCGGCGGCACCGACGCCGGCCTTTATCTGGAAAGCCACCTCATTCATGAAGCCCTCGTCTTCCAGCATCATGCTCTGGAACAGGAAGATGGCCTGCTCCGAAGGCGCGGCGCGGCCTGCCATCTCGTCCAGCTCCTGCTGAGCGACCTTGATGGCGTCTTCCAGCGCCTGCTTTTCCTGTTCGGGGTGGAAAGGCCCCTCGCCGAACACAAGCGGCGGGCGGTCCAGCCGGCTGACCTGACCCAGCACGAGGCCGGGCGATGCGGTAAAGCCCTTATATACCTTCATGTTTCCATCTCCTCCGGCGGCACTCTGCCGGTCAGCGCCCGGCAGACCAGTGCCTGCAAAAAGGTGTTGGGCAGCAGAGCGGCCCGTGCGGCCTGCGCCGGGCCTGCTTCGCCCTTGAACAGCGGCTCGAAGCTCCTGAGGCGCTCGAAGTCGCATTTTGCAAGGAAAGCTTCTCCCAAAGTACGGGTGGTGTAGTAGGGGGCGGGGTCTACGCCCACGTCCTCAGCCACGGCTTCCAGCGGGGCAAGCTCTGCATCCGAGAGTTTTGCCAGCAGGAGAGCAGCGTCTGCCGTCAGGGTGGAGGGGTGCTTTTCCCGCACGTCCTTCTGGACGGCCTCGAAGGCCGCATGGAATGCGGCAGCATCCGCGCTGCTCTCAGCCCCGCTGTCCACAGCGTAGGCGCAGCCCCGCAGCCGCCCGAAGGCCCGCAATGTATCGTGGTAGCCCAGCTCGATGTTCCGCCGGGCGGCGGCGGGCTCGAAGTGGAGGATGTCGCCCAGCTCCCAGTAGCTTCGGATGAGGGTGGTGGGCAGGCCGGTGCGGTTGGGGCGGGTGATGCCCACACCCTCCAGGTCTACACAGACCAGCTCTTCTGCGCCCATCTTCTGGGCCAGCGCGGTGGGCATATTGTCCCGGTAGCCGCCGTCGAGGTAAGATACCCCGTCGATGGTGTGGGCCCGCAGGGCGGGGAAGCAGGCTGCAGAGGCCAGCAGGTAGTCTTTCACCTTGCCTTCGGGGATGTCTTCCAGCGGAAGCTCCCGGGCCTTGAGGGTCTTCTGCTCCACGGTCACAAGGCCCAGCCGGATGGGGCTTTTGCGGAGTTTATCTTCGTCCAGCACCCGCTCGACGATCTCTTCCAGCGGGGTGACGTCCATGCCGCCCTGAGTCACAGCGTCTTTGAGGAATGCGTGCAGCTCGGAAAGCGGCGCATCCTCGGCGGGCAGCTCCATCACATCCTGGCTGCGGATGGTCAGCCACATGTCCCGGGCCGTCTCGTAGAGGTCGAGGGCGAACATGGCGCCGTTCAGGCTGCCGACGCTGGTACCCGTAATGATCTGGGGCCGCCAGCCCAGCTCGGTCAGCGCCCGCCAGACGCCCACCTGATAGCTGCCGCGGGCGCCCCCGCCCGCCAGCACCAGCGCCTTTACGGGGGTGTTGTTCTGCGCCATGTTTTCTGCCTCCTTTGATGTGTTCCGGTTTTGCCTAGATTATAGCATATTTCCCGGGAGATTTCTCTCTGTTTTTGTAACAAAAAATGTGCTATAATAAATTCACTTTGCCAGAACGATTCAGGAGGACGACAGATGCACCGCAAGCAATGGATTTTCGACATGGACGGCACCCTCACCGACAGCATGACCGTGGTGTGGCAGGGCGCACCGCTGGAGCTGCTGCGCCGCTATGGCCGCACCGCAAGACCCGGCATCCACGATGTTCTACTGAGCATGGGGATGGTGGAGGGCGCGGAATATCTCATCCGCACCTACGATCTGCCCCTGACCCTCCGGGACTACGAGCCTGCCATGCGGCAGGTCATCCGGGACCTGTACAAAAAAGTTGAGCTGAAGCCCGGCGTCCGGGAGATGCTGGCCCGGCTGAAAGCCGAGGGTGTGCGGATGTGCATCTGCTCCAACACCTGGGCAGAGCAGTGCGAAGAGGTGCTCACCCGGCTGGGCGTCGCAGACTATTTCGAGTTCTTCTACACCGCACAGGGCGCGAAGAGCAAGGCCCACCCCGAGGTGTTCCACGAAGTCCTCGAGCGGCTGGGCGGCAGCGAACCCGCCGACGCCGTCGTCTGCGAGGACGCTGTCTACGCCACCCGTACGGCCAGGCAGTGCGGCTTCTACCTCATCGACATCGAGGATGAGACCAGCGCTGCCGATAAGCCTGAATTGCAGCGCCTCGCCGACCAGTACATAACGGATTGGACGCAGCTGGACTGGACAAAATTATAAAGCAATGGGGAGGCCCGGAAGGGCCTCCCCATTGCTTTATCGGAACTGCTTTTCCAGATAATCTTTCAGCGCCGTGCGGGCTGCAGGCTCCCGCCCGCGGGGGACAGGAACCCGTGCGCCGCTCTGCATCCAGAACTCACCTGCCGCCAGCTGGGACACCGCCGCCAGATTGACTACATAGGAGCGGTGGAGCTGGACGAAGCGCTCATCCGTTAAAAGCGGCTGGGCCACCTGCGCGAACGGCACCCGGACGGACAGGGACGGCACATCCTCGCCGCTGGCGAGATGGAAATGCACCACATGGTGGGTACACTCGAGGTATTCGATGTCCGCGAAGGGCAGTACCCGCAGACCCGACGCCGTGGCTACCGGGATGGCCGGGCCGTACTCCGGCTCGGCGGCCCGGGCCAGCAGAGCGTCCAGCTGTTCCGGCGGGACAGGCAGCAATAAATACTGCATGGCGTCCACCCGGTAGGCACTGTAGGCGTGGGCGGGCGTGTGGGCCAGAAAAGCCAGCGGGCTGCGCCGCCCCCGGCTGCGGAGTGCAGCCGCTGCCCGCAGCGACGCGGCGGCTGCCGTGGACGGCAGCTCAATGAGGTACAGCTCGTACCGCTCCCCGGCGTCGTCCCGGGCCAGCAGGGCCTCCGGGCTGTCCAGCTGCTCGATGATGCAGGCGTCGTCCCGCCGGGCATAATAGTCGAGACACTGCCGCTCCACCCGGCTGCGGAGGACGCTGTCCGGGCTGCACACCGCGATATGAAATATCATTCCGAAGCCCCCTTTCGGGCCTGCCGCCGGCGCTTGCTTTTTCGGCCCGGCGGGAGTATCATTGCTATAAAAAACAGAAGGAGAAACTGCTATGGAAATGCCTCTCGTCAGCATCATCGTCCCTGTGTACAATGCCCAGAGCCACCTGAGCCGCTGCCTCGAAAGCATCTGCGGGCAGGAGTACAAGAACCTCGAACTCATCGTCATCAACGACGGCTCCAAAGATAAGAGCCTGCCCGTCTGCGAGGAGTTCCGCAAAAAGGACAGCCGCATCCTGCTGGTGGACAAGGCAAACTCCGGCGTGTCCGACACCCGGAACCTCGGCCTGAAGCTTGCCGGCGGCAAGTACGTCCAGTTCGTGGACAGCGATGACTACATCGCCCCGGACTACACGGCCCGGCTGGTGGAGACGGCAGAGAAGACCGGTGCCGACCTCGTCATCTCGCCCTACACCATGGTCATCCCCGCCGGGGCGTCAAAGCCGGAACAGGTGCTGGAAAAAATCCAGGACGACCTCGGCGTCATGCATGTTGCACGCCCGCCGGAGAACCGGGAATACGGTTTCCTGCCCGAGGGCGTCTACGACAAGGACACCTTCGCCCGCCGCCTGATGGATAAGCCCGCCTCTTACTTTTACAGCGTGCTCTGGAACAAGCTCTACCGCCGCGACATCCTCACCCGGCACGACATCCGCTTTACCAGCGAGATGCGCTGGGCCGAAGACCTCGTGTTCAACATGCAGTATATCCAGTACGCCGAAGTCTTTGCGTCCATCCCGCAGCCCGGCTACTACTACGTCCAGAACCCTCAGAGCATCTGCCACACCCAGATAAAGCCTGCCACTCTGGTGCAGAACAAGATCCAGGTGTTCCACTACTACAAGGACCTCTACACCCGACTTGGGATGTATGAGCAGGTGCGGCCCCAGCTCTACAAATTCCTCATCGACATTGCCGAGAGCACTTACCCCTCCGGCCCCTTCAAGAAGGTCATCGATGAGGCGAAAGCCTACTGGAAAGAGCACAAGGCAGAGCTGGAACAGAAATTATAACGAGAAACAAAAACGGGCTGTTGCACATCCCAACCTCTCAGTCTCGCTGTCGCTCGACAGCTCCCCTACCGAGGGGAGCCTCTGGCGAAGAGATAAAGCTTTACGAAATGCCAAAGCCTCTCCTCGATAGGAGAGGTGGCATTGCGAAGCAATGACGGAGAGGTTGTCGATATGCCGCAGCCCTTGTTTTATTTGTTACGCTCCGATGGCGGCACACTTCTTAGCCAGCCAGTCGCGCTCGTCCTCGGTCAGGCGGGGAGCCAGCTTCTCGAAGACCTCGCGGTGGTAGGCGTTCAGCCAATCCAGCTCGTCGCGGCTCAGAACGCCCGGGACGATGGGGGAGGTGGCGATCGGCACGAACGTGATGGGGCGGAATGCCAAAAACTCGCCGTACTGGTTGGATGCCTTGTGGTAGCACTCCAGCTCATTCTCGATGCGGATGCCAACGACGCCGCCCTCATAGACGCCCGGCTCGTCGGTGACGATCATGCCCGGCTTGAAAACGGTGGTGTTGCGGCCGTTCAGGGCGTGGGGGCCTTCGTGGACGTTGCCCACGTGGCTGACGCTGTGGCCGGTGCCGCAGCGGTAGTTGATGAGGTGGCGCCACAGCGGCTCACGGGCGATGGTGTCCAGCATATGGCCGTCGCAGTAGTCCAGCCAGACAGCCCGGGCGATGTCGATATGGCACTGTAAAGTCCAGGTGTAGAACAGGCGCTCGTCCTCCGTCAGCTCACCCAGCGGGTAGGTGCGGGTGATGTCGGTGGTGCCGTCCATATAGGTCGCGCCGCTGTCCACCAGCAAAAAGCCCTTCTTCTCGAGCTTTGCGTGGTCTTCCTCAGTGGCGTGATAGTGCATCATGGCGGCGTTGGGGCCGTAAGCTGCAATGGTGCCGAAGCTCTCAGTCAGGAACTTGTCCTGTGCGCTGCGGTACTTGTGGAGGATCTCGTCGATGGTCAGCTCCGTCAGCTCTCCGCCGGCAGCCAGACGGTTCTCCAGCTCGATCTGGAAGCGCACCATAGCCACGCCGTCGCGGATGTGAGCTTCGCGGGTGTGAGCCAGCTCGACTTCGTTCTTGACGCCCTTCATGGGCAGCAGGGGGTCGGCCTCGTCCTTGACGGTCAGAGCCGGGTTGGCCTGCAGGGTCTGGTAAACAGCGTAGTTGACGGAAACGGGGTCGGCCAGAACGGTCTGCTCTTCGGCCTGGGCGGCGAGGAAGGTAAGCACATCGTCGTACTCAGCCAGCTCCACGCCGTTCTCCTTCAGCTCCGCAGCAGCCTCAGCGCTGACGCGGGCGGTGTTGATGAAGAGCGTCGCCTTATCGGGGGTCACATAGCAGTAAGCCATTGCATAAGGGGTGCATTGAATGTCCATCGCACGCAGATTGAGCAGCCATGCCAGATTGTCCAGCTTGCCCACCAGCTGTGCGGTGCAGCCCAGCTCAGAGAGCTTCGCACGCAGCTGGCCCAGCTTCTCGGCAGGGGAGAAGCCTGCGTACTCTTTCGGCAGGAGCCATGCCGGGGTAGCGGGCAGGGCGGGACGGCCCTCCGTCCACAGCTCGTCCTCGAGGTTCAGCAGCTTGATGGTGCCTTTCTTAGCGTCCAGTTCTTTCTGCAGGCTGCGCACCAGACCGCAGGAAGCAGTCAGGCCGCAGAGGCCCAGCTTGCCGCCCTCGGGCAGGACTTTGCCGCAGTACTGCTCGGCGGTCGGCACACCCGGCTCGCCCATCCGCATCAGCTGGATCTCCGTGCCAGCGATCTCCTTCTCGGCCTGCACGAAGTAACGGCCATCGGCCCAGACAGCGCTCTCGGTCATGGTGACAACGAAGTTGGAGTTCTCGCCGTGGAAGCCGGAGAAGTAGGTCAGGGCAGTGTAGTGGTCGGGCATATACTCGCTGGCGTGCGGGTCTCCCACCGGGATGAGGTAGACGTCCACACCGTTTGCCTTCATGGCCTCACGCAGGGCGGCCAGACGCTCGGGAACGGTATTCATGCTCATGTCAAAAAGCCTTCTTTCTTTATTCTGCCGGAAAAACGTCCGGCGGCGATGGTTTGCTGTACCTTATTGTATCATTCCGGGGCGCAGAATGCAATTCGCAGGTATCATTTTGGTCCTGCCGCCCGAAAACGCAAGCAAATTGCAAAAAATGTTACAAATTTCTCATCAAAAAGGCCGGTTTGCCATTGACAGCCTTGTTATAATAGGAGTGTAGGAATTTTACGGGTCAGCACTCAGCGGCCCGGACTGCTTGTAAGGCCCGACGGGCCTGCTGGGCAGCGCCTTTGCGGCGTCTGCATAAAAGAAAGAGGCATTTCAGACTATGACCAAGATCGATATTTTCTCCGGCTTCCTTGGCGCCGGTAAGACCACCCTTATCAAGAAGCTCATCAAAGAGTCCTTTGCAGGCCAGAAGGTCGTGCTCATCGAGAACGAGTTCGGCGAGATCGGCATCGACGGCGGCTTTTTGAAGGAGTCCGGCATCCAGATCAATGAGCTGAACGCCGGCTGCATCTGCTGCTCTCTGGTGGGCGATTTCCGCGCCGCTCTGCAGCAGGTGGTGGAGCAGTACCACCCCGACCGCATCGTTATCGAGCCCTCCGGCGTCGGCAAGCTGTCCGACGTGACCCGCGCTGTCGAGGGCGTGGCCGAGCATCTGGATGTTCAGCTGAGCAGCTTCGTCACCGTGGCCGACGTCAACAAGGTCAAGATGTATATGAAGAACTTCGGTGAGTTCTACGACGACCAGATCAGCCACGCAAGCTGCATCATCCTGAGCCGCACCCAGAACGCCACCGAGGAAAAGATCGCCGCCGCTGTGGCCATGCTGCGTGAGAAGAACCCCACCGCTACCATCGTCACCACCGCCTGGGACGCCCTGACCGGCGAGCAGATCCTGAAGGCCATGTCCACCAAGGACGACTTCAAGGCTGAGCTTATCGCTATGGCTGCCAAGGCCAACGAGGAGCACGCCCACGAGGACGAGGAAGAGGAGCACGAACACCATCATCACCACGACCACGATGATGACCATGATGAGCATTGCTGCTGTGGCCATCATCATGATGACGACGACGATGATGAGGATGAGCACGAGCACCATCATCACGACCACGATGATGACCATGATGAGCATTGCTGCTGCGGCCATCACCATGACCACGATGACGATGATGAAGACGAGCATGAGCATCATCACCACCACGACCATGATGACCACGACGAGCATTGCTGCTGCGGCCATCACCACCATCATCATGACCACGACGCCGATGAGGTCTTCACCAGCTGGGGCGTCGAGACGGCCAAGAAGTTCTCCAAGGCTGACATTGAGCACGCCCTCACCGAGCTGGACACCGGCAATTACGGCATGATCCTCCGCTCCAAGGGCATCGTGGACGGCGGCGCAGACGGCTGGCTGGAGTTCGACTACGTTCCCGGCGAGTGGGAAGTCCGCGCACGCGGTGCAGACGTCGGCGGCAAACTGGTGGTCATCGGCTCCAAGCTGGATGAAAAGGGCATCGCCGCACTGTTCGGCTGCTGATCGACCCTGAAAGGATAAAAGATTATGGCAAATGAGATCCCGGTATACCTGTTTGTGGGCTTCCTCGAGAGCGGCAAGACCAAGTTCATTCAGGAGACTTTTGAAGACCCCAACTTCGACTCCGGCGACAAGACCCTTCTGCTGGTCTGCGAGGAGGGCGAAGAAGAGTACAATGAGAAGAAGTTCGCCTTCCCCGGCGTGACCCTTTACAACCTCGAGGACAAGGCTGAGCTGAACCCCCAGAACCTCGCAAAGCTGGCCAAGGAGGCCGACGCAGGCCGCGTGGTCATCGAGTATAACGGTATGTGGATGCTGCAGGACCTGGCAAACAATCTGCCCGAAAACTGGATCGTCTACCAGTGCATCGCCACCGCCGACGGCACCACCGCGCTGACCTACGCCCGCGACAACTCCATGCGTGCGCTGATGCTGGACAAGATCGCCCGCAGTGAACTCATCGTCTTCAACCGCGCCGAGGCCGTCAACAACGACGCCGCCCGTCAGGAGCTGCACAAGCTGGTGCGTCAGGCATCCCGCAAGTGCGACATCGCCTACGAGTTCAAGGACGGCAGCGTGGCTTACGACGACATCCCCGACCCGCTGCCCTTCGACATCAACGCCCCGGTCATCGACATCCCGGACGACGATTACGGCATCTGGTATATGGACTGTCAGGACGAGCCCCAGAAGTACGCGGGCAAGACCGTCAAGTTCCTCGCACAGGTCTGCCAGACCAACCGCGCCGGCAAGAACAGTTTCGTGCCGGGCCGGTTCGCCATGACCTGCTGCGTGCAGGACATCCAGTTCGTGGGCTTCCCCTGCAGCTACGACGGCTACAAGGCCCTCGAGCAGCGGGCATGGGTCAAAGTGACCGCAAAGGTCGGCTATAAGTTCCATAACATCTACCGCGGCAAAGGCCCGGTGCTCACCGCACTGTCGGTGGAGCCTGCCGAGAAGCCGCTGAACGATGTTGTCACCTTCTCCTAACTACAACACAACCAAGGAGGTCATGGCATGAAAGCAATCTTCCGCATTCTGGGTACTGCCGCCGCTGTGGCGGCCACCGGTGCCGCCATCGTCATCATGGACAAGCTCCTGAACGAGAAGGCCGCACCCATCATCGAATCCATCGAGTTCCCCGAGGAAGCCGAAAAGGACGACGCAGAGGCCGCCAAGACCGCCGAGGCATACGCCGAGGGTGAGACCAAGGCAGAGGCCGAAGCCGCCGCACCGGCAGAAGAGACCGCTCCTGCTGAGGAGCCCGCCGCCTCTGAGTCGGAGGCAGCGCCCGCTGAGGCCGCAGAGCCTGTGACCCTGCCCGACCTGAGCGAAGATCGCCCGGTCTGTGACCCCGAGGCTCCGAACCCGAACCCCGTGGAGGCCGGCCCCGCCGTCGCCCCCAAGGACGAAAACGG